>MDSY01029384.1_pt1 | contig 19329 bp, 17 predicted proteins | sample 811131 | NCBI WGS metagenome assembly MDSY01 (sample SAMN05326643, study PRJNA326480) | marine metagenome | isolation source: seawater | place: Atlantic Ocean: South West | collected 2010
ACAAGAAACACAGGCAAACAGGGGACACCACCCTTAAGAAGGGAGGTTCCCAACTAAATTACCTTGATCTGACTCAGACAATGGCAAGGAAGTTGGAACGATAGGAGGAGGAGGGAGGAAGTCATCAGGAAGATGTTTACAGTATGAGACTATGAGTACATCCCCCGTTTGACTTTTATATGAGTACACCTAATACTCTGGCTCTCTCTGGCGCTACCACATGGACGAACTCGGATTTTTCACAAAGCAGTGCTCCTCGTGCTAATTATGATACTGAGATTCCTCAGCGGGCTGAGCGGGCACTTTTTTGCGACACGGGCATTCGGACCACAGACACAGACACAGACGGGATCTCGCACAATGCGCATCCCCAAGAAGATGGGTGCGTTGGGACTGTTGTGCATGCTACAGACCGTATCAGCATCCAACAGCACTGCCGCGGACTCATTCAGCTCGACAGCATTGAGATCTGTCACGGACTCATTCAGCTCGACATGGACACCTATGCTTATCGTTGTTGCCCTGCTGTTGTTGATGGTCTGCGCCATGTGGTGGGCATTCTCGAGCAAGCAAATACCTACAGCTCAAAAGCTACCCCACGTGCTGGTCTGCGTCATGCGGTGGGCATTCTCAAGCAACCGCGTACCTGCAGCAGGGCTATATCATCCGAAGATCACGAGAAGCGGTGGTGGAGGGTTCGCTGCTGAAGCGTCACCACAAGAAGCTTCAGTCGGTCAAACTAGTGAATCGAGCGCCCTGTACAACTGCGGAGGGGATCGCAAGTTATTGGCCGTCGCAGTCTGCATGTACAACGAACCCGCCTACGCCTTGGCACGCACATTCCATTCCCTTTCTGAAGCTCACGACGCAAGCAGTATGCTGGGGAGCGATGTCCTCGTATTGGTGGACGGCGTTTCCATGCTTTCTGACTCCATGAGGACCTACCTGCAGGAAACCTTTGGCTTCGGCTTGCCGCTGTCTGAGGAGGATTGGCAACGCCATGACCAGGAGCACGGCGGAATCAGTCGCACGTATGTGCTCAATGCACGCATGACCGGCGGCAAAGGCTCGCAGATCAACCTGGTCCTCAAGAGAAGGAACGCCAAGAAGATTAACTCACACATGTGGTTCTTTCGAGGATTTGCAATTGCCACCAGATATACGTTCGCGATGACGACCGATGTCGGAACCATCTTTGACAAGGACTGCATCAAGAGGCTGGTATCGTACATGCAACAGCACGAACAGTGCGGGGCCGTCACGGGCCGCCAGCGCGTGATGTCATGCACGCAGCAGCAGGATCCAACGAACCCTGAAGGTAGCAACCTCTTGGGGTCTTGGCTGCGCCGTGCACAAGGTTGGGAGTTCGAGGCGGAGCACTGTGGCGGTAAGAACCTTGCCAGCGCCATCGGGTATCTGCCCGTGTTGCCGGGGCCTTGTGCCATGTTCCGGACCGCGGCAATACAGGACCACCCGCTTAAGGAAGTCCGTCCGGATGTTCAACCAGCTGTGCAAGGTGTGCTGCATGGCTACTTCACCTTGGCCTCAATGAAAGCTTATGAGGTGGGCCTACTTCTGGCGAACTTACTCATTGCCGAGGACAGAGTGCCGTCCCTGCTGGTCGTGTTCGCCCCACCCTCTGGTGACGGTCATGCAGCGCAGTGCTTTTATTCGCATTGGGTCCACGACGCAGTATTCTACTTTGAGGCCGAGACCGACCTCAAGGCTCTTATCACCCAGCGCAGACGCTGGAACAACGGGACATTCGCCGGACACTGCTACATGCTGACCAGCGGTCGCAAAATCATCTTTGCCTCCAAGCACGGGATGCGCGTCAAGACTATGTCGTGTGTTCTGGTGTTCATGCAGGTCACAAAGTTAGGTATAATCTTCATTGCACCGGGCGTTTACGGCAGCGTTTTTTGGTTCGCCACGTCGTACATAGCCCGCTTGCTGTTTGCTGAAGCCGTCCTCCAGACAGGAGTGACCACTGCACTAGTGACGATGTACACTGTTGGTTACATGGCGATCGTCGGCGTTCACCTGAAGCGCTTCTCGAAAGCGAACGACATCGTATACAACAAGAACATTTGGGTGGCAGTGGCCCTTTTGAACTCCTTCATGATGTCTATTCTCTTCATTGCCCTCATGACTTTCGCCGCTCGTGTGTCGGACTGCACGCCGGAGGCACCGAATGTGACGATGAGCCAAGAGGGCTGCGGGGATATCGCGACTGGCTCATTGTCCACGTTCTTTTCACCTATGGATATGGTGTATTTGCAGGCGAGCCTTTGGTTGCTGCCGCTTCTTGTGGCCCTTCTTACAAACATCCATGGGTTCGTGTACATGAGCTGGCTGCCAAACTGGATCGTGTATCAGCTGTTCACCCCCACCTACGTTGGTATCATGTGGGCCTACAGCCTTGCCCGGATGGCAGACCTGAACTGGGGGAACCGCCCCAGTGAGGAGGTCATGCAAGAATTGGGGGCGGTTGGCGCGAGTTGTGAGGTGCAGTCGTGTTGCGAGCCGCCTCATAAAGAGGCAGCGCGGTTCTGCGCCCACCACAACTGGCTCAAAGAGACCGTCCGCAAAATCAAAGTTCTCAACATTCTGGTGGTGTCGATCAATGTCGCTATCATCTATTACATGTCAAGCACGTCGATGATCATCCTCATCGTTTTCATCAACGGCGCGGGCGCTCTGGAGCAAGCCGCTACACTGATGCTTTCCGTGGTCGCCTTGGTCGGCCACCTCCTGCGCTATATCCTGCGATGCCTGCGCTATATCCTGCGCTGCCAGTCTTGCCGCCGCGAAGATGCTAAGTCTCAATTCAAGAAGTCAGCTTCCAAAGAAACGCTTTTCGTGGCGGAAACGCCAGGAGTTTCGATGCATCATGTTCTTGCGCTGCCCAACAACGACACGGCGGAAAAGGAATTTGATTTTGTTTCGGAGCAAGTGCTGGCCAACAATAACGTGGCGGGAACGGGAGTCTCGGTGCATCATGTTCAGCTGCAGCTGCCTGTCGAGCACAAACAACACCTCGAAATGACGGCGTTGGATTGCTCACAAGTTCAATTTGGCCGTGCTTAAACGTTAAACCGTTAAACGCATCATCGTGGGTCGTGGCGATCATACCAACACCAAGGGAGAGTATTATATGGTGTTTTCGGCAACGCCGCGTCCAACGCGGACGTTTTCTGAAATGGAACACCAGTAAAGAGAAGATCAACCAATGCATTTCAGATTAACTTCAACCTTCAAGTCTTCAACCAAGAGCGCAAGATATATTTCAGATTGGGACACGTCGAGGGTGGAAAGCTTTGTGAGCCAATTTTGAAGGCGCCGAGCAGTTTAAACAAGCCATTGGCAAGTGGAACACCAGCTCTTTGAAATGGGACGGCATGCAAGGCATGTTCCAACGCGCCAAGTCGTTTGTGCAAGACGTATCTTTTTACGGCTCTTGTGTACAAGTAAGTTCAAGTATTACTGTATGGAAGTATTACTAAAATAATAGATAAAAGATAGGTACCTAGGGTTAATGATGCTGATCATGGTAATCTGAATGGTACCCAGTCTACTTAAGTGAGGGCGTTTCCCGCGCCCCTGTTCGTGTTTGTTTGCCGTGCCTCGCCCCTGGCTTGGTCTCCTCCCCCCTCATTTTGATAATAGAATTAAAATTAAAAATTAAAATAGGGTTCCTCCTAAATTTTTTTGTGTGGAATTCGGCTAGGTACAGTACCGCATGGCGTGTCACGTCCAATGCTCTCGGCGGCGGAGCATTACTACGCGCTGCACAAGCCCAAGGGCGTAACGGTGGAGCAGGCGAGTCCAGCGACTGGCGGCAAAGGCGGTCGACGGCGCACCCTCAACGACTGGATCTCCTCGCTGCCCACGCCTGCTGACCCTGCGCGTCGTATCAGCGCTGTCGGTCGTCTCGATAAGGACACGAGCGGTCTGCTGCTGCTCACAGACGATGGCAAGCTGAACGAGCGCGTGCTGCGGCCTGGTATACTCGCAAAGACGTACGAGGCAACAGTCAAACTCAGAGTTCCAGCGACGCCATCCGACGAGCAGCTTCGGAAGCTCACTGATGGCGTGCAGCTCTCTGATGGCGTCGCCAGAGTCCTTGAGGCGTCCGTGATCGGTCAGGTGAAGCTCGTCCGACCAGAGCAACAGGCTCTTAGCTCGGGGCCTCGCAATCATAAGAAGAGAAGACGCAAAATCGCAACCGCCAAACACGACAACGCCAAACACGATAACGCTCAACACGACACCGCCGCGGGCACAACAAATGAGAGCGCATTGTCCACGGCAGCTTTGGGCGATTCGACATTGAGTGAATTGATAGACTCGGCGGCTACGCCAGCCGAGGACGCGCCACCGCACATCCCTGATGTCCACGCTTTCGTGCTGCGGCTTAGACTTTCTCTCGGACGAAACCGAGTGGTGAGACGGATGCTTGCGGCTGTGGGGCTGCCTGTGTATGAGCTCCGCCGCGTGCGCTTTGGCCCGCTTGGACTGGAGGAGCTTGGGCTGCATGAGCCAGGAATGATCCGGGAACTATCCCCTGATCAGGTTCACTGCTTGCGTTCTGCATGTGGTGACGCAGCGCCGGCAAGATGCGAGTCGCTTGCGGCGGATGATGACGAGGACGAGAGTCTCGAGAATCGCTCATAGATCAGAGAGGAGATGTCATCAGTAATTGCATGACTCCTAGTGACAACTCTGAACTCGGTTGAACTGAGATTCCAACTTGAAAAAGATCAATTTCCGAACCATAGGTTCATCTACCTGGTACCAAGTAGATACTCGTAAAACTAAAAGATAATAGTAATACAATAAACTAAGGCTCTTACTCTAACTCTACTACAATTCAATAGCGAATAGGTACCGTACCTGAAACAATTGTATGTGGTCAAACATGACTTGAAGACTTGGAAACCGAATAGAGTATCTATATCACAACGTGTTGACGGCGCTGAATTCTCAACCATCGGAGTGTCATGCGGTGCATGTTCGAGCCGTCTCTGACTCGACGCGCATCAAGCATTATTGGTAGCCGCATTGAGTGCACACCCACCAGGTCCATGTGGGCGGAATTCAACACGGCGGCGACGGCCAACCCCAAGGGCAATGAGTGTGCCGAGGCCAAAGCTTGCGCCGGCGGCGATGCCAGCATACAATCCCCTCGAGAGGTCCACCCTTCCACTGCTCTGCTGCTGATGCGACCCCGGTGGAGTCTTCTCGTCGAGTTCTTGCCACTTTCTAACGCCCCAAGGGACGAGACGTGGCAACGGCGGGAACTCGGGCATCTGAAGGTTGGAGACCCACTCACATCCTGCCTCAGCCGTTGCGGCATCGAGCACATTCGAATCGCCCGTGAGCGAAGACACAGCCCTCGTCCCGAAGAGCTCTCCGAAACGTGTCTCGAGCTGAAGGTTGAGCGCGGTGACGCACTGGCTTAGCCTCTCCCGTGCTGGACTCCGTTGGAACCAGCAGTGGAAACGGTGCTGCCACTCGTCGAGCCACGCGGTGTCGGTGCCCTCTGCTCCCGCATCCAATCGCCGCCGAAACTCCACATCACATCCGTCATCCTCGAGGACTGTCACCTTGCCGGCCGAGGGGCGTGGGCCTATGCCCGCCCGCTGCTGCCGCAGGCACTCTTCCGCCCACTGGGCGTCGCCGAGGCGGTGGTCCCAAGGGATCCCAAAGGTACCCCTCTGGAAGTCGGCATTCGCCTGCTCCACCTCCTCCGGGCTGTTCATCACCATTGTACCCGCGGCCGCCACGGGCGCACCGATCGGCTCGCCAGCAAAGACCATCGCGTCGGCCTCGTGCTCGAGGCTCGTGAGTGAGAGTGTACCGCTCCTGGCCAGGTATGCCATTTCGAAGGTGCGGGCGGTATGTTCTGGGGCGCTCTCCACCCCGTCAAACCCGATCGGTCCCAGCCGCGCGTAGACGATGCAGGTCCACCCAGAGGGAATAGAGAGCGAGTGCGTGGTGCCGACGCCACGCAGCGTGACTTGTGCAATGAAGAGAGGCGTGTGGGTCTCTGCGCCGATCTTTGCGGAGGGCGGGGCGGTGGCGACGCCGTCGCGCTTGGCTCGAGCCAGCCGCAACGCCTCGGCTGCATCGTTCCGCCCATCGGCGAGCACGCGCACCGTCACGTTGCCGCCGAGCAGCTGGTGCACAGGCAGCGTGGCGTTTCGCACGTCGACGCCACCTTCGCGTTCGAGGACGGCCGTGCTGCCCTCTGGAGGTGTGAGGAGCTGCACCTTGGGCTGTGACATCTTACTCTTCGGCGGCAGGTTCAGCCATAGCTGGTAGAGCTCGAACTCAGCGCCACTCGCTCCGAAACGCCGCTGCTCAGTCGGCGCGAGCTGTCCCGCCCTGCGCTCGGCGCGGTCCTGCTTGGCGCCCCACACATCCCACATCTCCTCGTGGAGTAGTCCGGATCCGGCGGTCATCCACTGGCACGCGCCGCTCCCGTAGCGCAGCTTGCAACCAAGCGAATCCCGATGCACCAAACCACCACGGTCGGGTAGAACGTACGTGACCGTTTCGAATCCTCGATGCGGATGCGCCGGGAAGCCCTCGGGTACAATGGTCTTTGCAAAGAGTGGGCGGAGGAGGTCGAAGGGTCGGAATGCGTGGCGGTGGTGGACGAGCATGATGAACGGATCCGTCTCCGCCGCCTCGAAACCCATCGGGCACACACGGCCGCCGAAGGCAGACTCGAGCTTGTCGGCCGCATTGCGACCCTGTTGACCGAGCAGCGAGAGCACGCCGAGCACAACACCTTGCCACGCGGGCCAGACAGGCAGTCGCATGTGCCGTTGTATCCTCAGCGGCAGCCGACGCTTCTCCGCGCGCGGAGACTTCGCACCGTCGGCTGTTGGAGAGGGCTTCGCCTCCGGCTGCTCCGCTTGCGCCGCCGCGCGTTGAGCCTGCGCGTCCAAGGTCTCATAGAGCTTGACGAGCTCATCTTTGTCGACGATCCCCGATGTGCTCACACTAGCTGCGTTGAGCCGTGTGATCAGCTCCCGAACGCTGAGCTCATCGCCATGCTCGAGCTCCTCGTCCTCGAGCTCGCGTCCCCCCATCACTGCGTTTTAGCGAATTTGATGAAGCAAGTTTAACTTGCAAGGCTCCATGCTTTCGGCGCTGGCTGCAGTGCAGACGCCTGTGTTGGCGAGTGGGCGTGTGCGCGTGGTGAATCACAGTGCACTCTACACGAACGGCTCTTTGGACATAGCCACACACGAGCCGACTCCGTCATTCGACCCGGGCGATGAGGCTCTCGAGCATCTGCGCTCAGAGGGCTATGTTGTGATCCGCGCGGTCGCGAACGCCTCGGAGCTCGAGGTGGCCAAGCGGCTGCTTTGGGAGTTTGTCGAGAAGGCCGGCGTCGGTGCAGACCGCCACGCCCCAAGCTCGTGGCTCAACCTACTCCCAAACACCTTCGGCATCGTCTGGTCGCACGGCGTCGGCCAGTCGCAATTCATGTGGTACCTCCGCACGCGTCCGCGGCTGCTGCGCGCCTTTGCACGCTTCTGGCGGACGGAGCCCGAGGATCTCATATCTAGCTTCGAAGGCTTCTCCTTCTTCCCGCCATCGCAGCTTGAGCACGAGTGGTCGCCGCTCGCAGAGTCATGGTTCCACACGGATCAGAATGCAGCGAGCCGTCCCGGACTGCAGACGATACAGTCCTTCATCTCGCTGTGGGATCAGGACGAGAGCACGGGCGGTTTTGTCGTGGTGCCTCGCTCCCATCTCCAACACGACGCCGTCACCCGGCGCGTCTACCGCTCGCGCCCAGCGACACCGCCAGAGCAACAATTCCTGATGATCCCGCCGAATGATCGGGTCCTCACTCGAGGCTCCGCTCCCAGGCTGGTGCGCGTGAGCGCGGGCGATGCGGTACTGTGGGACTCGCGCGTGGTGCACTGCAATACACCACTCTTGACGGCGGGAGAGACCCCTCCCGATGCTGACGGAGCGCCAAGGCCAGCGCGTCTCGTCGGGTATGTGTCGCTGGCTCCGCGTGACAAGGCGAGCGAGACGGTCCTGTACGAGCGTCAGCAGGGGTTCCCAGAGGGACTCACGTGTACCCACTGGCCGTTCGACGTGAGCTGCTTAGATACGCCCACTCAGCGTGGGGAGCACATTTCAGCGCCCATGCTCCACCCAAGCCAGCTCGTCAAGGCGCTGATAGGCTTCCCACTCGAGGCCAAGGTGGATCGCGACTCTGCTATTGCTAGGCTTAGGCACAGTGGCGAGCAAAAGCATGAGCTCAGACGTAGATTGACAAGTCACCGGAAGCGCGATCGCCGAAAGCGAGATTTGAGGCTGTAAGAGTGGTATCAAATCAATACTCTTCTTGTAAGTAAAAGTATATATTTTATATACATTCACATTGTATCATAAACAAAAACACTATGGACTATCGGACTATGACTATAATTATATAATAGGTTCCTAATCATTATCATAATCATAATTTTCAATTATAAAAATATTAAAAAATAAAACTATCATAATCATTGACATCTTGATCTTTGAGCACTGTAACTGAATCTATGTAATATCACAAGATCCTGCGTTCATCAATGTCTTACACACTAGTCAGTGTAACACATGTGCACTCGAATTCGAACTACTCTATCGCATATCACTATAGAAGAGATTGCTGAGTGGAACGACCATGGGATGGTGGCTCAAGCTGACGTGAGCGGACAGAACAAAGCATGCGGACTACTCGAGAGCCCATGCCGCACTGAGGTATGCCGAGATTGCGAAAGAGCTCGGGGGCGTCCTGGCATATTCGTTCTCCACATGACTGCAAGCACGTATCGACGATTGGATAGGTGGCGCAGCTCACGTTAAATGCAGCTCACGGTAAATGGAGAGCCTTTCGCCTCACTTGTCATCCATCTCCTCGCTCTCGCTGTTGTCACGGTAGCGCTGCCAAGCACAGAAGACGAGTTCGATCCACCGGGTTTTAAAACTGGTCTCATCAAGAATGAAGCTGGCATGTGATGTGCAGAGGGAGCCGGGTGAGAACAAGCGCCCAGAGAGACGCGCGTCGCGGCATCTCAGCAGACGCGGCCATCTCAGCAGACGCAGCAGCACAAAAAGGCGCGCTCATGCTGGCTGAAAGAAAGCGTTCCATATCATGCGACTAGTGCAGCTTCAAACAACTCCAGGACACATTCAGCATTTGGCGCGCACCGAGTTCCTATCGCCGCCGCGGTCGTCGTCCGACTTGTCGTCATCGCGGCCACGCCCCCCGCCCCGCTCATCGTAGCGGTCGCGCCGGTCGTACTCGCGCTCGCGCCGGTCGCGAGAAGGCGATCGGCGGTCGCGAGAAGGCGATCGGCGGTCGCGAGAAGGCGATCGGCGGCGTCGCTCGTATTCGCGAGATGGCGATCGGCGGCCGTAGTCGCGCTCGCGGGGGGGGGGCCTATCGTAAGAAGGCCCTCCGTAATCTCTCCCACCCCTTGGATCCCTCTCGCGCGCATAGCCGCCACCGTAGCCTCCGCCGCCACGGCGATCGTCACGTCCACGATAGCCGCCACCGCCGTACCCTCCGCCGCCGCCGCCGTACCCTCCGCGAGGCCGCGCGCTATTGGGGCCGCGTGCTGGAGGCTGCCGCGAGATGGGCGGGCGCTGGTCAGTAAAATCCGGGAGGTGGACAGTGGTGTCCTCCTCCTTGTCCGCACTATCCGAGCACCTGATCCGCTTCTTGTTGAGCTCTTCGATGAGCTCCGCGGGGCTTTCAATGCAATTGTCGCTCAGATCGAGCTTCATGGAGATCTTGGGCTCATCAGGTTTGCTGCTGTTCCGGCGGTCGCGCTCCCAGTGGGCGTACTGGATCAGCTTGGTGGCCCCCTCCCTACCGATCTTGTTGCCGCTCAGCAGCAGCTCGCCCAAGAAGTTATTGTGCGAGAATGAGCCGTAGTTCTTGACGAGACGCGAGAGCTCCTCTAGCGCTGCCTCGTCATCGAGCCGATTCTTCGAGAGGTCGACAAGGGCAGCCTTGCAGCCCTGGGTGCGCGCGAACTGGACGACCTCGCCGACGCCCTTCCGCGTGATCTCATTCCCAGAGAAGTCGATCTCCGTGAGGGGAAAGGGGCGCGTGCGCTCCGTGAGAAAGCCCGACGTCTTGGCTATCATGTGGAGCCCTTTCAGAATCTTGTCGACGTCATCATCGGAGAGACGCTGGTCGGAGAGATCGAGGCGGTTCTTCTCGTTGATCTCGGCCCAGAGATGAGTCACCTTCTCTGCCATTTCCTGCGGGACAAGAGGCAGCGGCGCGCAAGATCAAAGAACCCTCGCTCGACAGAGAACCCTCGCTCGACAGAGACAGAGCATCGACAGAGTGAGAGCAGAGTGAGAGCATCGACAGAGTGAGAGCAGAGTGAGAGCAGAGCGGCTCGGTCGGCTCTCCTCCGTCGCGGCGACAGGAGGAGGCGCAGCCGGCGTTGCACGCATCAAGGAGCAGCTGCCAGACCGTCTGAATCTCACACCAGTCCTCGGCGAGAAGACCGCGCCGCGAGCCACTGAGTCAAGCCCCCCCCTTCTCCCACAGTGGAGGAGTGCCCAACTGACGGACGCAGCGCGCGCTTGCCTCTCCTCCGCAGACAGCGTTGAGCGCCTCAGCATCCGTGGCTATGTTCGCCACTTCACGAGGCATCCTGGCTGTATCGCGACCTGCGCGACGACGAAACACGCCGGTGAGCGGGATACTGGCTCCAGCAAGGGGCAGCCTACACAGAGCAACTCAGCGGCAGCTCAGGCCGTGCAAACGTGGCCAGGGAGGCAAGTGCAGCCCAAGGCGCGGCGAGCCAGCCCCTGTGCCCACGCTCCGGTCTGTCCGAAACGGCACGTTGGCCCAGCAGGCGGGCGCTCCCTGCCGCCGCCCCTGGCGCCTTGGCACTGCCCCTGCGCACCTTTGAGTAGTGTGTGGACAGATAGAACTAGGTTGTAAGTTGAGGCCCGAATAGAATCGATCAAAGAATCGTCGCCATGGGCAGGGCTTTGCCCGCTCCCTCGGAGCTGATGCGGATAGCATGGACGGGTACTGACCTGACGTCTTCACTGGAGGCAGAACAAGCGCTCCTCGATCGCTACGTTCGCACACCCTTCACGCTCTCCCACGTGCCCATCGATCTTCCCGAGCTCAATCTGGGCACGGAGCGCATCCGCACGCTGGAGCTCAACGCGGACGCCGAGGGCGTGCCGATCGTGTGGATGCACGGCGCGGGCGCTGGGCTCGGATTTGGCTACTCCTCCTTCTCCTGGCTCGCCGAGCTCGGCGGCACGCGCCGCCGAGTCCTCGCCTTGGACTTTCTCGGTCAGGCCAACTCGTCTCGCCCTCCCTTCCCTTATGGCGATCGCACCGGGCACGACTTCACGACGGCGGGAGCCTTCGAGGCGGCGCTGCGGTGGTTTTTGATCTCATTGGACAAGTGGCGCCAGGCCCTCGCCATCGACCGCATGCAGCTCATCGCCCACTCCACCGGAAGCTTTGTCGCCTCGCACTATGCGATCGCGTACCCATCTAGGGTCTCCGCTCTCGTGCTCCATTCTGCCGCGGGGCTGACGCGGCATCCGGCGCCGATGCCGAGAGACGATGAGAGTGAGCATGCAGAGCACGGTGAGCACCACGGTGAGCATCACGGTGAGCATCACGGTGGACAGGGTGGGCACCATCGGCAGCAGCATCGTAAGGAGAAGAAGATTCACAAGTATATGCAAATGGAGGCGACCAAGGAGGCGACCAAGGAGGCGACCAAGGAGGCGACCAAGGAGGCGACCAAGGAGGCTGAGGGCAAGGAGGCTGAGAGCACGCTGAGGCAGCTGCTCATGGGTCGAAAGTGGTGGCCGAGGCAGCTGCGGACCCACCTCATGGAGGGCGTGCTCAATACGCTATGGGACCGTGGCCATCTCAATTTTGGCCTCCTCCAAAAGATGGGCCGGCTGGGGTACGAGCCCACGCGCCGGCGCTTCTTGGGCTTCGCAAAACGCCGACTGGGGATCGAAGACGACGAGGAGCGCGCCAAGCTATTCGAGTACTTTTACCAGGAGATCAACGCGCAGCGGCTCTCTGCGGATGCCTGGGTGAACGCGCTGCTCCGACCGGTGCGCGGCATCGTGCGGGGCGAGGCCACCCGAGGCATATATGGCCGCCGGCCACTCGCCGCGGAGCCAAAGGAGGTGCTCGAGCGGATGCCGCCGACAACAGTCATCTATGGAACCGCCGACTGGATGTGGAGTCCAGCGGTCGAAGATGCCGTCGAAGAGATCGGCGGTACGCTGCACATTGTCGAGGGTGGCAAGCATCACCTCTACCTTGACCATCCGCAAGAGTTCCGCGCGCTGGTCGAGTCGGCGCTTCTACATCCAGAGGCGCAGTGATCGGCATGCAGCTCATAGATTCAGATGTATATTTGGGCATTCACAACTCGTTTTCTTGCCGCAATTTGAATTTGGATTAAAGCAGCCTAATCATTATAAATCATTATATTAATCGAGAATACAAAAATATGATTAACGTTGCTAGTATCAGGAACCCTGGTACCCTAAGACATCGGTTCCTATTATATAATTATATATAGCTTTAGCTTAATTAGTATAACGTTTATCAAAAAGAAAATAATATAATAATAGTGTATTAAATTTGTATTACTACTACTACTACCACCACTACTACTACTACTACTACTCTACTCACAACGTTCAATTGACCACGAGGAACCCTTCATCGTCGTCATCTATGCATGGATCCGCTGCAGCAGGCTCACTCCTCAGAGATGGAGGGGGCTCCAAGATCGAGACGGAGGGGTCTATGGGGAATGTTGCCTCCACAAAGAGTATTGATCCCTCTTTGATCGCATCGTCTGCGCAAAAAGGCGCCGTGGCGCGCATGCTCTGGACTGGCGCTTTCCCTTGCTGCACCGCAACGACCGCCTCCACCCAGCGTGGCGTCACTGTTGCCGTTCGCACCTCAGCCCTCGAGTGGAGAAGCCCACGTAAGAATGTTCGCGTGTGCTCCTGATCTCTCACGGGTACCATGGCACAGAGGCGGGCTGCAGGGGCGGCATGGCGAGCAAGCACGGCAGGGAGCTGTACTGCGTGCGTGTGAGAGTAGATCACGTCGCTCGCGAGCAAGAGCGCGAAACGCTCCCCACGTGAAAGACGCCTCGTAGACATCGTAGCACCGAGCCGCTTGAGCTGCTCCTGCTTGACGCCCTGCTCAGTCGAGTAATCTTCGCCTTCTGGCGCGTGCGCCTCGTGATCCCAATCGCAGAGCTCCACACGCAGCGTCGAGGAAGCTGGGTTCACGCGAATCGAGCGCTCCACCGTGGCAAGCAGCTCGGGCAGGCAGTCTGTCAGCACAATGTTCCTATAGCCGAGCGCCGCCGCCGCAAGACCGGGCAGACCAAGTCCGCAGCCGAGCTCGAGGACGGAAGCGTCAGGTCGGACCAATGTTCTCACGTGGTTCGCCAGCCAACAGGCAAGCAGCAATGCGCACGGCCACACACGCCAGCCTGTGCCGCCCTCTGCATAATCGCATTCCTCTACAGTGAACCTGACCGCTTCGGGGGCCGTGCTGGATCGCAAGCAGTAGACCTGTCGCTTGGGCGGCCTATGCTTAGCATTGCACGGGTAGAAGAAACGCCGGTGCGTGTTGCTGCAGCGGACGAGGAAGGCAGCCACGGCTTGCGGATGGACTGTCGTCGAAGAATCCGCCATGCAAAATGTAACCAAAACCAGAATTTACATGGACTCTAGAGTCACAAGTAACCTCTCTATGTAGCTAAGAGCTAACCAGAAGTCGTACTACAAGAACTAGGAGAGAACACCATGAATAAGATGTACTCACACACGTAGCTTGCACTCAAGCCGGGCTAACACATACTAGATGACAAAACAGCCTCGCAAACATTTTGCGAGAACGGACGGGGCCCCAGCAACATATATCGCATTCAAGCGGTCGCTGCCTTCGATGCGAGGATGAGCCCCACGATGAGCCCGTAGAGGCCGAGCGCCTCGGCAAAGATCAGGATGAGCACCATGCCGACAAAGAGCTTCGGCTGCACAGCCGAGGCACGTGTCAACGAGTCGCCGACGATGCCGATGGCCATGCCGGCGGCCAAGCCGCTGAGCCCGCACGCCATGCCGCCGCCAAAGTGGGCGAATGCCGCGTACTGCGTATACGTGGGAACCCCCTTTTTCATCGCGACCACCTCGTTGGCGATGATGACAGCGATGATTAGCCCGTAAATACCGAGCACCCCAGCCATGACGATGGGGACGATGCTCTTCATGACGAGCTCTGGGCGGCCGACGCCGATGGTGGCGATGCCGATGCCGCTCTTCCCCGTGCCGTACGCGGCGCCCAGGTTGGAGAAGACGAGCGCGAATGCCGCGCCCATGAAACCCCAGAAGGGAGCCTCTGGAGAGAGCGCTCTGTACTGAGCCTCAGGCACGTGCACCACCATGACGGCCCGAGCGGGCACCTGCGTGTGGGGAGGGGAGGATCTGAGCTCGCTGACTCGCGCGTGGCGGCGCCCCGAGCTGCCGAACGAGACGCCGCGACGCGGTGCAGCCGCACACAGAGAGGGCGAGCTGGCCAGTCCAGAGTGTGCTGTGCAGAGAGGCAGCAAGACGCGCGTGGAGGTGAGGGAGCCGGCTGCAGCGCGCAGTGCAGGCGTGCGCGCGAGTCTCTCAGACGCCAGCGCTCGCCAAGCTTCCGGTGCGCTTCGGCTCGCCGCCGAGTGCGCGCGCGCCCCCGAACCGACTCACCTCTTGAAGGCTGGGAAAGCTTTTTTAACAGAGGGTCCTAGGAACTAAGAAGACCACGACGATTAAAAGGCCGCGGAGAAGGCTTCCGCCGAGCTGACGAGCCTGAGTAGGACGTCAGCGAAGCGGGCGACGAAATGGCGGCCTTCGGCGTGGGCGCCGAGCTGGGTCGGGCGCTCTCACGCATACACATCTTCCGCCCGAACGCGCTGCAGCAGACGGGTGTCCGCCACGTGCTCGCTGGCAAGGATCTCGTCTGCTGCGCTCAGACGGGCTCCGGCAAGACGCTGCTGTTCATGCTTCCCTTCCTGCAGCGCCTCTCTGAGCGCGCACCGCTGCAGCCGCGCCCGCCGCCGCCTCGCGCGCCACCACGCGGCCGCACGCGACGCCCTCCGAAACCCGTCTCACGCTTCACCCCATCCGCTCCTGAGGCTCTGGTGCTCGTCCCGAACAGGGAGCTTGGTGTGCAGACGCTCTCTGTGATGCGCGAGCTTTGCACGGAGCTAGAGGGGCCTCCCGAGGGCGTACTCGTCACAGGGGGCGCAAGATTCACCCCGCAGCGACACGCCCTCCGCGACGGCACCGCCCGTCTCGTCGTCGCCACGCCAGGGCGACTCCTCTACCATCTCGATGAAGGCAAGTCTCACAAGTCTCACAAGTCTCACAAGTCTCACCGTAGACCATCTGTCCGATGTGTCAGAGCGCATTCTTGTCACGCACCCCGGCGCCCTGTCCTCCTCCCAGTCTCGTACGAGCAGGGTGTCAGCGCGCATTCTTGTCACGCACCACGCGCCTTGTGCTCCTCTCGAGCAGGCTCTCTACTTCTCGATTCGGTCCGCCACGTAGCGCTCGACGAGGCGGACGCGCTCCTCTCACCGAGCACGGGGTTGGGTGGGGAGGTGGAGCGTCTGCTCGATGAGCTGGCAAACCGGCGGCGGGCCCCACCAACCCAGCACGTGCTCACGGCTGCCACGATGAGTGAGGAAGTACTCACGGCGCTCGACAAGCGCTTCCCACATGCGTCGAGGCTTAGCCACCGTGGGGTGCTTGCGCCGACGCTACGGCAGCGCTACTACTTTGTGCGTGGAGACAAGGAGCAGGAGCTGCTCCGGCTGCTTGAGACGGCGTGCGCCGACGCCTGGCTGGCCGAGGGGGGCACAATGATCTTTTGCGGCGGCGCGCGCCGTGCCGAGAGAATCCACACCTTGATTCTCGAGACGATGCCGTGGCTCCGTCCGGCGCTGCTCCACGGCGAGAGGCTTCCCGAGGAGCGCGATGCAACTCTCGACGCCTTTGGCGAGGCCGCCACGCAGATCCTCGTATGCACCGACACCGCCGCGAGAGGCCTCGACCTGCCGCATGTGAGGCATGTGGTCATGTATGACTTCCCGAGGGACGCGACCACATTCATCCACCGCGCGGGACGCACAGCGCGCCGTGGGCAGCGGGGACTGCTGAGTTGTCTGGTGACGCCCGTCAACGAGCCTCTCTACCGCGCCATACGTATGGGCGAACAGAGGCAGGGAACAGTGCTACAAGCGAGCGCCGGGCGGAGAGGTGTCGAGTTAGATGAGACGCCAGCGTCGGCTGCATAGTTCAAGTTCAGTCAGCTACGGTTGACATGTGACTGTGAGTACTACTTCTCGCTATAATAACGGTAACGTGTAAGTACCCTACTTGCCAGAGTTCAAATTCGATTCTCGGCGTTCAAGTTAGCTCGCATTCGGATGAGTGCAAAAGTCAAAGTTAGAAAGTAAGCAGATGAAAAATAATCAGAATATTCAAATTGTATACATTATTATTATAATTATTGAATATCAATATGAATAAGAATATGCAATATCGGATTGGGGAATTTCAATTTTGAATTTATGACTCGATCAAGTAGAAGTACGACAATAATTTCGAAGATTCGAAAAGCGATTTTGTGACGATGACAACATATAGAGGAAGAGGTACTCCATGCAACGTGGCGAAAGACCAATATGCTCGAATGCGCGTTTAGTGTACAGATATCGTTTCAGTACCTGGTGTGGGAGTCTCATAATAAGATGGAGCCATGGACACGAATGCGACTGCGCAGTGCCATCGCTCCGGCGCCGAACGCGAACGGGGTGGTTCACTGAGCGGAGGCGCCAGCAGCGGCAGGCGGCTCAGGGAGCGCCACAGGCGGCTCCTCTCCCGATGCCACCTTGTCGAGGAATTCCTGCGCTGGCTTGTCGGGGTAGAAGCAGTCCTCGGCGAGCCCATCCGTGCACTGGTCAAAGATGAACTTGAGGTTGCGGTCGAATTCCGAAAGCGAGCGCACCTATAGGAAGAAGTAGTGTCGGTGATATATGGGCGAAATGGGGTCGTTTCTTCCTGACATATGGGAAGAATGGGTAATAAAAAAGCACCTCAAGCTTCACGCCGTCGTTGAGCGTCAGCACCATATCTCCACACTTTCCACCATAGCGCCTGAGCCACTTGATGTCCTGGACCTCCCGCCACGTGACCTGCACCACGTCCTTGCCCTGGAACCCAGAGCACACCTCCATCCGCTTGTTGGTTATCTTGTAACGAGTCCACGCCTGGCGTGCGAGAGATGCAGCGAACGGGATCACGCCGACCACGGTGATGAGCGAGAGGCCTGGGATGAAGGTCTCGGTGATGGAGGGTGGGCCTTCCGAGAAGATCTGCTCGGGCACCAGCTGCATCGCCGCCGCGGGGTCGGCGGGACCCTTGGTCTTCTGCTTCGGGTCCTTGCTCTTGACCTTCCTCGGCTTGGCCTTGGAGGGCTGCGGGTTGTAGGCGGCGCTGATGGGGCCGGCGCGAGGCGAGAGGGCTGGACGTGGCGCGATCATGGTCGCACCCGACGAAGCGCCCGCCTGGATCAGCAGCCCGTGGGCGCCAGCCGCGAGGAGGGTGATGGAAGTGAGCATTGCTAAAAAAATTCGGACACTTCGTGGGGACTTCTTCAGCCTGAAAAGCCAGATGCCGTATATACCGCACATAGTAGAAAATGTCGTACCTTGGTAAACGCTAGGGTTATCGCGATCTCGGTCGTTTCCCTTTTTTTGATGCTTGGGCAACTGGTGCCAGCGGCGCTGGCGAGCGAGATGCTTGCGGGCTTCCTAGGCGGAGCGAGCAAGACGCTGGCTTTCTCCCCGCTCGATGCCCTCACCACGCTCCGCGAGCTTCGGCAGCCTCTGTGGACACCCTCGCCAGCCGCAGCTGCCGCTGGAGACAGCAGCACCTCAGCACACGCCGTGCTGGGCTCGCTCTCGCGCTACTACTCGGGATGCGGCGTGGCCATCGCCGGTCTGCTCCCCTACGCTATGATTTTCCACGCCGCGTTCTGGGCATGCGAGCGCTCACTCGCGACGCTATCTCTCGCGCTCGTGCTGCCATTAGCAGTGAGACAGGCGAGCTTTTTCCTTCTTCTTACTCACCTCACCGCAAGCAAAGCCACATTGCGGCATGTGCCTTGAGATTAGAGGTGGCATCAACGCGCCTGAGCATCTGAGCCCACTTCGTTGTTTCTTTACAGCTTTCTACCCACGGCGCCCAAATCTCTTGCAGGCTCTCGCTGGTGCAGTTGCTGCCGTTGCCAGTGCGACTGTCGGTGTTCCCTTTGAGTGTCTCAAGCATCGGCTCCAGCTGTGCGCTCCGGCGTACGCGACTCCATGGCTAGCGCTCATGACGACACTACGCACTGAGGGAGTCAGCGGCCTCTTCTCTGGCTTCGGAGCCACCCTCGCGCGAAATGTGCCATACAACTTTTTCCATTTTGGCCTTTTTGCACTGGCAGCGCGCTGCCTGAGCGCGTTACACCTCGCGGGCGGCGCGAGGGACGCGATCGCGGGCGCGCTCGCCGGCGCGACGACCGCGCTGCTGACAACACCAATGGACCTTGTCAACACGCGCCTTCAGACCCAGGCTGTTCGCTCGAGCGCGCAGAGTGACCATCTGCCGCTTTACCCGAAGGAGGCTTCTGCTGCGGAACCGTACAAGGGCTTTGTCGACGCGCTCACACGCATCGTGCGCGAGGAGGGGGGGGCTGGAGCATTGCTACAAGGGGCGCGCTTCCGCGTGCCGCAGTATGCCGCCTCCGCCTTGGTCTTCTTTTACGTGTACGAGTTCATCAAACGCGCGGGACCAAGCGCATTCCTGTGGAGTCTCCCGGGAGGCCGAAGGCCGATTTGAGACGACAAACCATGTCTTATATATGTACACACACGATCTTATCCGCTATGTTCTATGTATATTCTATACGTGTATATACCCATAAGACTGCATGAGTGAGTGCTTTCTGATTCTGTGATCGTGCTTTCTATCGCATATTTATCATAGTTATAGTACGCCCATAGAGGCTGAAAACAAGGCCGCCTAGACTAGTGCGCTGTGCTAGAGGTCCGCGAGGCTATACAGGACCCCTATGAGCGCTATGCATACAGTGGCGAGGTCGGTGTACATATCACCAGGCGTGACACGCCCCCGCCCCCCGGGCGTGACACGACCCCCCCCCCCGGGCGTGACCCC
>MDSY01114447.1_pt1 | contig 19325 bp, 18 predicted proteins | sample 811131 | NCBI WGS metagenome assembly MDSY01 (sample SAMN05326643, study PRJNA326480) | marine metagenome | isolation source: seawater | place: Atlantic Ocean: South West | collected 2010
TCAAATTTCACCTCAACGAAAAACTGACCCGGGACCCTTTTTTAATTGGGATTTAATTAACTTGGAAAAAATTCATGAGAGATAGCATTAAATATTTATTTATATTAAGTATATTTAGTATGTTTTTTGCTGGCTGTGGTGAAAAAGATGTTTCAGTCGAAAAAACCAAACGAGCTATTTATGTAACAACAGTTAAAGCCTCATTAAAAATATTTGAAGATAAAGAATCTGCAATAGGGTCAATTAAAGGAATTATTGATCCAACTATTGCTACAGAAATTTCAGGAAAAGTAATTAGATTGCATGCTCGAACAGGTTCTATTGTAGAAAAAGGGGCTCTTCTCGCTGAGATAGATAAAAAAGATTATCAATTTCAGCTTTCACTTGCAAAAGCAGAAGTTAGAAAATTTGATGGCCGACTTTCTAATCAAGAAAAAATTTATCAAAGAAATTTAGCTTTAGTTGATAAAAAATTTATTTCTGAAAATGCTTTAGATACAATAATCACACAAAAAAATGAAACAGTCGAAGAGCTAGAAATTTCTCGGTCAAAAAGAAATATAGCGCAATCTAATCTCGAGAAAACTAAAATTTATGCACCTATTTCTGGAGTAGTAGAGAAACAAATTCCGTCAGTTGGTGATTTTCTTAAAATAGGAGATCCAGTATTTCAGATTATTAGCAATAAGAAGCTTCGTGCACATATACCATTTCCTGAAAAATTAGCTAAAAAATTAAAATCAGGTATTCCTATAAAACTTAAGACGCCAACTTCAGAAAATGAAATTACAGTCAAGATTGCTGAATTAAAACCTCAATTAATGTCTGATAGCAGATCAATAGATATTATTGCTGATATTCAAGGTCAGTCAGAGTGGCAGCCAGGGGCTAGTGTAAGAGGAACCATTATTTTTTCAACTCGAAACGGTATTGCCGTTCCAGAACAAAGTGTTGTATTGAGGCCTGCTGGACAAGTTGTTTATATAGTTAAAAATGATAAGGCCGAGCAGCGTAAAGTCTCAATTGGTATTAGTCAGGATGGGGTTATTGAAATCCTTTCTGGATTAAAAGAAAATGAAGTAGTTGCGCTTGATGGCGCAGCATATTTAACTGATCAAACTCCCATTAATATTTCATCTCCATAAAGCATGACTCTACCTGAAATTTCAATTCGAAGACATGTTCTAGCCTGGATGATTTCTGCGATATTTGTTTTGTTAGGGATCATTAGTTTTCAAAAAATTGGTATTGATAAATTTCCTACAATTGATTTTCCAATTCTCACAGTAACAACTACTTTAGAAGGGGCTAACCCAGAAATTGTTGATGCAAGTATTACGAATCTAATTGAAGAAGCAGTCAATACAACCCCAGGTATTGAGTCTATCAAATCTGAATCCTCACCAGGTGTTTCCGTTGTAAGCATTACTTTTAACTTAGATAAAGATATTGAAGTTGCATTTAATGAAATTCAATCTAAAGTCAGTAGATTAGCGAGGCGATTACCTGATGATATTATTCCTCCAGTTGTACGTAAGGTTGAAACAAATGCAAGTTCAATTATGTGGTTAGGTCTAACTGGTGATCGAACTGTTCAGCAATTAAATCTTTATGCGAATAATATTTTAAAGAAAAAATTAGAAACTGTTGATGGAGTTGGCTATGTAACATTAGGGGGTAGAAGAGATAGAACTATAAGAATTGACTTGCTCCCTGAAAAAATGTCTGCATTGCAAATAACTCCTAATGATTTAATTTTAGCCTTTAAGAAAGAGCACGTTCAGCTTCCTGGGGGCTTCCTTGTAAGATCTCAATCAGAGAAAATGTTTAAGCTTGATTTAGAATTTCATAAAATTGAAGATTTAAAAGAAATGATTGTTACTTATCGAGATGGTGGACCAATAAAGATTAAGGATATTGCTCAGGTAGAAGATGGTTTAGACGATTACAGGCAGACGGCTCGTCATAATAATAAGCCATCAATTGGTCTTGGAATTATAAAGGTAGCAAATTCTAATACTGTTGATATTATTAATAAAATTAAAGAAAAAGTTAACACTCAAATAAGGCCTAGCTTGCCGCCCGGTCTTGAGTTAAAGATATCAACAGATGATTCAATTTATATTAAATCTATGGTCAAGTCTTTACAGAACCATATTCTTGAAGGAACATTATTAGCAGCTCTAGTCGTATTATTCTTTTTAAAATCTCTTCGATCCACATTTATTATTGCAATTGCAATTCCTATTTCTCTACTTGGATCTATTGCCGTAATGTATTTTTATGGTTTTACCTTTAACAGCATGACCTTGCTTGCTCTAATACTTTTAATTGGAGTTGTTGTTGATGACTCAATAGTAGTCCTTGAAAATATTTTCCGACACCAAAAAACAATCGATAAAAATATTTTTAATGCAGCTATCAATGGAAGTAAAGAGGTAGTCTTTGCAGTTCTTGCTTCCTCATTAGCATTAGTATGTATTTTTGCTCCAGTTATATTTATGGATGGGATCATTGGACGTTTTTTTGAATCTTTTGCAGTAGTTGTTACGGCTGGAATATTAGTCTCATTAGTTATTTCTTTAACGTTAACGCCAATGTTATGCTCTAAATTTTTAGCAATGAAAGAAAAGGAGATTAATTGGCTTAAAGGCCTAAATAATTTTTTCGAGAGACTTGATATAAATTATAAAAAAATACTAACTTGGTCCCTATCAAATAGATTAAAAGTTTTAATTTCTAGCCTTATTATAGTAATTTCTAGTAGTCTTCTTTTTTCAAAAGTAGAAAAAACATTAGTGCCTGAACAAGATGAAGGTCGTTTTACAGTCAGATTTAAAACTCCCTTAGGCTCTAATATGGAATATACCTATGAAAAATTACTAGAAGTTGAGCAAGTTATTAATCAATATAATGACTATACTGCCAGCGTTTTCTCATCGATCGGATTAGGCAGCAGAGGGCAAGTTAACAGTGGCTTTATTAGCGTCAGATTAAAAGAAAAAAATAAACGTTCACTTACCCAAGTTGAAATTATGAATAAAATGGGCATCGACCTTAATCAACTCTCTGGGGTTAAAGCTTTTCCTTCAGGCGTTTCATTTGCGGGTGGTAGACGCTCAGAAAAATTACAATTCTCAATTACTGGACCGAGTATTAATAAGGTTGCCACTCTAAGTGATGAGCTTTTAATAAAACTTTCTGAAAATGAAGGCTTAGGGCGTATTGATCTCAATTTACAACTGAATCTTCCTCAAATTATTTTAGATATTGATAGAGAAAGGGCTTCAAGTTTTGGAATAAGTGCTGCTGACATTGCTGAAGCAATTTCTGTTCTAAGCAACGGATTAGACGTTGCAAGATTTAATGATGAACCAGGAGATGGCCAAAGATATGATATTAGATTAAAGGCGAAAGATGGATCATTTGAACAATTAAATGATCTTAACAAAATATATTTAAGGAGCAAGTCTGGGAAATTAGTTCGACTGGATACGATAGCTTCTTTTAAAGAGGAACTTGGTCCAGCAGTAATGGGTCGACAAAACTTGCAATACTCATCAAATTTTTATTCAAATCCAACAATATCTCTTGGAGAAGCCGTTAAATTAGTTAGGCAGACTAGTCAGAATTTACTTCCAGGTGAATATTCAATTCAATTAGAAGGTCAAGCTAAAGAATTTGCAAAAACAATGAGTAATATAATTTTTGTATTTATTTTAGCAACCATATTACTTTATATGGTCCTAGCAAGCCTTTTTAATTCATTTTTTCAACCATTAATAGTAATGTTAGCTCAACCATTAGCTATAGTTGGTGGTATATTCCTATTATGGATTACAGGAAATAGTCTCAATATTTATTCAATGATTGGTATGGTTCTCTTAATTGGTCTAGTTGCAAAAAACTCTATTTTATTAGTTGATATGACAAATCAATTAAAGGCGACGGGGAAAAAAACAGATCAAGCACTTTTAGAAGCATGTCCCATCCGACTTCGACCTGTGCTAATGACTTCTCTTACATTGATATTTGCCCTAATGCCAGCTGCCTTAGGCTATGGTGCTGGGTCTGAATCTAATGGTCCACTTGCCATCGCCGTAATTGGTGGAATGATCTCTTCCACGTTACTTACTTTGATTGTTATACCTGCAGCTTATTCTTTATTTATAGGATTTATTGAGAGAAAGAAAGTTAAGGTTTAATAATTTTATCAACAATTAATGTGCCTACTAAGTCACCCTCTACGTTAATTGTTGTTCTAAATGTGTCAATTAATCTATCCATTGGAAGGAGTATAGCTAATGCTTCTAAAGGTAAACCTAAAACCTGTAAAACCATTGCCATGGTTACCATCCCAGCACTAGGAATTCCTGGGGCCCCAATTGATGCAACCATAGCAGTAAAGAATAAAATAAGTTGCTGAGCTAAAGTTAGATCCATTCCAACTAGGTTTGCAATGAATAATGCGGCGGCGGCTTCATATAATGCCGTCCCATCCATATTCATGGTAGCGCCTAATGGAAGTACAAAATTAGATACTCCTTTAGAAGTCCTGAAATTATTGTTAGCTACACTCAAAGTAATTGGAAGTGTTGCCGCACTTGAGCTAGTAGCAAATGCGGTAATAAATGCAGGCCTTCCTTCACTCCATAAATGCATAGGTGTTATTTTAGTTAGGAAAAATAAAATAGTCGGTAGGATTACAACCCCATGAAATAATATCAAAAATATTACAGTAAAAATAAAAATACCTAACTGCGAAAATAAACTCATATCTTGGCTTGCAACCATATTTACTAAAAGTGCAAATACACCTAATGGAGCAAATAGCATCAACCAATGAACAATCTTAAGCATTACCTCATAAAGACTAGTGAAAGTTTCTTTGGCTGCCTTAAAATTCCCTTTCCTATCATTTAATGCCACACCAATAATAATAGAAAAAACTATCAACGGGAGAATCTTACCGGAAGCAAGTGAATGAAAAGGATTTTCAAATAAGCTTAATAAAAACTGTTTAAAAAATTGCGAGATAGTCATGGTTGATGGAAGATTATTATTAATTGATTGCCATGAATCAATACTTAGCCCTACACCTGGCTGAACAATATTCATAACAACAAGTGCCAAGGTAATAGCAATTGACATAGTTACCATAAAATATAAAAAAGTTGACTTCCATATTAGGCTAGATTTCCCACCTCCCCCAAGGTTTGAAACGCCAACAACAATTGAGAAAAAAACAAGAGGCACTAATATCATTTTTAAACTTTTAATGAAAATTTGTCCAACTAGGTCGGTTGTTATTAATAGATAATCAACAAAAAATAAATTAGGAAAAAATTTAATCAATATGCCTAGTAATATTCCCATGGCAGCAGATATAAAAATCATTTTATTTATATTCTTCATTTAATCAATTCTCTCTAAAAGAGCTCCAAAAAATCCATCTGTTTTGTGTATATTAGGAAAAAGCTTCAAATAATTTTCACAATCTAATTCTATACCATGTTTCTCTAAAGCAGCTTTGACAGAGATCGTAGTAAAGTTCTTATTCACACTTAAAAAATTTTCAACAATCATTTCATTTTCATCATTAAGCAAACTGCATGTAGCATAAACTAAGTAACCACCTTTCTTACATAATGTAGAGGCAGAACTAAGAATTGCTCCTTGCTTATCAATAAGCTCAGAGAGTGACTTTTGAGTTTGACGCCACTTTAAATCAGGGTTTCTTCTTAATGTGCCTAACCCAGTACAAGGTGCATCGACTAAAACTCTATCAAATTTTCCTTTTAGTCTTTTTATCTTAAGATCATTTTCATTAGCTATTCTCTGCATCATTATATTTGAACCACCAGACCTCTTAAGTCTTTGCTTTAAGTTTGCTAAACGTCTTTCAGAAATATCAAATGCATAAACACGCCCTGTATTTTTCATTATGGATGACATGGCTAATGATTTACCACCAGCCCCAGCACAAAAATCTGCCACCATTTGACCTCGTCCTGGACTTAATAGGAAAGAAAGAATTTGGCTACCCTCATCTTGAACTTCAATATTACCATTCAAGAATAATGAGTGCTTATTAATAGCCGTTCCTCTAGGTAAAGAAATACCTATTGGCGAGTATATAGTAGGCAATATTAATCTCTCGTGCTGTGGGAATGATTCTTTTAAATCATTTATCACCTCGTTCCTTGATTTGTCTTTTAATGTATTAACACGGAGATTTAATTGAGCAGGCACTAGTAAGCTTTGAGCTAACATGATTAACTCTTTCTCTGAAAATTGCTTGATTAATTTTTCCCATATCCAATCTGGAAGACTTAATTTAACTGGCCAGCTTTTTATTATTTTTTTATTTGATTTTTTATTTTGTAGCCATTCAACTTCATCATCATTAAGCACAGGGGTTAATTCACGTACACTTTTCCCCAGCATAACCATTGAATATACCAAAATCATTTTCTTGGGGTTCTCATCTTGAACTATTTCTTCTAAGTACCTTTTATTTCTTATGACACCATAAAATATTTCAGCAATATTTGATCGATCATGACTACCAAGATTTCTATTTTTTTTAAAAAAATAGCTTAAGTGAACATCTGCTGGATTTTTTCCAATAAAAACTTCTTTCAAAATATCTGCACATGTTGATACAACAAATTTATTAATCATTTCTTTCCACTTGAATTTTAAATATTTCTTGAGTTATTTTACTTAGATCTTCATCAGTTATTGATATTTTAAAGGGAAGAAATCCAAAGTCTTTTGCTAGCCATAGATCAATTCTTTCAGGATCTTGATAATTAAATTTTGCTACGTGAGTATAATCTATGTTGCCTAGCTTACTCTTCATTTGTCCTTCTTCTATGTATTGATAGTTATATGTTTTAAAAATTTTTGCATTTGTAATTGGTATTTGCATTTTATCAAGAGGGTTTAAGAACATAAATTGAAACATAAAGCTTAATTGGTCTTGAGTCCCCTCAGATAGATTAAAGAAATCTTCTTTATTTTGACGAATAATTTTAAGCTTATTAGCCTCCCAATCAAAAAAGGCCTCATTTTTTAGCTTATCTCCATATTTATAAAAATAATAATTTGGCTGTATCCCAGCATCATTAATTACCCCTTCACTTCTTTGAATCAATGATTTTGAATAAATTAATGATGTTATACCATTGGCTTTTGCTTCATATGAAATAACATAACCACTTTGGTCAATAACGTATTCGATATTAAGAATTCCTACCTCTGATCTATTACTTACTTTTTTATTTTTCTTTTTTCTATCCCCAAATAAGGTAAAGTTATCGATATTGCCTGTATTCGGAGGTAATTCATGAAATACTTTGTATTGCATCTTAATTGATTGTATTTCATCTCCATATGCTTTTTCTTTTTCTGGAATAATTATTTCTTCAACAGGCCGGCAAAGCTCACAAACCTCTGTGTTATTTATTTCTTCTTTTATATAGCTTTTACTAATTTTGGATAGTGGTTCTTTAACTTTGCTTTGGCTTTGTATTGGTTGCTTTTTCTTTTTAATTTTATGTATTTTTTTTAAATTATGATTTGTTGAACTCGCTGGTATAGGAATCATCTCAATAAAAAGATGTTCGTCAGATTTTATTTCATTAAAAGAAAAATGAATATTACTAAAAAAAAATAAATGGGCTAAAAGAGAAATTACTAATGCAATAATTAAGTAATAATATTTCATTTTTTTACAGTGGTAGGTTTGTCTTAACTATCTTTTGCTTAATTGTTACCCCTAAATTTGTCATCAATTCTAATTTGAGTGGGACTCGATATTTTCCCTTAGAAATCCATACATAATGTTTTGAATTTTCTTTTGAAAGGATCTTACCCTCATAAAGCTCAGCAACTATTCTCTTATTATTTACTTCAATAATTTCATCTCTTATTTTCTTATATCCATAATCACGAATCTTTTTCCCCTCTAAAACAGTAAAGCTATATTCTTTTTGGTTTCTCTTTTCAAAGTTAAATTGATATAAATATATGGCTAAATCCAAATTTTTGGGCTTTAATTCTAGCAATGATGTTTGGCCTTTATATTTAATCTTTATTTTTTTAGGGGAAGGCTGAAATATTGCAACAATATTTTTTTTTGGCTTCTTGATATTATTTAGCTTAAATATTTTTGGTATAAATCCACTATTATTAATTATTCCTTCACTATATAACTCCCTATTTCCCATCAGCCTTAATATTCCGTGTGCTTCGGTAGTTGCCTTCAATGAGTAATTCTTGTTTTTACTCTCATATTTAATATTTATATTTCCAATAAATTTATTAGTCTGTTTTAATTCATATTCCATATAGAATTTATCTGGGAAATTTTGTGCGGCACTAATTAAATTAGTGAAGAAAATTAACAAAAATAAGAATCTAGTTGATTTCAGTCTGAAGCTCATCGCTTATTCTATTTTTAACAACTCCTACTAAAAAAGATTTTTCACCACAGTCTTTTAATATTTTTAATGCTTGTTCTTGATCACGAGGATTAATAATAATTGCCATACCAATACCACAATTAAATGTTCTATATAGTTCCAGATTGCTAAGATTCCCATTTTCTTTAAGCCATTCAAAAATTCTAGGAATTTTCCATGTTTTTCGATCTAATGTTGCTTTTAAATTTTTTGGGAGAATACGAGGGATATTTTCTATAATACCTCCGCCAGTAATATGTGCCATTGCATTTACTTTCACTAAACTTAGAAGCTTCAGTATTGATTTAACATAAATTCTAGTAGGCATCATCAGTACTTCACCAATTGTCTTTTCATCAAATTCTTGGTTTAGATCAATATTTGTCTTATCTATAATTTTTCTAATTAAGGAGTATCCATTTGAATGGGCACCCGATGATGCTAAACCAATAATTATATCGCCATTAGAAACATCACTTCCATCTATAATATTATTTTTTTCAACAGCCCCAACGCAAAATCCTGCCAGATCATATTCCCCTTCTGAATACATACCTGGCATTTCTGCTGTCTCTCCTCCAACCAATGAACATCCTGCAAGAAGACATCCATCAGCTATACCCTTAATTACTTTAGTTGCTGTAGGTACCTTTAAACTTCCACAGGCAAAATAATCTAAGAAGAATAATGGCTCTGCCCCTTGAACTAAAATATCATTTACACACATTGCCACTAGATCCTGTCCTATTGTTTCATGGCTATCAAGCTCAACAGCTAATTTTAACTTTGTACCTACACCATCTGTTCCTGACACCAAAACTGGGCTCTTAAATTTTTCAGGAATTTCAAACATTGAACCAAACCCACCTAAACCGCCTATTACTTCTTTTCTAGAGGTCATTTTTGCAAATGGCTTGATATTTTTAACTAGTTGATCCCCAGCTTCAATATCGACACCTGCATCCTTATATGAAATCGATTTAGATTGTTTGAATTTTTGAGACAAGTTATTTATCCTCTGAATAAAATTATTACATTACGTATAATAGAATTTTAACTTAATTTACAGTCAATAGTTATTTTCATCTTAAAGCTCTTTTTATGGACCAACTTTTACTAAATATTCATCCACCAGCAGAAAAAACACTACAAAATTTTGTGGCTGGGAATAATCATGAGTGCCTCGAAGCTATTAATAATTTTATTTACTCTGATAATAATCAATTTATTTATTTATGGGGTGGGAAGGGTAGTGGGAAATCCCATCTTTGCAAAGCCCTTTCTGCTCATAAAATAACTATAATTGAAGATGTCGATACGTTTAACGAAGATCTTCAAATCGAAACCTTTAACTTATTTAATCAGCACAAGGCTACTCAAAAAAAAATGTTGCTCACAGGATCAAATGCTCCATCCTATATGGGATTGAGAGAAGATTTTTCGAGCAGACTAAGTTGGGGGCTTGTTTATCAATTAAAAGTATTAACTGATAATGAGAAATTATTAGCTCTCGAAAATCATACAAAAGAAAAAGGTATGTCACTTAATCACAATGTTCTAACTTATTGTATGAAGCATTTGAGGCGTGATTTGCCATCTTTAATTGCTACATTAGATGCTCTTGATGAATGGTCCTTAAAAACTAAAAAACCTATAACGATTCCTTTGCTTAAGGAATTAGTTGATTAAATTATCTAATGACGAATTAGATAATCAAAAGCTCCAAGCGCTGCTTTTGAACCTTCTCCCATAGCAATAATAATTTGCTTATAAGGTACAGTAGTTACGTCGCCGGCTGCAAATACACCAGGCAATGATGTTGCCCCATTATTATCAATTTCAATTTCACCATATTTACTAAGATCTATAGCTCCATTTACCCAATCAGTATTTGGTACTAACCCAATCTGAATAAATATTCCCTCAATATTTAATTGCTTCTCTTCTTTGGAGCTTCTTTCCATGTATTTTATATGGGTAACTTTATCTGAACCATATATTTCATTTGTTTGAATATTTACCAAGACATCAACATTCTTTAGTGTTTTTAATCTATCGACTAATATCTGGTCAGCTTTTAATTCAGGCGCAAACTCCAAGACAGTAACGTGGCCAACTATACCAGCCAAATCAATAGCTGCTTCTATTCCAGAATTGCCACCACCAACGACAGCAACATTTCTTCCTTTAAATAAAGGTCCATCACAATGCGGACAGTATGCTACTCCCTTGCCTTTATATTCTTTTTCTCCTGGCACTCCCAACTCTTTCCATCTTGCTCCTGTAGCAATAATAATTGATTTACTCTCAAGCGTTCCTCCGCTCTCAAGCTCAACTATGTAATTAGAATTTTCATTCTTAGTTAAATTCTTAGCTCTCTGAAGGTTAATAATATCAACTTCATATTCTTTAACATGCTCCTCTAATGCTGCAACCAGCTTTGGACCTTCGGTAGCTTTAACAGATATAAAATTTTCAATACCAAGGGTATCCATAACCTGCCCCCCAAATCGTTCTGCAACAATACCTGTTCTAATACCCTTTCTTGCCGCATATACAGCTGCTGATGATCCCGCAGGGCCACCGCCTACTATAAGCATATCAAAAGGTTTCATAGCTGAAATTTTTTCAGCAGCTTTATCAGAAGCTTTTGTATCAATTTTATTAATAATTTCCTCAAGATCCATTCGGCCCTGTCCAAACTCTTTACCATTTAAATGTATAGTTGGGACAGACATAATCTTCTTGGTATTTATTTCGTCCTGAAATAACGCCCCATCAATCATGCAATGACTTATGCCAGGATTTAATAGAGATAAAACATTAAGTGCCTGAACAACATCTGGGCAATTATGGCAACTTAAAGAAATATATGTCTCAAATAAAAAATCTCCCTTAATATTTTTTATTTGTTCAATTTGTTCGTCAGATATCTTTACGGGATAGCCACCGACTTGTAATAATGCCAATACTAGCGATGTAAATTCATGTCCCATAGGAATTCCTGCAAACTGAATACCAGATGATTCATTAGCTTTATTTACTTTAAAGGATGGAGTTCTCTCTTTACTATCATCAAAAATATTCAATGATACCTTGTCAGACATACCTGATATTTCTTTTAATAAATCTAACATTGATTCAGATGCCTTTTCTTTATTGGTGAAGGCATCAATACTCACTGCAGATTCAATTTTGGTTAGGTATTGATTTAATTGTTCTTTTATTTTTATATCAAGTGACATTCGCTATATACCCTTAATTACTATAAGGATTGGGCCAAGACTCTGGCCCAATTTCCTCAAGTTTTAGTTAAATACAATCTGTTTGGGCTTCCAACCATCTTTTTTGACATTTTTTATCTGCCCCACAAACTTCTTCTATACTTTTCTCTTCGTCATTAATTTTAATAATGTAGAGTTTATTAATTATTTTCATCGTTACCTCTTATCAAAAAATATAAACCTATAAGCAATAAGAATATTTGCTCACTCATAAATAATCGAGGAGTTATGAACCAATCGCTATGAGCAATGCTTAAGGCAACAATCATAATAATCACTATAAGTAATGCCCCAAACCGAGTTAAAAGACTACCTAAATGATCTCTAAATAGACCACCACAAATTAAAATTATTCCTGCTGTTAATTCGGCTATCGCAACAAAAGAAGCTAAAGCTTCTGAAAAACCAAAATAATCCATTAACTTTTGTGGTGGCAAGGGAAACTTTCCATAACCATGAAAAAAAAAAGAAATACCAAGCCCCAGTCTTAAAAGCCATGGGGTTATAACCCTAAACTTACTAAAAATTTGGTTAGCTTTCTTGTCTAAATATTCCATGCAAGCTCCTTATTAGTCGTATGAAAATCTATTTAAATTTTTCCAACTAGATCCAATGAAGGAGTAAGTGCTTCATCTCCTGGTTTCCAAGAAGCAGGGCAGGCTTGGTTTGGATTTGCTGCTACGTGCTGAGCTGCTTGAATTTTTCTAAGAAGATCAGTTGCTGATCGACCAATACCTAGATCATTTACTTCTGCAGTCTTTATAATACCTTCAGGATTAATTATAAATGATCCTCTAAGCGCCAATCCTGCTTCCTCGATCATTACATCAAAGTTCCTTGTCATTGTTCCTGTTGGGTCCCCAATCATTGGAAATTTTATTTTTTTAATCGTATCAGAAGCATCATGCCATGCTTTGTGAGTGAAGTGAGTGTCAGTTGAAACTGTATAAACTTCAACACCTATTTTTTGAAGCTCATCATAATGATCTGCAATATCACCAAGCTCTGTTGGGCATACGAATGTAAAATCGGCAGGGTAAAAAACAACAGCCGACCATTTACCTTTTAAGTCAGCTTCAGTTACCTCAACCTCTTTTCCGTTATGAAAGGCCGTTGCTGAAAATGGCTTAACTTCAGTATTTATTAATGAAGACATTAGTTAGTTCCTTATTAAAGTTTAAGAAACATAATTATATGGAGGAAGTTTCAATATGTATAATTAATTATAAATATTAATATAATATATTTTACTTATTACAAACCCTTTCTAAATAATTCCAACTCTTTTTGGAGCTCTTTTAGTCTTGATTCTACTCGAGACTTTTCATAAAAGTTACCATCTTTTGCTCGCACGGCTAGATCTAAAAGTGTAATTGCTTCTTTTATATTGTAACGATAATAAAATGCCTCTGCTAAATTCTCATGCTTTAATAAAACTTTACCCTCTTTGGCTTGCGCCTTCGACATTAACTCATAAAGATTAGGGTCTTCAGGGTAGATTAATAAATAATCATTTAATAAATCAATTGCTACAGTTGTATTCGATGACCTAATATAATGTTCGGCTAAGCCATAAACAAAAGCCCTATGACTTGGAAAGCTAGATAGCCCTTTCTTATAAAGTTTAGTTGCCTCTATTATTTTGCCCTCCTGAATCAAAATAATTGCTTCTAAATTAAGTAGCATTGGATTGGGTGTCTTTTTTTTCTTTATGGTTTCCAATTCATTTCTTGCCTTAATAATCATATTGCTTCTTAAATATGCATAAGTTAATGCAAAACGTTCCCCTGCCTCATTAATATATAATTTATTTTTAATATTTGTCTCAAGAATTTTTATGATAGTTTTTTTTTGTTCCAGGAATGCCTTTATCTTTCCCTTAACGTAATAGAAATTATCAGAATCCATTCGCTGTTTATATGGATATTCACTCAAACGATTCTGAATATCACTAATTCGATCGCTTGTAATAGGATGAGTTCTTAAAAAAGCAGGGGCAGCCCCTTGACTAAATTGATTACCTTTCTGGATGGTCTTAAAAAAATCAATTGAAGCTCTTACATCAAATCCTGCACGATCTAAAATTTTGATGCCCTCTCTATCTGCCTCTTGTTCATGCTTTCTTGTGAAATCAAGAGTATTTTGAACCGCAGATGCATTAGCTGCTGTGGTAGTTGCAGCTGCCAGATCTGGATTTGAACGAGAGACTAATAAAGCAAAGGCTAGGGCGAGAGTAGTTTTATAGCTATCACGCTTTTGTTTTGCGATAATTCGAGGTAAATGCTTCTGAGAAATATGAGCAATCTCATGTCCAAGTACACTTGCTAATTCAGATTCTGAATTAGCTGCCAAAAATAAACCCGTATGGACCCCAATTACCCCACCCAATGTAGCAAATGCATTAATAGTTGAATCGTTTAATATAAAAAACTTTATATCTCGACTTGCAATCGAAGTTCCAGTCAGCAAACGACGACCTAGATTTCCCAGATAATCATCCACCTCAATGTCATTAACCACCAAAGGATTTTTATTGACCTGGTAAAGGATTTGTTTAGAAATTTTATCCTCATCTGCAGAGCTAAAGATTGTGTCCGAAGAACTTCCTAATTCTGGCAATTCATTGGCCATCAGACTAACGCTAAAAAAATAAATCAGTAACAAAAGCTTTTTCATTGTTTTAATTATAGTTAATATAGTATGACAAAACATTATAAAGCGATAAACAGATGCTCACACATATTGATAAAAATGGAAATGCCAAAATGGTTAATATTTCAGAAAAACTAATAACGCAAAGATTAGCTATAGCCTCTGGGATAATTACCATGAAAAATAAGACTCTTGACCTAGTAAAATCTCAGAGCCATAAAAAAGGGGATGTTTTAACGGTTTCTAAAATTGCTGCAATTCAGGCAGCTAAAAATACTGCTACCTTAATCCCGATGTGCCACCCAGTAGCCCTATCATCAATTGAAATAGAATTTGAGATTAATGAAAAAGATTTATCAATTAAATGCATTGCAACTACACAATGTTCTGCGCAGACTGGAGTAGAAATGGAAGCATTAACAGCTGTATCTGTTGGTTTATTAACCATATATGACATGTGTAAAGCTGCAGACAAAGGCATGACAATAACAAATATTAGCCTTCTTAAAAAAACAGGGGGTGCCTCAGGCCTTTGGGAGAAATAAAATAATTAAAACGTGCCTTGTCATAAAGTTGAATAAAGTAAGATTAATTATCTTTTACTATATTTTGTATTTAAAGCGATTAACTATTTCGCTAAAAATAACTTTTGGCTTTGCGTTGTATATGTTTTTTTCTTTATCTTGGAAGTAATGGGCTAAAATTCCCCATGGCCTATATCTATTTGGTTCTCCAGGTCCAAATATAGTAAATGTTCTTGTTTTTACAGCACTTGCTAAATGACCTAAGCCAGAATCATTACCAATAAATAAATCTGCATTCTTAAGTACAGCAGCAGTTGTAAGTAAATCGAGCTTTCCAGTAAGATTTAAGAAACTACCTTGATATTCTTTTTTGAAATCTGATGTAAACTCATCATCTTTTTTATTACCAATAAGAACAACTGAATTAAAATATTTTTTTAACAAATATGCAAGTTGCGCATAGTATTTAGCGGGCCAAATCTTATGAATAGAATTAGCTCCAAGACCAATAATTAATAATCGACCTCTTGACTTTAAAAGAATTTTTTTAGCTTTATCTTGCTCTTTTTTATTTAACCAAATAATAGGGTCAGGTAACTTACTTAATCCCTCTTTAAGAGAAAGAAAGTGCTTCTCAATACTATGAATATTTTTGTCTTTTATTTTGTAAAGCCTGCTTTTCGCTTTAATAAAATATAATAAACCATCAGATCTAAGATCTACTGCTAAATCGTAATTATTACCCCTAACCTCCTTAATTAGCTTAAATGTTCCTGCTAATCCCTGAGATTTATCTTTTTGGTAAAATTTATCAACTATTGGACAATGCCTATATAAAATTTCTGACCTTGCATCTCCAATAATATCAATTCTAGCATTTCTATATTTCTGACCTAATCTTATAAGTGTTGGAGTTGTTAGGATGACATCTCCAATATTAGATAAGGTTACAAATAAAATTTTTTTTACCTGATCTGGTTTATTCATTTATTTACAATCTTTTTAAATCGATCATAACTCCAATAGTACTGTGTGGGATTTTTTCTAATAAATAACTCAAGCTCTTTATTAAGATCTAATGAGGTTGAAATATTTTCTCTCTTAATTGATTTAAAATGAATATCAAATCCTCTTCCATTCTTAAGTCGCTCGCCATAAACCATAATAATTGAAGCTTCAGTTCTTTTTATCAGCTTATTTGTTAAAACCATAGTGTATGCCGGCCTTCCAAAAAAATCTGCTATTTCTCCCTGACCTTTATCTGCAACTTGATCCGGAAGAATTCCTACAGCTTCGGACCTTTGCAAAGCAGTCAAAATTTTTCTTAGGCCGGTACCGTCTGCCGGAGCTAAATTAACAAGACCTTTTCTTCTTCCATTAATCATAAGATCGCTCATCCATTTCTTCCTAGCTTTCCTATACATGATAGTTACCGGATTACTAACACCATAATAGATTGAGGTAATTTCAAAGCAACCCAGATGGGGAGTTAAAAATATTATTCCTTTACCCTTCTTTTCAGCTTTATCTATAAATTCCTGGCCATGGATTTTTTTAACTAGGCTAATAGCTTTTTCTTGCGAAGAGCCCCATATATATAGAGTTTCTAAAATACTTTTTCCAAGCTCTTGAGTGTTCACTTTTATTGCTTGGGGAACGTTAACTTTCTCAAATATCCCACAATTTTCTATATTTTCTTTTAGAATTTTATAGCTTTTCTTGCTTAAAGAAAAATATAGCACACCAAAATATTTTCCCAGAATATGAACAGTCCTCAAGCTCAGCTTAGATAAAAAAAAGGTTAGGGTATACAGTAATTTTTTTTGAATCAAAATATTAAGTTTATTTATTAAGTAATAGTTTATTATATGCTAACAAAATCATAGTTTATGCTTCATATTTATGCATGCCTTAAAAATTTTTGAAAAATATATTCCATATTTCCTTCCATTTCTTCTAATTTTTTTTAGGGGGCTAGCAGATCTAACTGTCTTACTCATAGGAATGCTTTTTATATATAAATCCTATAAGGATTCAAATTGGTTATGGACCAACGAAAAGTGGTTTAAATTTTCTTTAATATTTATCTTATATTTATTAATAATAAATTCATCATTAAGTATAAATCCTCATGATTCAATCTTCTATGCAGTTACATTCGTGCGATGGCCAATATTCGCGATTGCGCTATATTTCTGGATATTTAAGTCTAATGATTCTATCAATAAGTTTCTGGTATCCCTTTCTCTAGTTTTATTTTTTTTAATACTTGATGTTTGGTATCAGTTTATTACAGGTGTAGATATATTCGGTTATGAAAAATATAGCCCAGGAAGACTTACTGGCCCCTTAAGAAATAATCCCGTAATAGGAATATTTATAACAAAATACCTATACCTATTTCTTACCTCATTAATAATTTTTAAAATATTTGATAAAAAATACTTAAGGTTAATATCTCTAATTAGTCTTATTTGCCTTGGATTTATAACTGTTCTAATAACTGGAGAAAGAATGTCTATCATTCTGTTCACCTCATCAATATTTATAGTTATGACAGGAGTAGGTGGGCATAAGATTGAAAAATTATATGGATTATTAATTACTATATTTTTGTTATTAGGCTGCCTAGAAATAATGCAATTAACTTATCCCCTTGTAGCTGAAAGAGCAATTAATAGTGTAGTTTATAAATTACAAAATTTTCCGGAATCAGATTATGGTATGGTTTTTAGGACAGCCTATCATGTATGGTTACAGAATCCATTATTCGGAGGTGGACTTCATCAATTTAAGGAATTACCAAATTTATATGGAATAAATATTTGGGATGGAGCAAAAATTTTTCACCCTCACAACCATCCTTTATCACTACTTGCTGAAACTGGGATAATAGGCTTGGTTTTATTTTATACAATAATCATACAAATACTTATAAAAGCATTAATCCCCGTCATAAATAAAAAAGAATGGTTTAAGTTAGCCCTATTATTTAATTTATTATATATATGCTTTTTCCCATTTATGACACATTTCAGCTTTCAGCATAATTGGATGAATGCTACGAACTGGCTTATAGTAGGCTTTGTATTGGCATTAGCTAAAAAATATGAATAAAGTAAAAAATAAGAGCTCATATAAAATTTTCCAAGATCAAAAAAATAATTATGGTCAAAAGGAATTTCAATCTGTAGATTTAAAAAGTAAGCCTATTGAAAAAATTTTAATCATTAAATGGGGGGGAATGGGAGATGTCATTATATCTACCGCAATAATAGAAGATATTTTAAAATCTTTTCCTAATGCCCAAGTTGATATAAATACTTTACCTCAATGGCAGATTATTTTTAAAAATCACTTAGGGATTAATAATATTTGGGGCTTTAATAATAAAAAAGGTCTAAATACTTTAGTCCATTTATACAAATGGATAAAAATGGTTAAGATGGAAAATTATAACTTAATCGTTGATTTGCAGACAAATGATAGGTCTAGAATTTATCTTTCAATTCTTAAATTACTAAGCAACAAGACAAAATATATAATTGGTAATCATGCTGTAAAACCATATTCTATTGTTCCAAAAACTCATATAAAAATTACTAATCCATTTCAAATGATGCAACGAACGATTAATAGTATTGGAATAAAGTCTAATATTTTTTCACCTAAAATTTATACATCAAAACATGACTCCATTAGATCTCGGAGTATTCTCAAAGCTAATTCCTTAAAGGACAATAATTTTGTTATTCTTATATGTGGAAGTAATAAAAGAGGAAAAAATAAACGTTGGGGGACAGAAAATTTTAATGCCTTAGCAGGCTTAATTCAAAAAAAATATAGATGTAAGTCAGTTCTTATAGGAGGTCCAGATGATATGGAGGAATGTTTGTCTATATCAAGAAATGATAAAACTATAATAAATCTATGCAATAAGACTAATCTTATAGAGCTAATTGAAATATTTTCAAATGCTAAGTTCATAATAAGTAATGATACTGGTACTGCTCATTTAGCCTCTTCAACTAAAACTCCTATGATAGTTATTACGGGACCAACAGATCCAAAAAAAGTTAAACCCTTTGGAAAAAAAATTTTAGCACTTCAAGCAAATTCAAAAGATATGAATGGAGTAACCCCAGCTGATATTCTTGATAATATAATTAAAATATTATGAACAAAAAAACTATTCTGTGGTGGGGAAGATTTGATCCTAATTACGCAAGAAATATGATCATAAGAAAACATCTAGATGAACTTAATTATAGAGTAATTGACTTTAGGCCATTCGTAAGTACCTTCGGATTTATGGAAGCAATTTTAAGGAATATAGAAAAACCTGATCTTGTTTGGGTCCCATGTTTTCGTCATAGAGATATACCAAGCGCAAAAAA
>MDSY01147313.1_pt1 | contig 19319 bp, 17 predicted proteins | sample 811131 | NCBI WGS metagenome assembly MDSY01 (sample SAMN05326643, study PRJNA326480) | marine metagenome | isolation source: seawater | place: Atlantic Ocean: South West | collected 2010
ATCCACATAACGGCCCACTGCACTTATTGAGCATGTCAGTTAATGTCCTTTAAGAAACAGCTAAACGCAGCTGGGCTGGGCGCAAAGTACTCACATCATCAATCGAGTATGCAATACGTTATTGATAGCGTCAGTCTTTTGCTTGTCCTGTCGATGCTCACGTTTAGCTCAGACTAGCTCTTGCTAACAACTTTTTCAGCAAGATTATTATCCTGTTTGAAAAACTCTTAAGAGTTGGAGATTGTATTGAACTACCAATCGGCTGCTTGGTAAGTGTGGGAAATAAACATACATAGCACTCTCATCCGCACCCCAGATAACGCTGCTATTTTAGTGCCCGGTGCATAATTCATAACCAATCAAGTGAATAACTGGACTTTAACTGACGACATTAGGCGCTTCTCTATCCACTTCAGTATTGCTTATGGCAGCAATCTAGCGCTAGTCCAAAAAACCGGATTGAAAGCGGCGGAGGCAGTGCCCTTTACCTTGTATTGGCCCAACTTTATGCCCAGGGTGTTGGTCAGCCAATTCGCCCGTTCTGGAGCTGACTGCATGCTATCGGTTTGGAGTGAACGGGCCTTGGTCAAGCGACCAGCTCAAGTGAACTCTGATTAATTGATTGCCATTTACAATGGCTTAGCCACCCAACGACTAAAAATGCCATTTAATCAGATGGACTTCCACCTCCGCTGAAACTATGCATTGCCATCAGTTTACCGTGCCTGTTACTTACTCAAAACCAAGTACAGAAACTTCACTTGGTTTTGAGTAAGCACAAAAAAATTGCTAGCCCAGCCTCAATAATAAGAGACTGATTAAACCGGCTTATATGCTTTTTGAAGAAAATAGTAAAAACATAAAAGGAGGATATTTTATGAATTTACTTGAGATATCATTTGTAAATATACTCTCGTTTATTGCCACTCAACAAGCCATCTAACTTTAAGCCTATCTGATACGGCAACTTTAAACTAGAAGCATATAAGTGACTAGTTCTATTTTCGTGGGGAAATAGTCACACCTAAAGCCGCTTCCTGAGTGGAAAGCTTTAAAAAAGGTAAACTAAGAATGTGATCACGATAAAATCATGAGTTTTTATCATCAGGATTTTTAGTTTGTACGTCATCAAACTGGGACTACTCTAAACTGGACTGAGTTCTCTGAGTTAGTTGCTGAAATAAATAACAAGCCCACAACTAAGGCAGCTATGTCCCGATGTGTATATGAAAATGATGACATCATAGTAGACCATTTTGTTACTCGGTTTCCAGATGGCTCTAGGGAGTCCATTATTCGTGTGCGTATGGTTGAAGATGAAAAAATAATACGTATGGAAACTGGTGCTACAGCAATGAAAACCTAACCATTATTCTTTAAAATTTAGACTTTGGTGGCTAAGTAAAGCTTTAAAACTGTAACAACATAGTTTAAACACACTATCATCATAAAAATCGTTGGAGGTCTTAGATTTCGCTCAACCACGGAGGGTTAGCCCCTTGGCGAGACACCGTCACTGCAGCAACATTGGCAGCGTAGACCAATGCAATTGATAAATCTTTTATGCTAATTTTTTTCAAGGCAGATTTAGACATCAACCCACGTTCTGTTAGTTTGGCTAGAAAGCCTGCATTAAAAGTATCACCAGCACCAACAGTATCTACCACTGTTACCTTTGGCACTTCTTGATGCACAGACTGGCCGTTGGCTAAATAGGCTGTCGCACCCTTCTCACCTTTGGTCACCACCACCATAGCTTTACTTACGCCACGTAATTTATAAACCTGCTCTGATTCAGATAGAGGGCCTGTTTCATCGTTAATTGGGTTTAATAGCCAAGCTAAATCGTCATCAGAAACCTTAATAATATCTGCAATATCAAAAATCTGCTTTAGTCGGCTGCGGTTCAGGTTGACACACAGGGGTACTGAGACCTACGGTGAAAATGTTTTTGTATTACCATTAAAATTTTTAGCAAAAGAACCTAAGTCTAAAACAGATTTTATATCCAGAGTGGAACTTGTTTTTGAGACAACACTCGAAGCATGTATAGAAAACAGACTAGTGCTGATGATCACCATTAGAGAACAACAAAGCCCTCAAGCATTGATCGCCTATATGGCTGGATTTAAAACGTTTATAGATATTGGTATTGAGAAAGGCTTTGCTAGAAAAGAACTTGATTCACAAATGATAACTGGTTTTATCCTTGATAGAATCGTTAACCAAGTGCAATTTGCACCTTGGGTACGCAATGAGTTTGGCACCGATATTCTCAATGACAAAGGCTATCTAAAGCGATGGTGCAAATCGAACGTTGATGTTTTTATTAACGGTATCACTAGCTCATAGATCAAAGCTCAAAGCTCAAATACTTATACCTAGGAGCTAGGCCTGCTTTTATTCCTGAGCTATGCCAATGGAACTTGAACATATGGCCCCACTAGTTCGAATTTAAGGATTTTATATTAAAAAAAAGGGTGGCAAACTCAATCATTGTTACAGGTAATCTTTGCTGGTCAAGTGGGCAATACAATCTATATTTAATACTGTAGCTATCGTTACTAAGCTGCTGCACATACTCAGACAAGAACACGTTAAACGCCCACCTTGTCCCAAATGTCTTGAATTCGCTCTGCTAGTGTCATCGGGTCAAACGGCTTAGTAATCACATCCGCTGCACCCAATTTGAGATAGCCTTGTACTTCACCTTCCTGAACTTTAGCCGTTATAAAGATAGCTGGTATTCCCTATAAGCTTCTATTGCGCGAATACCTTTGAGTGCTCCTGGCCCATCCAGGTCAGGCATCATCACATCCAAGAGCAGCAGTTGTGGCTTAAAGGTTTCAACTTCATTCAGTGCCTCCAGTCCTGATTGGCAAATTTTCAGTGTAAACCCACCAACTACTTCCAACGCCACCGAAACCAACTGTTGGATATCAGGTTCGTCTTCCGCATACAGTATGCGAACCAGCGGTTGTATACCCTCTCCTCTGTTTCCCATAAGTGCAAATTCCTTGTTGCAATGTTTTTTATAACCAGCACTAATAATACATCATATTGTGGTTTTTTTCAGCCAATTCACCACTACATCAAATCATAGCGATCGATTTCAAACAGCGGTATACTGATGCATAGGAAGCGTTGACATACCTGCTAATATACTTTTCCAGGATGGATAAAATGACAAAATTTGTATTAATCTGGCGCGTATTTATCGTCATATTCACCGTCCAGGCAGCAATCATACTGGCCTCTTCGGCTACCACGTTCAACGTGCCAACATTACTACTACAACAGCCATTTTTAATTGCATTCCTCAACGTAATCACGCTAACGCTTGTAGCCGGCCCTATTAATTACTTATGGGCCATTCGCCCATTTACTTCAGCTCGGGTTAAGGCCCAATCATTACTAATACTCAAGGATAGTGAGCAGTATAATGGCTTCGTGTTTGAAAACCTCCCCCAAGGAATGGTTGTTGATGACTACAGCGAAGTCAAAAAAATAGTCGACCAATTATCATCTGAAGGTGTCCATGATCTAACAACCTATTGGGCCAGTCGACCTGAGTTGTTGCGTGAGCTAGCTGGTAAAATCCGAGTGATTGACGCCAATCATGCTGCTCTTGAGTTATATGGCTGTGAATCAACACAGCAGTATGCCACTGAGGAAGCCAATACAGATAGTTGGTGGCATGATGATTGGATAACCTTTTATACATCTCAAATAACAAACTTTACCAGTAGTAACAAAAGACATAAGTTTGAACTTTTTGATATCCGACTAAACGGTTCTGCATTTAAAACTAGGATTATAAGTGCCGTTGTCATCGGTGATGAAGATACTTGGAATAGGGTGCTAACCTTGCATGAAGACGTGACGATTCGGCGTCAAAGGGAGAACATGATGCTCACAAATCAGGGTCTGCTAGAACGGTTAGTAGCAGAGCGCACTGATAAATTAATTGAGAGCGAAGAACATTTCAGAACGCTATTAGATACTGCAAATGCGCCAATATTTGGCATAGATCCCCAGGGCAAAGTCAATGAGTGGAATCAGCATGCAGAAAATATTACTGGCTTCAATAAGAATGAGGTGATTGGCAAGAACCTTGTGTCCAACTTTATTGCCTATAACAATAGGGTTTCAGTAGCTGATATTCTGGCAAAAGCTCTTAGAGGTGAAGAAACGACTAACTTTGAGTTTCCGTTACTCACCAAAGATGAAGATCAGATTGATATTCTACTTAATTCAACAACACTGCGTGATGCCACTGGTCTGATTGTGGGTGTGGTAGGTGTTGGCCAAGACATTACAGAACTGAATCAAATTAGGAATAGGCAGGCACAAGTTCGACAAGAAACTGACAAGGCCAAGTCTCAATTCGTCTCAACGGTTAGTCATGAGTTGCGTACACCACTAACTTCGATCAAAGGTGCTCTTGGCCTTGTTCAAGCGGGAGTGTTTGATCACTCCCCAGAGAAGCTTCAATCCACAATCCAAATCGCTTATAGAAATACCGAGCGCTTACATAAACTGATCGATAATATTTTAGACCTCGAACAGTTAAAAACCGGAACGGTGACGTTTGACATGCATTCAATGGATCTTTCAATGCTAGTTAAAGAGTCAGTTTTAGCCAATGAGGGTTATGGCAGCGAATACGGTGTGACCTTACTTTATTCAGGTACAGAAGAACCTCTGTTGGTCAATGGAGACTATGATGGTTTGATGCAGGTTTTGGGCAACCTGCTATCCAACGCGGTAAAGTTTTCACCTCGGGGTGGGCAGGTGGAGGCCTCTGTTACTCGTCATGAAGGATGTCTTCGCATTGCTGTTAAGGACAACGGCTGCGGCATTCCAGAGCATGCCAGAGACACCATCTTTGACAAGTTCACCCAAGTCGATTCCTCAGACCAACGGCAAAAAGGAGGTTCTGGCCTTGGTTTGAATATTACAAAGATGATTGTCGAAGGGCATGAAGGCCATATTGATTTTACCTCTGAAGTCGACAAGGGCACCACGCTCTATGTTGATCTGCCAGAATTAAGCCTTGGGGGTGAAAAATTGAAGCCTTCGCTGCGCATATTGTTGGTAGATGACCAAGCGTTAGTTTTAGAGGCCTTAGCGACGCTCATAACTACAGAAGGTAAAGCCTTAGGGGTGCAGGTTGTGGCAACGGTGGGTAATGCTAAAGAAGCACTTATTCAAGTTCAAAACTTGACACCCGATTTGGTATTAATGGACATGCACATGCCCAACATTAACGGTAACGAAGCAGTAGAAAGTATTAAAAAAAGCCAACCTAACACTAAAATATTAATGCTCAGCAGCGCTGACAGTTTAGATGACGTTCGGGCGGCAAAAGCAGCTGGTGCAGACGGCTATGCGTATAAAAGCGATAGCCCAGAGAGCCTTATTAGTGACATCAGTAAAGTTATGTCAGGGATACACATTTTTGTGAGTAAATACGACAAAATGGCCTAATCTCAAAAACAATATTACTAGGTGCATTGTGGCGAGATTGAGCAGTCAGTCACATGTTTTTTAGCCTAGCTTAAGTATGCGCTTAAGCTCTTTCTCTAAGGCATTAACTTCCCAGGGCTTGCCCACTGAGGCATTCATACCTGAGGCAATAAAAAGGCTTTGCTGCGTTACATTTACGTCAGCACTTAACGCCACAATAGGCACAGCTGCACGATGCTTATTAGCAAAATTACGTATCATTTTAGTGGTTTCCATACCATCCATGCCTGGCATGTGCACATCCATTAAAATAGCATCATAATCATTATTAGATGCCATTTCTAGGGCCTTTTGGCCATTGCTTGCCGTTTCTATTACGTGGCCTTTTGGTTTTAATAAGGCAACCGCCACCATTAGGTTCAAAGGCACATCATCTACTATTAATAACTTAAGAGGTGGCACCCCAAGGCTATCTGAATCATTGAAGTCGAGCATTTCAAAAATTCTAGGTTGCTGCTCTAAATAAACGACCACTTCAAATATGGACCCTTTGCCCACAATGCTATTGCACCTAATTTTACCACCCATCAACTTCGCTAGCTCTTGCGCTATATTAAGTCCTAAGCCACTGCCACCAAAAGATCGAGTTATACCGTTGTCTTCTTGAGTAAATGGGTCAAATAACTGTTCTATGGCATCTGCGTTGATGCCTTTACCAGTATCTTCAACAATAAACATGATTCCTGCGTTAGAGTTAAAGTTGGCGTCTATCTCGTTACCATCGTAAGCTACTGCAGTGAGGCTAATGGTGCCCTGTTGAGTGAATTTAACAGCGTTGCCTAGTAGATTATATAATATCTGCTTTAAAATGGTCATATCACTCAGAACCGGATAAGGGCCATTAAGCTGATTATCAATGTTTAAGCTGACACCCTTATCCTGACATGCAACAGCGAAGGTATTTCGACACTCTTCCATGAGTTGCAGAATAGTAAATGACTGTTTTTCCAAACTACGGGCACCAGCATTTAGTTTACTTAAATCCAAAATGTCACCAATCAGATTTAGCAAATGTTGTCCGGACCCATGGATTGCATGTAAATATTCGTTTTTCTGAGAGTTATTTATTTTTTCAGTATCAGACACTAATGCTTTGCTCAAGCCAATAATTGCATTTAACGGAGTACATAATTCATGGCTCATGGACGTCAAAAACTGATCTTTGGCTGCAGTGGCATGGCGCAGGTTAACCAGCATTCGCTGGATAGCTAGTGCTAGCTGGTCTTGCTCAGACTTAACCACCACCTGAGTCGATAAATCACCACCAGCAATAGTATTAGCAATCAACACAACTTCTTTACTATTATCGGCCATTTGGTTAATAGCATCTACCAGTGGGTCATCATTAGACCTAGCAGTTAGGCGTAGTGATAAATTACCCACGGCCATAGCGTTAGAAATCTCCACTATTTTTTGGTTTGCAGCGTCAATTAAATCAAGAGCATTGTCCATAGGACTTAGCTCATCCTGTACCAAATATTTGCTATATTGCTGATCAACCGATGAAACCTGGCCAATAGCTACTAGCTGTGCGCGCTGCGCAAGCCGTTTGGTCCGCAAAATTAAGGAGCGATTTGTAAAATAAATGATCCCGATAGCTACTAAAACTGCAACCACAGAAATGATGTAACTTAGCAAACGTGCTTGGTCAACCTTTTCGTTAGCACTCCCCAAACTGACAGACATCTCCTCGTCAACCGCATTAACTAAGTTTGTTAATGTGGTCTGAGCCAAGTCAAATTGATAGCGGCCGATGCCTGTGGAAAGTTCTAAGGCTTTAACATTTGAGTTTAGCCTAGATAATGCCCGCACTTCCACATGTAACCTTCGGTAGCTTTTATACGCTGCCTTAAATTCACTTAGCCTTAGTGTGCTGGCATCTATGTTTAGTTTCTGCACTTTGGAAGCGATCTGGTAGCCACGACTGTCCTCTACGGATAGCTTTGTCATCTGTCTCAGCCGGTTTTCGAGCTCAGCACGAATGCTTGATAGGCTAATAGAGAAGCTATCCATTTGGCCTTGTCCTTTCACTAATATGATATTTTTCTCACCACGCTGCATTTCCGTCAAATTACGGTTAATTTGTGCTGCTAATTTAACTTTGTTATTAGTGCGAGCTAAATCAACTAATAGCTGGCTATTTTCAGCATCATTTTTATTAGTTAACCTGGACAGCCATTGTTCAGCCTGATCTGCTAAATATCGCCCTTTATTAGTAGCTAAATTAAACGCTTTGACATTGGAGTTTAGGCGGCTCAACACCAGCACTTTATTATGCAAAACTAAATATTCTTTAGAAGCACTTAAAAATTCGTCAAACAAGCTCTTTGAATTATCACTAAGGCCTATTGATGATAGTAATGATATCCCTGAATGAAGGTCTGCTTGATCGGCCAAAATAGCCTGTGTGTATTCATTCATTTAATTATCTGAACGGGATAAAATTACGTTCTTTTCTCCCCGTTGAATCTCTAGTAGATCGTTCATTAAGCGAATAGGCAGTTTGATACGGTCTAAAGAGAGCACGCCAGCTTCAAGGTTCATTGCCTGCTTAAACGCTAGGTCAACACTATCCATTAAACTGTCAAGAGCTATAACAGTAGCATCAAAAGCAATTCGGGCGGCTCCCTGAGACAAAGCTTGGGCTTTATTATTTCCATTTTCCCTAGTCAAGATTTGAACGCGGCGGTCCACTGCTAAGAACTGCTCCCAAACCAGCCAAAAACCATCCAAAAAAACTAGACTGTCACCTTCTAAAAGCTCTCTAAGACGTTCCCAACGATTGCTCACTGTGGCTTGGGTAGCAGAGATAAAGGTGGCATACTCATCCATCGCCTCTTGAGTAGATGAAAGTATTAAGTTTCGCTCAGCACGAGTTATGGCTAGTAGATCTTTGACCATACTGGCTGACAAACGAGAAACCAAGCTATTATTAGATATATCTGTACGCAGCTTATCAGCGAGCAAATCATTTAAATTAACGATTTGATTCAAGGCGTTTGATGCTATATCGTATGCATCACGACTGGCTCCTTGAGACAGAATTTGGGCTTTTACGTTGCCATTCTCACGACTAAGGTTAATGACTTTTTCCTGAGTACTGCGAAAGCGATTGTATTGCTGCTCAAACTCGGTAAGCAAAACAGCCCCTTGCTCAGTTACTAACGGTTTTGTGGTGGCTAGTAAGTGTATTAAGGCCTTATCTTCTGCGCTGATAGCGGCTTCATATTCATCCATTTCAGCTTCTGATTTAGACAAAATTAAGTTCTTTTCTGAACGCTGCAGAGCTATGAGGTTTTGCACCATACGCGCAACATCACGAATTTTCGTAGATTCAATTTCTGTCGCCTTAGATAAAGACTGCTGGCTAACCCTAAGGGCATATTCCGCAGACCAAATGGCTAGTCCCATAATGCAGATAACCATTATAAAGCCGAAGGTAATACGTTGAGCTAAGGTTACATTGGGAAACATAAATTATTCGTTTAATTCCAATATCGATTATTGTATAGCCCAGTCTATAGTGACGCAGTTACTTTTTCCACCGAACCCTTAACAAAACAAACGAAGTTCAATTCTCTGCTCTAGTTTAGGCTGGCATTGTCTTCGTTGATAGGGAGTCTAAAAAGTAAATATTTATACTTCCATAGCCTGCAAAAAGAGTCTCTCTGTTAAAAAGGAACACAAAGGTAAGCACTGTAAAGCTGCCACGGCCCTGCCTGTGCCAATAATGCCAACCAACCCACCCAAGATCACTCAATAATTGATGTTAAGCGACGAGCAATTATGAAAATACAGACTCTATTAACAGAGCTAAACTTTCGCTACTAGAACATATTAACGCTTTTATTAGTCAACGTATTGCGAGGTTATTTTTTTAAGGAGACGTGTATTTTCTTGACCAATGGAGTAGCTTTGATCTGACGCCAACTTTAACTACTTAACAGCCTCAGCATAGTTTTGCGCAACACTTTCACCCTTGGCGTACATCATTCCCAGTATGGACTGAGCGCTTATGCCTCCCTTTTGTACAAACGGGATCGATAAATTAACTGCTTGTAAGAAATCATTTTTTCCATGAGCAGCAGAATCGGCTCAATTTTTTCTAGGATAATCATCATATGTCCATCTACCCTTGTTATTAAGTCTTATTTTTCTTTTGTAACTCATCGATATTTATTAAATTTCACATATAAAAAAAGCGCATTAATACGCGCTATTGAGGATCATTTTAAACCGCCGCACAAGGTGTTTTTAAGCACTTTCGCATCATGAATAGATCAACCATGTTAGTGGCGGCTATATAGAAAGACTACTGCCATAGCTAAGCTCAGAGGCCCATTTTCTTTATAAAAGAATACGTTGCGCCAAAATTAGGTGTAAGCCAAAAAGATTAACAGAATAATATCTGGGCAAGACAGTTAAATGCAGGCCCTAGTCTGCAGGCTTATGCGCTGCATCACCACCAGTAGCTGCTTCAAGCGTCTCCAAAAGCTGTTCTATAGCATGCTGCGAAACGTCCAGGTTGACCCTCTTGCAGCGCTAATTCGATCTTACGGGCGGGGTCTGAGATGTATTCTAAATCCAACATATCGCCACTACTTGCTAGATTGTGTGCCTTGCGGTGCATAATATCAAATATAGCCAAATCATGGGGAGCAGCCTTAAGCATGTTCCAACTCTGACGAACTTCGACCACCTTAGCTGGTATGTTTTTGGCAAAGCCCTGTTTCATTTCAGCTAACACAGCCTGGATATCAATTTTTTCTTCGGTGCCGGTCATATCAACTACCCACCTTGGCCCATGCCACTTGAACTCTGTCTGCCAACGTCATCGGGTCGAACGGTTTTACAATTACATCAATCGCACCTACTTCAAGATAGGCTTGTACTTCATCCAACTGCACCTTGGCAGTCATGAAAATTGCTGGAATGTCCTTGTAAGCCTCAATTTCACGGATTTTTTCAGAGCACCCGGTCCATCCAGTTCAGGCATCATCACATCCAAGATCAGCAACTGCGGTTCAAAGGCCTCGATCTCATTCAGTGCCTCCAACCCTGAGCTGCAGATTTTCAGCGTGAAGCCACCAACCACCTCCAACGCCAGTGACACCAACTGCTGAATGTCAGGTTCATCTTCAGCATACATTATGCGAACTAGTGGGGCCATGTCACTTCTTTGATTTCTATTACTAATGTTTTATTCTTGTCCTGTAAATTCAGCATACACCCTTTTATTTCTTGAACCAATCCCTTTTCAGCACAACTGCCGCTTTGTGGGACAGGTCGTCACCGGTAATTGGCAAAGCCAATGTGTGATCTCATTTGGCAGGTAAAAATTTCACTACGTTAAGTCGTTTCTTTCTCTAAGCCTAAGGGTTAGTATTGTGTGCATGCCAATTTAGTACAACAACGGCCACTATAACAGGAAGCAACACAATGGACTTAGGTTATCGGCTCAAAAAAATTCGTAGGCGACAAGGCCTGTCTCTTGAAGAATTAGCGATGCGTGGCGGGGTAAGTAAGAACCTTCTAGTCAGGATCGAAGCGAACTCTGTAAGCCCTTCTTATACGTCCTTACTGCAAATACTTAAAGGGTTTCCTATCGATGTAGGTGATTTCTTTAATGCAGAGTTGGACGACACTCACCAAGTCGTATTTCGGGGAGATCAACAGGCAAAATTGAAATCCACAGGAGTTGCTATCACGCTCCATGGCCACATTATGCCAGGCCGACATATTTCCATGGTACAAGAAACATACTTACCTGGGGCAGATACAGGCGAAAACCTTCTGTGATATGGTGGGGAGGAAGTGGGTCTGGTGATGGAGGGCGAAATTGAACTTACTGTAGACCATCTTATCCATCATTTAGTCGCTGGTGATAGCTACTATTTTAGTACTCACCTGCCCCACCGCTTTCGCAACCTAGGCAAAGTTGCAGCCAAGGTGGTGAGTGCCAACTCCATGTAAAGCCAATCACTCAGACGATACTGCCTAAGGCTTATCACAGAGCTGGCTTCTAGAATAGAGTCCTCACTAAGACAATATCTAATTTATTATAGAAGCCAAAAACCTGGATAAACTCAGGGGTTAAAACAGAATAAACATCAACCCATAAATCTGTTATCCCTCACCTACTATTAGGCCTACTTAACTACCTTCCCAATACCACGCCTGCACTCCTTAGCCCAAGTAACCTGAATTTGTTCCGCCAAAGTAATAGGGTTGAACGGTTTGGCAATCACATCAACTACCCCCATTCCAAAATAGCCTTGTACTTCAGATATCTGAACCTTGGCTGTCATGAAGATAACTGGAATCTCTTTGTACGCCTCTATCTTGCGGATTTCTTTCAGGGCACCTGGGCCATCTAGATCAGGCATCATCACGTCAAATATTAGCAGTTGTGGATTAAAAGCCTCTATTTCATTCAGTGCCTCAAGCCCTTTATTACAAATCTTCAGAGTGAAACCTCCGAGCACTTCCAACGTTTGTGATACCAACTGTTGAATATCAGGTTCGTCTTCAGCATACAGTATGCGTACTAATGGTTGCATTTACTCTCCTGTGCATTTTATCTATATTATTATAGTGACTGTTTGGTGATTCAGCATACACCCTTTTGGTGACCACGTTGGGAAAATCTCCCATTAAGTGCAGTGAGCTTTAACATTAACAGTGAACTTAGGTAACCTAAGCAACACAGACTACATAGGCAATATAAGCAACCTAGCCACAGAAAATATTCAGTCTTTGTTGACAGAGTGACCATTCACATTGCCCAACAGCGGTGATGATGAGACTATAGAGATGATACTATAAAGGTGAGACATCTTTACTAAGCATAGTTGACATTAAAAAGGACATATTGATGAGTACTGAGTACGAGAAAGGGCTTGAGGCATACCAATCAGAAAACTTTGAGACTGCCCTAGAACATTGGACTGTTGAGGCTAAACAGGGAGATGCTAAGGCACAATGTAAATTAGGGTACATGTACAAACATGGCAAAGGAACGCTACCAGACTATAAGATAGCAGCGATGTGGTATACAAAATCTGCTCAGCAAGGGGAGATATTGGCTCAATATAAATTGGCACTCATGTACGATAACCATCAGGGTGTTGTAGATAGCGATACAGCAGCGGTTAAGTGGTATACCGAGGCGGCTGAGCAAGGTCACGGTCTGGCTCAATATAATCTGGGGGTTAAGTACGACAGTGGTGAGGGTGTTCCTGAGAACAATGAAGCAGCAGTTAAATGGTACACCAAAGCTGCTGAACAGGGCATTGCTAATGCACAATATAATCTGGCACTTATGTACGATAATGGCGAAGGCGTTCTAAAGGACAACAAGGAAGCCGTGAAATGGTTCACTATAGCCGCGAAGAAGGGGTATGCTGATGCCCAATCTAGCCTTGCTGCTATGTATGAATATGGTGAAGGGGTTCTTACTGACTATGTACGAGCTTACATGTGGTACAACATAGCTGCCTATCACGACAGCGAAGGTGCTGCTGAATTGAAAGAAAAGGTGTCTAAAAAAATGACACGACATCAAATAGCCAAGGCGCAAGAGATGTCTGCCCGTTGTGTGGACAGTGGCTATGAAGATTGTTAAGGCGCTCTAGTAAAAACTCCATCTTACCCGGCAGCTCACTTTTAGGCGATTAGATATTCAATAAAACCCACAGCAGCACTAAAACATGGTTTTGTGGGTTTGCTATATCGAAGGGCCTCTGAGATATTTTTAGTTCTTTACAGGCACTGACTTAGACCTAACTTATTAACATTATAACTACACACCCACCTTGGCCCAAGTCCCCTGAATTTGCTGCGCCAGTGTCATCGGATCAAAAGGCTTGGTAATCACATCAACTGCGCCGATATCTAAATAACCCTGAACTTGATCAGGTTGAGAGTTAGCAGTAATGAAGATCGTTGGTGTGTTACTGTAGGCCTCTATTTTACGGATTTTTTTTAGTGCCTCTGGCCCGTTCAGGCCTGGCATCATTACGTCAAATAGCAATAGTTGTGGCTCAAAGGCTTCTATCTCATTAAGTGCCTCAAGCCCTGAACTACACGTCTTCAATGTGAAACCACCAATCAGTTCTAGTGCCATTGATGCTAATTTCTGAATATCAGGCTCGTCTTCAGCATACAGTATGCGAACTAGTGGCTGCATTTGTTCTCCCTTAACGTTGATTTGTATCGCTGAAGTTATTCATTAGTAATTTACAAAAAACACCTTTTTGTTGATTATTTGGAGTAACCACCCGGTTGGGGCGAAACGCCACGTATGGTAGGGGGAAATAACAGGTCATGTCAATGAGCTCAGAACCAAAAACTTATTTTTAGTAGCGGGCAATATTGTGACTATGACTGTTTTACTGGCCCACACACCTTCTCTTTTTGGGAACGAAACATCATCAATGTTCTCCCCATTTTACAGATAGGTTATGGTGTCAATATTGAGTTTAAGTTTAAAATAAGCAAAGGTAGCAGGTAATAATTTTATATGCAGAGGCAAACAGGTTGTGAACGAATACGGCACCATACTTTTAGGTGAAGTGAAGTGAAGTGAAGTGAATATTACATTTTCACTCAATATTGGCGCCGTGCAATGCCTAACTTAGCCAGATTCCTTTGTCCATAAGCGGTAACCTGTTAGCTGGCGCTCAGCTTGTTTTATTAGTGATCCAATTTTATCTGTGTCGTAGGGTTGCGTTAACATTTTTTCTCGTATCTCAGACACTGTTAACAGTAGTTCATCTGCACCAAACAGGCCAGCATTGCCAACACATTTATGTAACTCTTCACTGAGGTTTTCGAAATCATTCCTTATTAGGTGATCCGCACACAGTTGCACACTTATAAGATTTTGGTCCACAAAATCGTCTAACAGATGAATTAATGTAGGATTGATATTTGGCCTTAGTGGCGCACAAAAATTGCTGCTATGTTTCCCTAGTGCTTGGCGAATAGCATTAATAAGCTGCGTCTGAGTAAATGGTTTAGGTAACAGTTGATCTATGCCTGCCAATTGGGCTTTATCACTAAGGCTTGACCAATTATCTGCCGTGTGCATCACAATTGGACACTCTTGGTTGCCCATTTCATATTCATAAGCTCTAATGCTCTTACTAGCCTCAATACCATTAGTGTCGGGTAGTCTGTAGTCCATTAATATTAGGTGTGCACTATGGTCTTTAAAGTGCGCTAGTGCTAAAGCACCTGTATCAAAAATGCTAATATTGGCACCTGTTGCTTGCAGAAAAGTAGTTATAACGTTTTGGTTAATGGTTGAATCTTCTACCAACAATATATTAATACCAATAAAGCAGTTCTGGCTTTCATCTAATTCCTGGGGCGCCGGCAATAGGGCATGTGTATCCTCGTGGGGCGCAGTGTTAGGCGGCAACACTAGATTAAAGGAAAAGCAGCTTCCTTGGCCCAACTCAGAAGTGACTGTGATAAAACCTCCCATCGCTTGAGTGAGGCCTTCAGAAATAGCCAATCCGAGTCCGGTTCCAAAGTTACCAACTTTAATAGACTTCAACTCAGAGGCTTGTAGCTGGTCTTCAATTTGGTAATAAGGCGAAAAGATATACTTGATCTGGGCCTGTTCCATGCCACAACCTGTATCTGTGACTTCAAACGTAATAAGGTGATTCTTGTTTTTACTCTCACTCTCAGCCTGTCCGTCACTTAGCTGACGCTTACCAATGCTTAGACGCACTTCACCCTGTTCGGTAAATTTTAGGGCGTTGCCAATCAGATTAGTGAGTATCTGCTTTACGTGGGGCATATCACCATACAACCAATCACTCACCTCACTCCCCATTTCAATAGTAAAAGCAATCCCTTTTTGTTTAGCTGACAACGAAAACAAGTCTGTTAAGTCCTTTACTAGGCTATGGCTTGAAAATGCTCCTGCTCGAATAACGATTAAGTTCTGATCAATCTTTGAAAAATCTAACACCTCGTTTATAAGCCCCACAAGTTGCCGGCTAGCTGCACCCAAGTGACTGAGGTGTTGTGTTTGCTCGCTTGCCGATGGCTTGCTTTGTAACATTTCCACCATACCCAATATACCGTTAAGCGGAGTGCGCATTTCATGGTTGATAGTGGCCAAAAATTCACCCTTAGCATGATTAGCTTGTTCTGCTAGGTGAGTCGCTTGTTTCAGTTCTAATGTTCGTTCATTAACAGTTTTTTCCAACACTGCTTTGGCTTCGTGGGCGAGCTTCAACAGTAACAAACTAGCTTTATTTTTGTCTTCATTTAAGGTGATCACTCGTCTAAATAAGACTACTGAAAATAGCACCATTTCTATAAGTGAGCCGAACAGAGCTGCATGATCAGTAAAAAAGTTACTTGGCATTAGACCAAATGCTGTGAGACGCAGTATTACCACACACGATACAAATGCAGCGATACCAAACGCTAATAACTGAGCAGAGGAATTACCTATAACAGCTGCATAAATTGCTACTCCAAGCACAAATACGGCCAATAAAAGAGAGAATACCAAGGTGTAAAAAAAGAAATTGAAATCATACAAAGTAAGCATCGCAAGGACAGCAGCAACAACACAGCTGACCTTAAGCATGGTGTTAAACCAGGGCAAAGTCCGCTTAGCGTCTAACGCCTTGCCCACAAATAACGCAAAGAATATGATCAAAACATTGTAGATTAAGTACAGAATGCTGCGGTCAGAAATGGGCAGTTCAAAAAACAGATCAAGTGCGGCGTCAAATATCGCCATGGGAATAAAGCACAAGATATAGGCGCAGTAATATAAATAAATGGTTTCTTTAACAGAGATGTACATCAGCATGGTGATAAGTGACAGCAACAAAACTGCACCAATAAAAAATTTCAATAACGTGATGTGGGCCAAATCAAAATGGCTGCTATGGAGGACATCGCCAATCTTAATATCGATCCTTTGCAGCCTGATTTTACTATATATTTCCAAGTAATAGGTTTGCTCTTGATACGCATCAAGAGACAGGTTAAACGTTGGAGATACCCCCCAGACAAGCCTTTGATGCAAGGGTACATTTGTACCACTAAGTAGACTCACCCATTTAGCTTTTGGCTGACCGTTCAACTGCTGCTCATAATGAACATTAACTATCTGTGGAAAGGCTTGCTTAAGATAAATACTAGGGTGAATGGTGTGGTCGGTTAGATTGACGAGGGTCACAGCAAACCAGTGGTGTGTGTCCTGCGGAGGAATAATGAATCCAGCAGTTATTAACTCACCAGAAACCATGGCCGCTTTCGCCTGCGCTGGCGTTGCCACCTTGCTCGTATCAGCCCAGTAAAGTGTGGATAATCCTTGTGACTTAATGTTGTCACTCACTTCAAACTGGGGTGGGGCAACAGCCCAGGACTGGCTAGCCACTAACATGAACAAAACCACCAAAGATCGCATCCATAAAAAGTGTGCTATACAAGAAAAAAACATCATTTGTATCTGTTACCGAATATCCCTCAAGGCGCGATAATCCTATGGATAAAGGCCTGCGTCAAGTAACCTAGATTCCTCAGTGACAACCGACCGTCTTGGTGCAGCTTGCTTTACCTATATGATCATTGTCATAAAACCACCCTCATTGCCAGTGTCAGTGACTGTATCCATTTGTTGATAACTTTGCACTTTATCTTTTAACAACTGTGACGATAACCGGAGTTTCCCCAGAGGCTAGTGCTGCATGAGTTTCTTGCGATGCCCTAGCCATCAAGACCATGAGTCAACACATCCAATAGCAAACAATGGTATTTAAAAGTATCCATCTCATTTGCAATTTCCAACACTCATGTGCAGATCATCAGCGTAAAAGTGCTGCCCACTGCAAGCTCCACAGACACTAATGACTGAACATAAGATTGGCCGACACGTGTACCCTTATTGTCTAATACTTTCAGGCACACTTTGCCACTGTTAGAATTATAGAAATCCATATAAAACAAGATTATGATAAAGCTCTCAGCAGCATTTAAAGATACGCCCCAGTTCTGAAAACCATGCGAAACATGCCATACACTAATAAAAAAATCCTCGAATTATTGTGATCGTGGGCATTATAGTGATTATCATAACTCTGATGGCTGCTGCATTTACCTTTACTATTATTGAAGAGCATGATGGCCACATAGACTATTCCTCTGGGATAGGTAAAGGCACAACGTTTTACGTAGACCTTCCGAAGCTAGGACTAAGTCATACTTAACTTGGTAGCCTTCAAAGCCCTGAGGACAATTATCTAATACCAAAACAAGTCCTGCCAGGTGACAAAAAACGACCACTCCTCAAAGGAGCCCTTATAAAAAAGGGTCTATTCCATTTACAACTGGCCACATTTTATAACTTTTATTGTTTTACGCAAACCCTACAGCGGCAATTTAAATAGTGCTTATGACACTTTTAATAACTCTGTTAGGTCGTTAAAAGCAGGCACATAGGTAAGCTTAAAGAATGGCATACTAGGAGCTTAGCTTATTATCTAAGGCGCCCTTCCTTAAGAGCTAGCTGAACAACTTACCTTGGCCCAAGCTTGCCTAATCTGCTCTACCAGCGTGATCGGATCAAACGGTTTGAAAATCACTTCAAGTGCCCCCATTTCGAAGTAGTCTTGCACTTCATCTGGGTGAACTTTAGCCGTCAAGAAAATAACTGGAATTTCCCTATAAGCTGGTATTTTACGGATCTCTTTCAGTGCGTCTAGCCCATCCAGATCTGGCATCATCACATCTAACAGTAATAGCTGCGGTTCAAAAGCCTCAATCTCGTTCACGGCCTCTACCCCTGAACTGCAGACTTTTAGGATGAACCCACCGAATTCATTTAGAATCAGCGATACCACTTGCTGGATATCGGGCTCATCCTCAGCATACAGTATGCGAACTAACGGTTGCATATAATCTCCATTGAATTCCATTTATATTATTATTCATTCCATTTGGAACCAGCATACACGTTTTTGTTAGTAGTTTCGAAAAAAACACTATTAGTTTGCATTATCCAAAGTCATAAAAATCCTGTTTTATGAGGCCTGAAGAGCGTAGGTAGCGGTGTTACATCCACCATAATAACGGTCAAAAACATACTGTGTCAAAAAGTGCAAAATACAAGGATAATTTTTTCCATTGGCATAGGAAATAGAGCTATTAACATTGACTGCAAAGTAAGAGTGTAAAAACCTAAAACCCTGCAACCCTTAGGGATAAATATAAACTTAATGTCAGTGCTCTTTTTTGTCAGTAAAACACCACTAGAAAAGGTCATTAGGTTGGCTTTATTAACACAAAGAAACACCCGGTTTACCCAGTCTCTTCACTCACCTTTTCTATTAATTTTGAGCGATGAGTATTGATGTGAAACAGGATCATACTTAATTTTTTATATGTTGCAATAAATAACCCATCAGTAATAGCAGCTGGGAAAAATGTCTTATCTAAAAAACCAAAAGCCATCAAATTGTTCTAATTACAGGAATTATTCTGACTGTTATCAACCTTCTGGCCAGCACATTTACCTTTATAATAACGGAACGCCAGACTGAAGCACCGCAGAGCAAGAGCCTCTAATGCATTTAAAAGCTAACGCTTTAGTTCGGTAAGAGTTTGGGTGTAGTATCTGTCCATCAATAAAACATGACGCTTCGTCAAAATAAAGCTCCCTAATCCCTATGTAGAAAAACCCAAAACGCAGGAAGCCTTGACTGTATAATGGTTTGTGATCAAACGAACCAACACCCAATGGGTGACACAGCCAA
>MDSY01093188.1_pt1 | contig 19315 bp, 23 predicted proteins | sample 811131 | NCBI WGS metagenome assembly MDSY01 (sample SAMN05326643, study PRJNA326480) | marine metagenome | isolation source: seawater | place: Atlantic Ocean: South West | collected 2010
CCGAGACAGAGGGCGAAAAGCCCGAGACAGAGGGCGAAAAGCCCGAGACAGAGGGCGAAAAGCCCGAGACAGAGGGCGAAATAACAACTGAACTCACGTCCTCCGCTTCAGCGCAAGTTGATGAAGTGGAAACACTTCAAGTCCCTGTTACCGATCACACTGCCGAAATAGTCAGCCAAATTGCTATTCCAAGCGAAACCAATTTGAATGAAGTCGGGGAGACATCCCCGGAAGAGCAGGCATCCCCGGTAGAGCAAGAGCTTACATTTGAGAATATCGACAAGGAGTTATACGGCGATGAAACGACGGAACAAAAAGTCCTGCGTCTTCGCAAGCAGGCAAACGCCTTTATCCGCGAAGCCCGGGAACTGGAAAAAACACTGTCTCGCCCCGTTACAAACAACGATGAAGACATGCGTGAGATAGAAGGTATCTTTTACAAAGTAGATGATACCTTTCTCTACAACCGATACGATGAATTGGTCGGTTTTATCGAAGCCGATGAAGAAATCACGTGGACTTCAGGATGGAACTCAGAGAAAGGTGTTTGGGAATACGAATAGCCAGATTGCTAAGTTAAGGGGTTAAGGGGGTTTTGTATCTAGAATGTTTTAGAAAACTTTTTTTATCGTTTTCCACTTTTTTAAGATGCGTGGCTGCCTCCGTAATGCTATCTTTACACCATCTATAGTCAAGACTATCATAGGTATACCACATCATGTCAAACTTATGTTCGTGAATCACATCTAAAATCTGTCGCTCTGTGTGATCTAATAAACACCACTTACAATACGTAACCATTTGATACGTAATACGAGGAATATAATGCGTAATATGATACACAATATCTATAGGAAGCACATGCTCTAATGGTCTCTTACTTGTTTTCCAAAATGATACATACTTTCCCTTATAGATATGGTTAGTCAACTCATTATCTTTTGTTAAGATAGCAAAGACTTCCTCGTCGCTTATCGTTACCTCTGGTACTACTATAGTTTTAGTACCCTTAATCGAAATGGCATATTGTTTATATATATCTACACTTATACGCTTGAGTATCATGCTTAATGAGTCATTCATATGTAATGTATGCTTTATTATTTATATCATAAATTGATATTCTTTCTCTGAATAAAAGTATATGTATCACCATGTCGTCTTCTATCGACGTTCTCAAACATTTTGCGCTGGTTGAATTTAAGAACGAACCCGCTACATTTGGCGTTGCCTTTGCCGTTTTGCGAGAAAATCACGATCTATTCTTGGTTGCTAAAGGATCCTCTAGTAACCAAGTTAACGTATTTACTATTCATAGTTCAACTATAGAGTTTAAACACTATAGCAAATGGGAGGAAATCATGAACGCTCACGAAGACATTCAACCCGCATTTACCTATGCCTATCACTCTACTCCCGAAGACTGGCCGTGTGGGTTTGCACGCACAATCTTTGATGTAAAAGTACATCCTACGAATACAGTGCACACACTTGCTACGTAATCTTGAAGTACCCTATTCTACCGTTATTATTTTTTTTTCACATTCTCGGTTCATTTGAAAACTTTTACAACGCGTTCCTACAGGCACTATTTTAATGATACCTTTTGCTTTTTTACCATGCAACGGTACGGTGCATCCGCTTTCTTTACGGGTACCTCGTTTATCTATTTTAAACAATAGGGGTTTCTTTTGTGTGCAACGTGCTCTAAAGTTTTCATAACGATCTCTAACCTGACAATAAGTTAATCCCGATTTTTTTTTTAGCATTTTATTGACTAATTCATGTAACCGATACACATACCTAGAAAAGGTATGTCGACTTTTCATGTCACACATTCTAAGCGGCAAGTTTTTATAATTGGTTTTTAAATTAATACGACAATATTTACACGGCAAAACATGCACTAAATTTTTCATGAACCTATAGTAATGCTTTTTTTCCTGTGAAGTAGGATCTACCGGATAATTAAAACTCATGGTATGCATGTAATGCCACATGCTAGGTCCCCATACACTAGTAAGCATACCATCTCCACTTTCATAGTCTTTTTTAGTATATACAGTTGATCGCCGTTTCTTTGTTACTTTTCTTGTGCTCATTTTTCTGTATTATATTAGTATGATATAATAATATTATGAAAGAAAAAGATAAAGATCTTGCAACTTTATTAACTTTAAGTATTGATGCTTTTTTAGTGATACTCGTTTTGAAGAATTCTATCTCTACCATGAAAGATAAACTGTACACCTATGCTTTATTACTAGTCCACGCTATATTTATATATGGGTTGTATCAAGATAACCTCTATATTATAGACGCATCCCATGTAATTATGTGTTTATGCATATTGATAGCACCTATATTAGATTCTTTTTATCTTAAACTCCTTCATTTACTGCTATTACTCGTAATTCAATTTTTATGGTTGTATAAAGGGTATTGTATACTTATGACTGATACTATAGAAGGGTGTGGTGATTTTTTTACATTTATCGCAGTATTATGGACACTATTATTAACCTTTATCCTATATGCTAATCACGGACGAAGCGTATGATTTTCTGTTTTGTAGAAACCTTTTTCTTTAGCAATGTTTTGTATTTTAGTTTTAGAATTTCACTATAATATTCTTTGTCACTCGTAAATTCTTTACGTTTTAAAAAGACATATTTATTGTGTTTTATACAAATCAACATAATTCTATACAACTATTCTTATATTCGTTTAACTTTTTTTAATTTATTCTATTAAAGATATCAAATCATGGCAGGAAAAGTGGATGAAGTACCGGAAACCGCGTCGTTTATGGAGAAAGCTATGGAATTTGCTAAAAATCCTACCTACGTAATGATGTTTTTAGCCGGCGTATTTTTACTAGTAATTGGTTTTATGATGTACAAAAAACCCGACATGTTGAAAAATTTAATGAATCCCGGTGGTGCGAAAAAGTCGGGGTCTAACGCCAATACATTAAATGATGAAGATGAAAATGAAGCATCAGAAGGCGCTGATCTATAATTTTGCGTCATGTTAGCATATATAACTTCTATGATATCTATTAATGGATAATTCCTCTCAACCAAATCAAGCATCTTCTTTGACCATGAGTCAAAAAGCAATGGGATTTATCTCTAGTAATTTTTATGCTTTACTAGCTGTTGCTTTATTTGCGAGTTTATTAATGTATTTAATTCATCGCACTAATGCAAGTTACGTAACAAACAGTATAAAATATGGTGCTCAAGGTCCACAAGCCGATAATGCGAATATTGTGGACATCATGTATTTCTATACCGAATGGTGTCCCCATTGTAAAAATGCTAGACCAGAATGGGAAAACTTTAAACAAATCTACCACGGTAAATCCATTAAAAATATGAAAATAAAATGTACAGAAGTGAATTGCGATGATGATGAAGCTATGGCCGATAAATACAACGTGGAAGCATATCCAACCATAAAACTAGTCAAAAATAATACGGTATATGAATATGACGCAAAACCTAACGTTGACACTCTTGGTCAATTCTTAGATTCTGTTTTGTAATATATTGTTTAGCCAACTCTATTCCTTGAATATACATACCTTCTCTATCTTTGTCGTCTAGTAAAGCTTTCCACGCATTTATATTCACCGCATTGAATTTACTTTTTATTACTATTTCATTTACATGCGGAAAATAATTTTGCTTTTGCATATGCTTTACTAATATACCCACTAGTAACAGAGTATAATCAGGCATGGTTACATCCTCCGTATAACTGGTTTTCTCTGCTGTACCAGAACATACATGCAATCCAATGATTTCATCTATGTTTTTATATCTTAGGATACAATCATTTATAGGATAATTACATATCATACCTCCATCTATATAATAAGAACCATTATACAATACGGGCTTAAACACGGGTGGAAGAGCACAACTCATGAGTATGGCGGTTTTTACGGGCATTGACGGATAATTTTCGTGATTTAATACTAGTTTTTCAAATGGTTCTAATCTTATGGTGTAAATGTTAAAACGAATGTTTGATAATTCGTATAGTTCTAACAAACTAAGGTCTTTAGACACATGTTTAGCTGTTAAAAAAGTATCTAGCATTTCTTCTACAAATGTTCTATCCATATAACCATTGTTTTCTATGATTTCCACCAAATCTTTTGGATTGAAATTAAACACCTTATGCCAAGGACGTTTGATGAAATAATCACAGATGACATTTATATCATATTTTAATGCAATCGTTACTCCTAATATAGCACCCGCCGACGTACCATAAATAGACTCTATTTTATTTACATTTACTACACCGGCATCATATAATTGTTTTAAGCAACCTAATTGAATAATATTATTAGGTCCGCCGCCTGATAATACAATATGTTTTATCATTAGTTTATTTAATTTAAATATTTTTAAATTTATTTAGTATATATGAATAATATTGTTCTTTTAAATGAAGAACACGTCGATACTCCAAAAATCAATCTCGATGAATTATACGATTATAAAAAACAATGCGATAAAAATACATTACGATCTTATAATATTGTCCTACAACGCATTCATACACGCATCAAAATGACCTCGCGCCAGAAAAACAATGAACAATTTTGCTGGTTTGTTATACCTGAAGTGATGATTGGCGTTCCAAAATACGATGTTGCTTCTTGTATTGCTTACGTAATAGATCAATTAAAACAAAATGGATTTTCTATTAAATATACACACCCCAATTTAATCTTTATATCCTGGAAATATTGGGTACCTGATTATGTGCGTAACGAAATTAAAAAGAAAACAGGCACAAAAATAGACGGCAACGGTAATATTATTGAAGATAAAAACGTCGGTGATAACCCAGTAGGGCTGCAAAGTTCTAGTAGTACTTCACATATAAAGGGAATATTAAAACCTGGTACGCAAGTAGTTAAAAAAGAAGAAGATAAAAAGTATACCTCTATCAATACTTATACACCTACCGGTAATTCGGTATACAGTAACCAACTTTTACAAAAACTTCAAAATAAAGTATAAAATAAAGTATAAAATATACAATAGAAACAAATTAAAATTTTATACTTTATAGTGTATATGGATGAAAATGCTATTATTATAAATTTAAAAGTGATTGCATCTATTCAACCAAATGATAAAATAAACACTGGTGATAAATATCTTAATCTAGAACGCGTTTCTTTTGTCCCTCTCGCTGTTAAACGATGGTGGCGAGCAGATGATCGTAACGAAAGTCTTACCCGAATCGATCAAATTGTTACAGAAGCGTTGGCCATGGATAACCACATCGTGGAAACTAATGTTAAAGATAGCATTTCAGGGTTAAACAATTTTAAAAAAACCTATTCTAAATGTAGACAAAGCATCGCAAGAATTGATACGATCATTGAAAAAATCAACCAGAAATACAATAGTCAACAATACAATAGTCAACAATACAATGAAGATGAGGATGAGGAAGAGGATGAGGATAATGAGGATACTATTATTTAAACATATGCTTTAATTCTCTTTTTAAGCTATTTAACGTATCTAGCCAACTCCTCAAATTCTTTTAATTTTTGTCTTCTAGCCAACTCCTCCATTTCCTGCAACCTTTTTAACTCTTGATTTTTTTTTTCTTGTTTTTTAAACTTTTCATAGGCTCGTAATTCTTCATGCTTTTTTTGCATGCGCTCTTTTTCTTTTTCTCTTTCTCTTTGTTCAGTCGTTCTATATTGATCTAATAACTCTTTGTTAATACGTCTATCGGTAACGTCTGTATCACTATCCGTATCACTATCAGAGTCCGATTCGGTATCGCTGCCTAAAGGTTCCTTATTGTTACCAAAGGTTTCATCTTGCTTATTACGAATGTGGTGTCTCCATTTTTTATGCAGCGCATCCTTAGCAGCATCCGCTCTAATTTCCTTCATAATATCTTTAAATTTAGATAAATTTTTATTTATTTTACCTTCTCTTTGTGATATAATATCGACAAAGGAATCTAATATTTTATCAGTGTCCTTAGTATCCATTTGTTTATATTTATCCATCTTTTCCACGTCTTTAAAGAATTTTTTATAAAGTCTTTGTTGATAATTATTTTTAAAAGCACCCCGATATTTACCAAACTCGTCCACTTCTTTATTGCTTATTAAATCCGGATGTTTTTTTAAGATTTTTTTAAACATACCCTTTAAATGACTTGCTGCTATATCATCCGTTAACGTATCATCGTCCGAATCGGAATCATCCTCTGTTTCGTCCTTTTTATATTGTTTAGATCCCGAAACGATGCCCAATTTTTTATTTAATTCTTCTACATCACTTTCACTAATATTTTTATCACTTGCAATGATTTCCTTCATTCTATGTGTTATTGCTGTTGATTCTTTAGACAAGGATTCTTGACGAAGATTCGTAGTAGTTACCATGCGGTCTGCCACTATTTTTTCAAATATTTTAAACCCTTTGTAAAACTTTTGCTCACATTCAATATACATGTCGACTTGTTTTGTTCTTAATCGTGCTATAATTTCTTTTAAATTTTTCATATCTAAATTAGGTGTCAAGGTTATTTCTTTTTTCCCAGATAACGGATTAACATCATATTTAAATACTTCATCCAATATATCTAAAAGTTCCTTTTCATGCTTTTGCGCTGATTCCATTATCTGTGTCACATTATCTATGTATTCACCAAATAAACTATCTTCTTCACGACTTCCCGTATATGCACGACGATAAAAACTAGTCTGAAATCCTCTTTTACCTTGCTCATGACTACCTTGGCAACCTTGAGTATGATGGAAATGCTTCATGGTAATATCCGAAAATTTCTTGGGTTTCGGAAGTTTTTTTCGATCTTCTTCTGATGTCCATATATTCCAAAAACGCTGAACTGCATCATCATATTCTTTTTGCGCATTATCCGACATTTTAGAAAATCGCTTTGATGACCAATCATATGTATCATAAAATAAATGTTCTAATTCACCTATACCCGGTTCTTTATCTAATGTTACGATTGTCCCTTTTTTTGTTTTATTTACCTTGCAAAAGGTGGGACTTATGGAAAATCGATCACTCCTATTTTTAATAGTGGAAAGATTTAACCCATTCGTTAAACAATCAATACGACGACCACAAAAACTTACATATGCTATTGTAGGTTTTGTAGATAAAGATATATTATGCTGTTCTAATTTTGCTTTGTCAAAGGTGTCAAAGGTTACATCCTCACCGTGACGAGATCTATAGGTATAGGTAGGATTTACCATGGAAGTGATGGAGGCAAATAACTGAGCAATTTTAATATAAAATTTAGATATACCGTTACACATGGTCTGTTTTAATTCTGGATCTATTTTTTCAAATTCTTTGATGGATTTCTTTCTTAAAAAAAGAATCTTGTTTTTTTCTACATCATCTGTTAATTCATCTCCAACACGTTTGGTTACCATACGATCTATTTCTATGTTTGATAGATATTTGGATATGATTTTTGATGTTAATATTAGCAACTTATCACAATACTTTTCATCGGTCAAATTATACATATCCGTAAAATTTTGCGTTAAAATATAATCTGTTGCTATAAAATCTATAATACTTGTCAATGATTTATCTGTTGTAGAACCATCGCCTTTATTTTGTGCATTACCCATATATATATTATATATATATTAAATTGAAATAAATTAAACTGATTACATTCTAAATATATATGTCAGATAAATCTACTAAAAAAAAAACAGACAAAACTATTAATAAAAGCGAAATGTGGAAACTATTCGATCAAGAAATAAACAATCCACCCATTGAGTGCGTGTATCACCAAGACAAAGATCTAGATTTATGTCAACTTTGTCAGTCTGAAACCAAAATTACAGATATGGGGTTCCAAACATGCATGAATCCAAAATGCGGAGTTATCTTTACGGATAGACTTGGTCTTACCGCTGAATGGAGATATTATGGTGCAGAAGATAGTTCCGGTAAAGATCCTACACGCTGTGGAATGCCTATAAATCCGCTGTTAAAAGAATCTTCCTTTGGTTGTAAAGTGATTACAAATGGGAAAATGACTTATGAAATGCGCAAAATAAGAAGGTACACGGAATGGCAAGCCATGCCCTATCAAGAAAAACAACAATACAATGAATTTTGCAGAATAACCGCCATGGCTCAAAATGGAGGGATCTCAAAACGAATTATCGATGAATCCTTGCGACAACATAAAAAACTTTCAGAACACCGGACTTACAGAGGTCTTAATCGTGATAGTATTATTGCGGCATCCGTGTATATCGCCTGTAGTATATACAATCATCCTAGAACGGCAAAAGAAATAGCCAAAATATTTAACTTAAATAATACAAATGCGACCAAAGGTTGTAAAAATGCAAAGGCTATCATTGATGAAATAGAACGTGAACAAATGGATGTACAAAAAACGGAATTTCATAATGCAAATTCCATTGATTTTATGGATCGCTTTTGTAGTAAATTAAATATTAACAAAGAACTCACTAACCTATGTAAATTTATTGCTACGCAAATTGATAAACACCAATACATCCCGGAAAATACACCTAATTCTATCGCCGGTGGCGTTATATACTTTGTGGTGCAAGAATGTAAATTAAACATAAATAAATCAGAAATAAAAATGATCACCGGAGTAAGTGAAGTAACCATTAACAAATGCTACAAAAAATTGGAAAAAATCCGCGAAAAACTTATCCCTAGCGTAATATTAGATAAATATATGGGGAAAAAACCCTAGCATAATATAAAAAAAACATCTAATTCTTATATTATCCTTTTTTACGGGTACGACGACCACGTTTTTTAAACTTTCCGCCTTTTTTACTCCTAGTTTTTTTACCATCAGGTGATTTACTACTACTACTACTACTACGACGTGATTGTCTAGTACTAGGATGTGATTTTCTAGTACTACGATGTGATTTTCTACTACTACTACTACTACGTGAATGTGATGGATTTGTACCTAAATACTCTCTTATTAACATTTTATCATATTCTTGTAAGAAAGGGGCACTTTTTAAATTCTTGGAACTCAACAAATCTACTATATTATTATATATATCATCTTTTGTTACTTCATAAAATCTATAACCTAGAAAATCGCCATAAGTAGTTTGACTTATGTGTATTGATTTAAAATGTGTTACTTTACTCGGATCGGAATGTTTTACTGAAGTTAAAGGTGTTACAGAATCAAACGTAGCTAAAGGATCACCTTCTTTGAACGCATTGGCGAATGTTGAAAACCCTAACACAGCACCATCTTCCGGATAGGCATGTTTATCTTCATCATATGGTACAATACCTTTAAAACGTCGACCTATCGCTCTTCCCTTCTTACTAATATTACCTTTGTTATCCTTTGACAATTTTTCTATATAATAATCTTTCCCTAGTTTTAAGTCATAGGGATTTACAATTTCATTCATTATTGATATATATATATACTATTCATATATTTTTTTGATTAGGGTTAACTATATAAATAGCGTGATTTTAGAAACATTTGATACATGGAACAATGTCAAATTTAATGCGATGAGGGCAGCATCCATAAATTTTAATGATAGCGAATGATGAAGAAAAACAAAGAAAGGTAAGGTTAAATCATTAGTAATTAAAAACAAACCTATATATAATAATTATGCATAAAGTTGCTCTTCTTATCCCAACGACCTCTAATAATCGCCCCCAATGGAATACTATCAAAGATACATACCTATTTCACAGCATAAAATCTTTTTTAGTGTCTTTACATTATCAAGACAACAATCGCTATGTGGTTTATATTGGATACGATGAGGATGATCGGTTATTTAGTAAAAAAAAACAACAAGACGAATTAAAACGATTTGAACAAGTGTTTCAAAATATCTCCTTTCGGTTTTGCAGCATGGATGGGGTTCCAAAAGGATATTTAACTAAAATGTGGAATCGTCTATATGAACAAGCCTACTCTAGTGGATGTGATTACTTTTATCAATGTGGGGATGATATTTTATATAAAACCAAAGGTTGGGTACAAGCAAGCATAAATCTATTAAACAAGCATAATAATATTGGTATCGCTGGTCCTATTAACAATAACCCACGTATCTTAACTCAAGCCATGTTTTCTAGAAAACATATGGAGATATTTGGATTTTTATTTCCAGAAGAGATCATTAACTGGTGCTGCGATGATTGGTATAATTGGGTATATCACCCTACCTACTTATATCCTCTTAAACAACACTATTGCGCGAATGTCGGTGGTCAACCTAGATACATTATAGATAACAATCTTGAATTTCACAAAAGTCAAGAGTTACTCGCCAAAAAAACCAAGGAACTACGCGAAAAAACTATGAAACTAGCTATACAACATAAACAAGTGGTTGAAAAGTATATTACAAATGGTTTTAACCAAGAGGAGGGAAATCGCTTGGGGTAAATCGAGGGGCGTTTTTATAGTCCTCTCTTACTTTTATCGTAAATGATCTAATAATGTCAATCGCACTTGTATAGTCTTTTCTACATAATGGACACAACGATGGATTTAATATAAGAGTACATTTTAAACATACTTGATGCTTACACGGTAAAGTAGACACTATCATGTTTTCGTTAATTTCAAAACAAACTGGACATTCAAAGGATGAAGACATTTTATAGTTATTTTATAAACTATATTTATTTTAATTTTGAAGATACATAATTAATATACACAAATTGAAACTAAATAAAGTGTTTACAGTAAAGACAAAAAACTCCTCTCCCCCATGTTTTACGGTGCGAAAATACATCCTATACTGGACTCTAGTGCATTGATTCCTGGTACACTGGTTCGCATTTATAATATGGATGACGATATGCATGGTATAAAAGGCGTATACAAAGGAGACTTTGAACATACGGACGGATTGTTAAAATCGCTGATTGTATTAAAAGATGAAAACCATCGAGAATTTAATTTCTATACTTTACCTGATACCATAAGAATAGTAAAATAACGTTTGATCTATACAATATTTTTATTTTTTATATACATCAAATGATTTCGGTAGGAATAAATGGTTTAGGACGCATCGGCAAAGGAGTTTTTCTACAACTCGTTCACGACCCCAGCATCAGCATTCGCGCTATCAATGTTCCATCCATTTCCAACCTAGAACTTGAAAGTTATTTAAATCACGATTCTACGCATCAACCAACCACTACGCTAAAAGTAACTATTGAAAATAGCGATTATGTGAGCATTGGGCGTCATTTGCTTATTCGGGTCTATCATACAAGAGATGTTTCGGAGTTGGATTGGCGAGAAGATGGCGTAACCCATTTATTTGAATGTACGGGACACTATCTAACCACGGAAAAAGCTAAAAAGCACGAGGTGGATTACGTTGTCATGTCTGCACCACCCAAAGACTTAGAGGTCACCCCCATGTTTTGCCCCGGTGTAAACGAAAACAACTACAATGGTGAATCTATTGTTTCTGTGGCATCATGCACCACCAATTGCCTGGCGCCTTTTCTTAAAAAAGTAACCCAAACCGCCTACAAGATAGAAGACGCCAATTTTATTACGGTACACGCATCCACTGCCAGTCAAAGCCTCGTGGATGAAGCCAATACCAACAAGCGGACGTCTAGAAGTGTATGGAATAACATTATCCCTCACACTACTGGTGCACAAAAAACGATTGATTACTTACTACCGGAACTTAAATCCAAGGTAAAAGGTACTTCTATTCGCGTACCCATCAATACGGTAAGTATGATAGACCTTAATCTACGTTTTACTCAACCCGTCGAAAAAGAAGAGTTTTTAAGTAGTCTAGCAACGGACGACGTCTTTACCATAAGCGAGGAAAAATTAGTAAGCGTGGATTACATTGGATCCACCTCACCTAGCATATTAGACAAGTCATGCACCATGCAACTAACACCACAAAGCATTAAAGTTGCTCTTTGGTATGACAATGAATGGTCTTTTTGCACACAAATGATACGTATGGTTAAAAAAATGCATCATTATACAACTAAAACCCATCATTCACTTTTAGACATAGATTTTGCGAGAAAACGCGTGTTTGTACGATGCGATTTTAATTGCCCTGAAGGCGACGATTTTCGGATCCAAAGCGCTATACCCACCCTACACTACATTCTTACACAACAACCTAGTCACTTGATCATGGCAACCCATTACGGACGACCTAAAACTACCAACGACTATTCTACAAATAAGTTTATTCATATCCTGGAAAAAGCACTCGGAGTTAACATCCACTTTTTACCAAAAGGTCTCGACAGCACTGATAATGCAGATATTATAGAGGGTGGAGTGTATCTTATGGAAAATACTCGCTACCATGACTATGAAACCAAACCAACGGATCAGTGGGTGCAAGGATTCTACGTAGATGTATTTTGCAATGAAGCTTTTTCTTGTTCTCATCGTAATCACACCAGTATGACTAAAATACAAGCTACTGAAACGTGTTTAGGGTTTTGTTTTGAAAAAGAAATAAATGCCTTAAACTTGTTTAAAGCAAACGCCGATACCATGTGCAACGTTAGAAAAATGGTGATCTTGGGCGGAAATAAAATTGATGATAAATTACCCATGCTCCGCTTTCTCGCCAATACGGTAGATGTACTCTTTCTTGCAGGCAACACCTTAAACCACCGCGAAGACTATGCTGAGATTTTAAAGGAACTGGGTAGTAAACAAGCCCGTCTTATACTCGCGGAAGATGGATTCGGTAACGTAGAAGACAAGGAGGGCGAGTATATACCCGATATCCATAAACCCAATGTAAATTGGATCATTAAAGATGTAGGACCTAAAACCATACTTCAACTACAAAACCTAATCGCGGACATGGATATCGTGTTTTGGAACGGGACTCTGGGTATCGTGGAATCCCCCATGTACAAGCGCGGATCCTTACTGTTGCTACACGCCCTGGAACACGCAAAAGCCGATGTTATCATTGGTGGAGGAGATACGGCAGGATTCGTGAATCAGTATCCTAATACACTTTCGCATATTTCCACGGGGGGTGGAGCGTCTATCCATTATCTGGGAACCTAAGATAAGTTTGTATATAAGTCCAGCAAAAAAACATATTGCTCGGAAGTAACCTCTAAACGATCCTTTGGTTGGTCTGCACAATCTTCTTTTACAAAAAAGTTATATAAATAGTCACCAATAGTACTCCATTCGTGACCATGAATGCTATTGTTTAAAGCCAATTCTAAAAGAAGAATATCTTTATTAAACACATCAAAAGATTGAGTCTCGGTATGTAGAGTAAGCTTCATTGTATACTATTATGTTATTTTATTAAGTAGTTAATAAAACATTCACAAATATATTATAAAAAGATAACTACAAGAATATAGTATACTTCATGAATCTATCGTATCATACATGGATTGCCAATCAATCTATCATATCAATACAAGACATTCAAACCATAAAATCGATAGTTGGGCGATATATTTATAAAACCTATTTTCTATCGCAAACTGGGCGAGAATTACGTCAAGATCTTGGCATGGATGAATATTATGAATCGGCGCCTCAGAATGTGATTGGTTCCGATCGCGTGTTTGTTACCCCACATATAGATGGAATATTTGGTATACTTCCTTTTTTTAGAACCTGGCGTTGTATTTATGGTTTAAGCGACGGACACCATGTCTATACGCAACTCCCTTTTTTATATAACAATCCACTACATATAGTAAATGATTCTTTTTATTGCTTTGATTATAATAGAGATATCCACTGGATATACGACGATTTCCCCACGCTATCTCATTCTAGAACCATTCTTAAACTTCATTTTTTTGAATATCCCCGCGCGTTGTCTTGGGTATCGCCTATCTACCTATTCTTAAACACCCGCTATAATCAATTGGCTAGATCCTATTTTCTTTTATCTCAACAACCATATTATAATGACGAAGCTTACCTATGGTCTTGTATCATCAATACCATTACCCAAAGCGTAGGAATGATTGAATTGTATGTGGGTTTTGTAAACCTAGGTATTCTTTCTTTACTACTCTATCGCGCTCGATCGATAAAAGAATGTATAGTACACGTCAGTGTATGTTATTGGATACAAGTCATTTGGAGAAATGCTTTAACAGATTGGACCCCTGCTTTATTAAATCGGGATACAAGTGTTTATCTATCTACCTTATTGCTGTTGTATGGATATCAATATTCAAAGTCCGTGAATACATCTACCGTGAATAAATCTATCGTGTATAATCTCCTGGGACCTTTTGTAGTTAAAATGTGGTTACCCGCCGTTTCGTTAACGGCAACCCATTATTATGAAATGTATACTACGTTTCAAACGTATCATACCACGGTATATAATGTAGTAGGGCACATAGTCACTACCACTATAGCGTATGTATGTGCATTAGGTATAGGAAATCCATATGGTTATACGTATACTAGACTACTAGGTTATGCTTGGTTTGTATCTAGATATAGCATACCAGAACAAGAGATGAGGGTATTATCGGTACTTTGTATAGTCGTATGTAATAGGTGGTTAAGGCACTGGGGTCATTTCTATTCGCGGATGGATTTTCTAGGAATGCTATTGTTGTCGATTTATGCACAAGAATTATGTCACGAGTATTCTCGCGAATCTACCTTTATGAGTCATTACATGAACAAGGATACGAATGTATCCTTTTTTATAGAACATAGTATTTGGTTGCTTCCCTTTGAACTGCGTGCATTAAACCACTTTTGGTCCAAATAAAAAAATAAAGTACGCCGTATACCACAAAATAAAGATAGATATAACAGTATAGACCATACTTTTATATTTATTAAATAACAATAAACGTCCTCCCGGTATAGTCAATATAACCCTGTAGTTGTCTTCTTGAAGATCTATTTCACTTATGTCTAGATCACTTCTACAAAATACACATTTCCTATGCGCATTAACTATGGTGCTAAAACAGGTATCGCATATGGTATTATCGCATTGTGTACATTTATATTTAGAAGGTGTGGTATGATATTCTTGGCAGCATATGGGGCATTCAAACATAGGTTGTGGATTAGGTTCTATACCGATTTGCATATACAATATAAATAAAATGGATATGTCTATAAATATTTTTACAACATCCATTTTATCTTTTTTATCTTAAAAGTATCCCCCGATTTATCCCCGAATTAGCTAAAATTTTGGGTCTTTGTTCAAAAAAGTCTTAAAAAAGGGGGATAAAATCAAGGATAAGATTTCCATAGAGAATATTCTTATCTTTTTGTAGTATATGCATGAACGTGAGGGTAAAATCATTTATAAGTTTTTGAAAATGTGTTATTCCTATAAGGCGCAAAATACGGAGGATATTTTTACGCTGGAAAAAGTAGAACCTCCTTATTTTTATTTTGTGCAAGAACAAAACATTGTCTATAAATACAATGCTACCCTTTTAGCAGATTTTATCGAAGAATCAGGATGCTACAAAGATCCACAAACCCAAATTACTTATAACAATTGCGAATTATCACGATTGGAAAACATAACGAAACGAACCTTAAAAGGTATTACAAAAGTATCAGAGACTAGTGATACCAGCACTGTAATCCCCTTTCTAGAAAATGAAGTGGGCAATTCTATACGAATACTATTAGAACATACGTATGTATCTACTAACAATACCATACAATTAACTGATGTTGAAGAGTGGTATACTTTGCTTCAATCTTTAAACGAAATCAAACAAATAGGTCCCTCTCATTATCAAACGGTAATGGATCAAAGTCTTCGCAATCTTCGCCATGAAGAGCAACGATTATCAAAAAAAACAAGAATGTGTTATATAATGCTAAGACACGGTAGAGAGTATGATTTTTTTTTGGACGATAGGGGAAATATTACAATATGTGAGGAAGACAAGGTCATTATTCCCAATTATTATAAAACCATGCACAAATATATTGTTTGTAAAACGTTGTTCCAAAAGTTATCTCGCCAATTATACTATCAAACTCGGTTTCAGGAACTCATGTTGCGATTAAACGCCCTCCCTACCATACACGAACATAGCAGTTTGGTATAAAAAATATGTATAATCAAAAGCGAAGCGCGTGCGTATCTCTCTACTAAGTTAAGGCATTGTACAATATGGTCTTGCACTCTTCCACGGACGGCAGTTCTCCCTTTTGCATGACTACCCATGCTATGCCGTCATATAGCGGTGTCATATCAGGTCGGTGTTCCGCAAGGTAAGTCAGCCAGTTTTCTTTGGCGGTGCTAGCATCTTCAAGCGCTTCATGGTTAAACCCCGAGGTCTTGTACTTGACTTGGATAATGTGCTCCACGGCGGTTGCCATTTGACAGAGACGGAGGTAATACAAGTGATCACACGGAACCATGAAAGGTAGAAACTCTTCTACCATAGTGATCAAGCGCGGTTCGGTTGGCTGAGTCAAGACATCATACATCTTGTTTTTCGAAAGCATTTTCAGGATGGTCGCGTGATTGGCGACGGAAATGGATTCCGCCCACGGCAATGCGGGATCCACGCGTCCTACGAATTGTTCAAATGCTTTATCTAGCAGCGGTGTGCGGAGGGTGTCTGGGAGTGATTCCATAAGCGCATAGGGGATGGGGATTTGTCGTGCGTATAGTGTCGGAATGGAGATATTTTTTGTGGAATGTTTGTAGAGTATTTCTTCTTGTTGCGCGTAAAGGGAGCGCAACTGTTTACCTTCGGCGGTATCTTTTGACATGCTTTTCGTGAGATTCATGGAGTTGTCAGGATTCATCAGGTCGCCCATGACAATGCGCGTTTGAATCTCCAACACATTCAAGTGTTCTGGAACCATGTGGATAAGTGGTGCAACTTGGACAAGCGTATCTACTTGAAATACGCTCGATTGACTCTCCAGACTTTTTAGAAAGTCGTACCATGTCAAGAGATAAAAGGTGGAGGCGTTCGGGTGATCAGCATTCTCGGGTGTATAGACGTCTTTCTCGCCAAACTGTTCCGGGAATTGTGTGCGCACACATTCCACGCGATATTTGGCTTGCTGAATGGGCGAAATCTCGTCCGAAGTAGAAAACCCAGGCACACATACAAAATATATATCTTGATCTTTGGTATCGCGTTGAAGCACAATGTGCAGGAGCACTTGGTCATCAATTTCGTTGTCGGGGTCCGTGAAGTACACCGTCGTTTTGCGTGGAGGAGTTGTTGTAAAACTAGTCATGGTATTTTGATTGTGTTGTACTTTTGTAAAAAAAAATATCAATTTGTGTAAAAAGCGCGATAGATTATCCTTGCTCCCCATCGTCGTATACTTCCGAGTAGTGTCGTAGGACCGCCCCAACTATAACGAGGGCTTCTCCTCGAGCAAACAGTGGACGATGTCCTGAACCACCAGTTGGCCACATAATATCTTCTACATTACTGGATAGCAAATGATCTAGATTACATAGTTCATCATTGGCCAATAGTCTTGATTCATAGGGTTGTAAATCATAGGTTTCTATAAACTCTCGCATTCGTGTACGATCACGTTCCACAAGGTGGTTGTATATTTCGTCATATGACACTTCCCCATCCCACTCCACAGGGTCACCTCCGGTATCATCTAGGGATTGTGGTGGTGTAGCACTATCGTCTTCCTCTCCCTCTTCCTCTCCATCTTCCTCTTCTTCTTCATAGTGTTGATAAGTGTCTACTTGACGTATACTATCAGGCATATATCCTCTATTTTGATCATTGACGAAAATGGTGTATTCTTCCGATTGGTCTACGTATCGTTGGTTGCCTTGATCAATCCATTCGCGAACAACACTTCCCAAATTAAAACCAAAGTCTAGCAGGATTCGAATAATAGGTTGATACTCCTTAGCAGTTAATTTATCTACCTCATATCCCAATTCTTCAAAGAGTTGAGTCATTCGGTCTCCTTTGTTTTGTAATAGCAATTGCTCCATAAACCTTGCTACCATGGGTTTGGTAAGGTTGGGTACTTGTTCTGCTTCGCGACACACTTCCTCGCGACACAGGGCGCAATGATTATTGCCGGATAGAATATTTTCGCTATAGCACGAGGCATGATATTGGTGTCCGCATTCTAGTGTAGTTTGATTGGTTTCTTTGATAAGTTCCATGCATATCACGCAACTGGCGTAGCCTTTGCGGTCTTCAAAGAAAAGTTGTTCGTCGGGTATAGTGGCGAGACAATCGCACATGGTGGTTGATTACATAAATAAAAAATAGAGAAGTGTACTTTCAATTTATGGGTTACCAATTTTGTTTATATTCTTTTACTTGTTCACAATAATTAACTCTTTGGCGGAGATGTGCTTGATAGCTTTCTAATGTCTTGAATTTTTGAAATCGTATTGGATTGAAAACCCCTTGTAATATTCTAGGTTGTTTCGGTATTACACTACTATGATGATTTACGATTTCCCACGTATTACCGTATTTCTGTTTTCTATAGGCGAATGTAAAGCGTGCTGGAATGGAAGTAATTCCTCCTCGTCCATCCGGTTTAATAAATTCATAATATCCGGAACTAATCGCGATATTTCGACGTTTGCCAAATACCTGAACAACACTGTTAAAACTTCCGGGTTTAACCGTTAGTCCTGGAATATTTGCAAAATACTCAAAATAATTCTTAATATCTTTACTCGTAAATCTTACATCTTCGCTAACAGTACCCCATAGAACTGCATCCTTAGAATATAGATCAGCTACTTGTTCACTCGTATCTCCATAAGTCGTAACTGTATTCATCCACGCAATGGTCGCTTCATCTACCGAGGCTTTTTCAATTCCCTTTGCGAGAGTGGGTATACTATCATAAGATGGTGGAGTGAATGGTAGTATAGTTGCATTAGCACAATACGTTAGCAAAATGGATGTTATACATAAAGATCGAGACATTGTTAGATAGTACTTATCTAAAAATGTATATTTTATTTCAATTTTATAAAACTCCAATAGTGTTAATGAATAGCAAGTTTACCAAAGATATTCGTGACTAAGAATTTTTGCGTTATACAAACCATTGCTTTTTCGTTTTTCTTTTTGAATTGCTTTTTTGCGGTTTTTCTCGCCAGAATGTCTAGAATAATAGTTTTGCATGCGTTTGCGTGTAAGATGGTTGTTTTTAGCGTATAGTTTCAGGGGCGTCCGGTCTTTGTATTGGGGGTATCGGCGGTCGCCGAAGTGTATTTTCCTAGTTTTTCCGGTGA
>MDSY01149213.1_pt1 | contig 19312 bp, 25 predicted proteins | sample 811131 | NCBI WGS metagenome assembly MDSY01 (sample SAMN05326643, study PRJNA326480) | marine metagenome | isolation source: seawater | place: Atlantic Ocean: South West | collected 2010
GTAAAGAAGCTGCTAAAGCTTTAATATCAGTATTGTCACAATAAAATGTCACTACAATATAGTTCAAAAAATAATCCTAGAGTTATAATAATTCAAAAACTTTATGGTAAGTTATTTAATAATGAAGAGATTTTGACATATCCTAAACACAGATTTAAAAAATTTATTAAAGATGTTGTTAATGGTACCGTTGAACGTAATGAAGTAATTAATGAAGAGATAAGGAATCATCTCGATAAAGATTTAAATATGAAAAAATTAGATAAAGTATTTCAAGTAATTATAAAAAGTGCTATATTCGAATTTCTTTATAAGCCCAAAACCTCAATCAATATAATTATTAAAGAATATTTAAAAGCTTCAAACTATTTTATAGAAGACTCTCAGACTAAATATTTAAATGCATTATTAGATAAAATATCAAAAAAAATTAGAATTTCTAATGGATGAATTTACACTAATTAAAAATTATTTCCAAAAATTAACCAAAAATAATCCAAGTTCTTTAAATTTAAATGACGATGTTTTTTTTGAAAAAAATAGACATATAGCATTATCAATTGATACATATAATGAAGGTATTCATTATATAAATTTTAATAATCCTGACTTAGTTATCAAGAAAGTTATAAGATCTTCGATTTCGGATTTATTTTGCAAAGGCGTTAATCCAAGTTATATTTTTATATCATGCAGTGGTAATAAAAAACATTTTAGTAATAAAAATCTTAAATTAATTTCAAAATCAATTTCTGGAGAACAAAAAAAATTTAATATTAAATTGTCCGGAGGTGATACTGTTAATTCTAATAAATCTTCATTTACCATTGTTTCACTAGGCTTTTCTAAAAAAATTATTAAAAGAAATAATGTTAAAAATGATGATGATATATATGTAACTGGAAATTTAGGAGATAGTTATGCGGGCTTAAATATTCTTAAAAAAAAAATCAGTACTTGTAAAAAATTAAGTAACTATTTTGTAAATAAATATTATCTTCCAGATTTACCTACTAAACTTCATAAATTTTTGAATAAATTTGCAAATTCTTCTATAGATATTTCTGATGGTTTATTTGCTGATTTAAGTAAACTTATAAATAAGCAAAAACTAGGTTTTGTTATAAATACTGATGATATACCTATATCAAAAAACTTAAATCTTTATTTAAAAAAAAATAATCAAAATTATTTGAACTTCATCTCCAAAGGCGATGATTATCAGATAATATTTACTTCATCTAAAAAAAATAGATCCTATATCAAAAAGCTTTCAAAAAGAATCAATCAAAAAATTACTCTAATTGGAACAATTACAAAGCAATACAAACAAAGTTTGATTAATAGTCATGGAAAACTGTCAAAATCTTTGAATTACAAAGGTTATTTTCATAATTTTTAATAAGTTAGATATTGCCTTTTATTCTTTTTTTTGTAATGTCCGGATTTTAAAATTTAACTAACACTCTATTTAAGGAATATATGGATAATTCAATTGAAACAATTTTGTATTACACAATTTTTGCTGGCTTATTATCAATCGTTTATGGTTTTGTAACTGGTTCTGAAATTATTAAATCAAGTCCAGGAAACAATAAAATGCAAGAAATAGCATCTGCTATTCAAGTTGGCGCAAAAGCTTATTTGAATCGACAATATAAAACAATAGCGATTGTTGGATTTGTAGTGTTAATAATTATTAGTTTTGCATTTAGTTTTTTAGTTGGAGTAGGTTATTTGGTAGGTGCAACATTGTCAGGAATAGCAGGTTATGTTGGTATGTTAGTTTCAGTTCAAGCCAATGTTAGAACTGCTGAAGCATCAAGAAAAGGTCTTGCTCATGGTTTATCTATTGCGTTTAAATCTGGAGCTATTACTGGAATGCTAGTTGCTGGGTTAGCTTTATTATCTATAGCGGTATATTATTTCATTTTATTGAAACTTGAAGTTGATGAGCGTGAAATAGTTAATGCATTAGTTGCCTTAGGTTTTGGAGCATCTTTAATTTCAATATTTGCTAGATTAGGTGGAGGAATATTTACAAAAGGCGCAGATGTAGGAGCTGATTTAGTTGGAAAAGTTGAAGCTGGAATTCCAGAAGATGATCCAAGAAATCCAGCTGTAATTGCTGATAATGTTGGGGATAATGTTGGTGATTGCGCGGGCATGGCTGCAGATTTATTTGAAACTTATGCTGTAACAATTGTTGCTACAATGGTTCTTTCTTCAATTTTCTTTTATGGAGATATGAACATGATGGTCTATCCTCTAACAATTGGAGGAGCATGTATTCTTACATCAATCATAGGAACTTTTTTTGTTAAATTAGGTAGTTCAAATAATGTAATGAATGCTTTATACAAAGGTTTCATTGCAACTGCAATTATATCATTAGTTGTTTTATATCCAGTTACTGATTATGTTATTGGTTTTGACAAGTTTTACAATGTTGGTGATAAATCTTTTACAGGAATAAGCCTATATTACTGTGGAATTATTGGTTTAATTATAACTGGTCTAATTATATGGGTTACGGAATATTATACAGGAACAAATTATAGACCTGTAAAAAGCGTTGCTGCTTCTTCTACTACTGGTCATGGTACTAATGTAATTCAAGGTCTAGCTGTTTCTATGGAAGCTACCGCAATTCCAGCTCTAATTATTGTTGCAGGTATATTGCTTACAAATCACATTGCTGGACTTTATGGAATAGCAATAGCTGTTACTACAATGCTTGCTTTAGCAGGAATGGTTGTTGCTCTTGATGCATATGGACCAGTTACAGATAATGCAGGTGGGATTGCTGAAATGTCAAATCTTCCAAAAAATGTAAGAAAAACTACTGATGCTCTAGATGCAGTTGGAAATACCACAAAAGCTGTAACAAAAGGTTATGCGATAGGTTCAGCGGGTCTTGGAGCCCTGGTATTATTTGCTGCATATACTGAAGATATAAAACATTTTTCAAAAGTTGCAGGATCTAACCTTGAGGGAATCGTAGTTAGTTTTGATTTATCAAACCCATTTGTTGTTGTTGGATTATTAATAGGCGGAATGTTACCTTATTTATTTGGTTCTATGGGTATGCAAGCTGTTGGTAGAGCAGGTGGTGCAGTTGTTATTGAGGTTAGAAGACAATTCAAAAAAATACCTGGAATTATGAAACGTAAATCAAAGCCTGATTATGGTAAGCTTGTAGATTTATTAACTAAAGCAGCCATTAAAGAAATGATAATTCCTTCTTTGTTACCAGTTCTTTCACCAATTGTTTTATATATAATTATTTATGCAATTGGAGGACAAGTTGCGGCTTTATCTTCAGTAGGTGCAATGTTATTGGGAGTTATTATAACAGGATTATTTGTCGCTGTATCAATGACAGCTGGTGGTGGTGCTTGGGATAATGCCAAAAAGTATATTGAGGATGGCAAATTTGGAGGCAAGGGATCTGATGCTCATAAAGCAGCAGTTACAGGAGATACAGTTGGTGATCCTTATAAAGATACCGCCGGCCCAGCAGTAAATCCAATGATAAAAATTACAAATATTGTGGCCTTATTACTCTTAGCTGTGATAGCGGGTTAATTTCTATTTTTTGATCTATTTCTTGCTGGAGCATTGATTTTTTCTCTTAAACTTGTGAGTATTTCATAAACAAAGCTATTCTTTTTAAATTCTTTATTAGTTATAGATTTGACAAATTTTACGTCATTCATCTTTTCTGAATCTATAAATTCTTTATTTTTTAAAATTCCCATATTATTAAATTCAACAATTAAAATGTTATTTTTTTCAATTTTTTTAACACCCATTTTAAATAATGATTGGTTAGTTTTTCTTCTTTCTATATATAACCAGATATTTTCATTAAAATTGCTTTTTGATGAAGGTGGGCCTATTATTTTAATTATGTCATTTTTATTTGTTTTATTTATTGTAATTTTCTCAAATTTTGTTTCTAATGATCTAAAACCGTGGTTTTTAGAAACTTTATTTGTTGAACAATTCAATGTAAATAAAAACAATATAATAATAAATATTCTCATATGAAATTTAATTATTTAAATATTTACAATAATTTAATTAAATTAACTAGAAATAAAAATTTATATTTAAAATTAAAAAAAAAAGACACTTTTTCTGATAGATTGATTATATTATTATTTCATTTTGGGTTTTTTTTAAAATATTATAAATCTGATATTTCAAAAAAAGAATCACAAAAGTTGTTTGATTTTTTATTTAGACAAATTGAACTTTCCATAAGAGAAATTGGATATGGAGATGTAATTGTGAATAAAAAAATGAAAAGTTATATTAACTTGTTTTACTCTATAATTGAAAAAATTGAATTATGGGATAAATCAAAAAACTTGGATAAACAGTTATTTCTTAAAAGTTACTTAAATATAGACAATAATTTTGAATTTTACGTAAATTATTTTGATAAATACAGATCATTTCTGCTAAAAAATACTTTAAATATCTTTCTAAAAGATATAATAAGTCATAAATTTTAATTATGGCTGTACCAAAACGTAAAACTACAAGGTCAAGATCTGGAATGAGACGTTCACACATAAAAGTCTCAACAAAAAATATAATAGAAGATAAAAAATCTGGTGAGTACAGACTTTCTCATCATTTAGACCTAAAAACAGGTTTTTACAAAGGTAGACAAGTTTTAGACATTAAAGAATAAATATTTATGAACAACCCAATAAAAATTGCAGTTGATGCAATGGGTGGTGATGGTTCACCTGAAAAAGTTATTGAAGGAATAAGTATTCATTCAAAAAAAAATAATTTAACAAATTATATAGTTTTTGGAAACGAAGATTTAATATCTCCATTAGTAGATAAATTTGAAATACAAAAAAATAGAATTAACATAATTCATACAAAAAATATTGTAGAAAATGAAGATAGCGCTTTAAGTGCTGCCAAAAAAGGCAAGGACACTAGTTTATGGCTTGCGTTAGAAAGTTTAAAAAATAATGATACTGATGGAATGGTTTCAGCAGGTAACACAGGAGCTTTATTTATTATTGCTAAGCTTAATTTAAAAATGATTGAAAATATTTATAAACCAGCTCTTTCTGGTTTATGGCCAAATAAAAATGGAATGAATGTTGTTTTGGATCTTGGTGCCAATGTTGAGTGTAATGAAAAAAATTTAGTAGATTTTAGTTTAATGGGATCCGCATTACATAAAGCTCTTTTTGAAGACGAAACTCCAAAAGTAGCTTTGTTAAATATTGGTTCAGAAGAAATTAAAGGAAATAATGTAATTAAGAATACATATCATGAACTAAATGAAAATAAAAATCCTTTGTACGAATTTCATGGTTATGTCGAAGGAAATCATATAATGGATGGACATGTTAATGTAATTGTCACTGATGGTTTTTCTGGTAACGTTGCTTTAAAAACTGCAGAAGGTACAGCTAACTTTATTACTTCTGAACTTAAAAAAGCAATGACTTCAAGTATAATAGGTAAATTTTCATCTTTTTTAAATTTAAAAAATTTTAAAAAATTTAAAAATAAATTAGATCCAAGATTATATAATGGAGCAATTTTACTAGGTCTAGATAAACCTGTTATCAAAAGTCATGGTTCAACCGATGCTTTAGGATTTGCAAATTCTCTTAACGTTTGTGAAAAAACAATAAAAGGTAAATTAATTGAAAAAATTAAAGAAAATATTATTTAAATGAGAATTAATTTAACAAAAAAACAAATTGTAAATTCTATTTATATGCAAATTGGATTTTCAAAAAGAATATCTGAAACTTTATTAGAAGATGTTTTTCAAATTCTTTTAAGAAATATTTTAATAAAAAAAAAAGTTAAAATTGCAAAATTTGGAACATTTTCTCTTAGAAATAAAAAACAAAGAATTGGTAGAAATCCAAAAACTAAAGAAAAAAAAATAATTTCTCAACGAAATGTTATTTTATTTAAAGCTTCAAAAGAATTAAAAATAAAGGTTAATAAGGATGATATATAAAGAAAAAAATTCTTACAAAACGATTAGTGAAGTTGCTGAGTTACTAAATTTAACTAATTCAAAAACAGGAAATTTATCTACTCATACGTTAAGATTTTGGGAAAAGGAATTTAAACAAGTGAAACCAAAAATATTTGCTGGAAAAAGAAGATATTACGATGACAAGACAATCAAAATTTTAATAAAAATTAAATTTTTACTTAAAAATAAAGGTATGACAATTAAAGGTGTTAAAAAACAATTAGACTCAAGTGAAACAATTCTTGACGAAGCGGATAATCTTAATATAAACACCAGAAATATTTTGAAATCAAAATTAAATAAAATTTCAAAAATTATAAAAGATTTAAAAAAATAATATGGCTAAAAAAACTCATGTTAAAGTAAGACTAGTACCCGAGTCTAAACCCGATAGTCCTTTTTTTTATTATGTTAAGAAACCTGCCGGAGGTGAGAAAGCCAAAGTTAAATTAAAGGCAAAAAAATATAATCCTGCTACAAGAAAGCATGAAGTTTTTGTAGAAAAAAAACTTCCTCCTCATAGTAAATAATTATTTTTTTTTAAATTTTCTTTTTTCAAAATCAATATAAGACCAGATCATATTTTTCCAGATACGATTTGTTATCTTGGGATCAATATTATGTTTTAATGATTTTTTTTTTATTTGATTAAGAATAATTTTTATTCTTTTTTTATCTACTATTTCATTTTTGTTCTCTTTAAGTGATAAAACTTTTTCTACAATCTTAGTCCTTTTTTTTATTAATTTTATAAAAGAATTATCTAATATATCTAATTTTTTTCTCAGTTTTTTTAGTTTATTTAAATTTTCTGGCGACATTTATACAATTGGATTTATTAATAATTATTATATTTATTTATATATGTACATAGAAAATAGTAGACTTAAAAATCATATAAGTATTTGGCTTGCTATAATGTTTTGGATAATTTCACTGATGATTTTTGTAGGTGGACTTACAAGATTAACAGATTCTGGATTATCTATAACAGAATGGGAATTATTTTCAGGTTTTTTGCCTCCTCTTTCAAATGACTCTTGGATGAATTATTTTGATTTATATAAAAAAATACCTGAATTTAAACTTCAAAATTATTCAATGACTTTAAGTGAATTTAAAGTAATTTTTTGGTGGGAGTGGATCCACAGATTTCTAGGTAGACTTATAGGTATATCATTTTTGTTACCGTTGTTATTTTTTACCTTAAAAATTGGTTTTAAAAATTTAATTAATATGTACTTAATTTTTATATTAATTTGTTTTCAGGGATTTATTGGTTGGTATATGGTTTCAAGTGGCCTTGTTAACAGAGTTGATGTAAGTCATTTTCGTTTATCATTGCATTTGATAATTGCTTTTTTAATTCTTTCTTTCATTTTGTGGAATTATTTAAGATTAAATATTGTTAATAATATAGTTAATAACACAAATTTTGTAATAATATTTATTTTTTTAATTTTAATATTTTGTCAGATAACAATTGGTGCTTTTGTTTCAGGTATGGACGCAGGTAAAATCTATAATTCATGGCCATTAATGGGGTCTTCTTATTTTCCGGACGATAATAGTTTGATTAATTTATTTAATCTTTCTGTTTTTAGCGAACCGTCTTTGGTTCAATTTATACATAGAAATCTTGCTTATTTAATATTTATTTTTTATTTAATTATTTTATTAAGAATATATAAAAAAAATTTTATAAATTTATACTTTAGTGTTAATTTATTAGGAGTTTTGTTACTGATTCAAATTGTATTAGGGATATTTACACTTTTATATGGTGCACAGATTTTTTTAGCTTCTATGCACCAAATTAGTTCAATTTTTTTAGTTAGTTCTTCTGTATATTTATTGTATCTTAATACTAACTCTAACTAACAGCCTTTAAATTAGGTTTACCTGACTCATTTAATGCTTGATCTAAGTCAGCAATAATATCATCAGGATGTTCTATTCCTACAGACAATCTTACATAACCCGGAGTTACTCCTGCCGCTAATAACTCTTCTTCAGTTAGTTGACTATGAGTAGTTGTAGCTGGATGAATAGCTAAACTTCTTGCATCACCTATATTAGCAACATGGTAAAACATTTTTAAAGATTCAATAAATTTTTTACCTGCTTCTACACCTCCCTTAACTTCAATACCTACTAAAGCACCATTTCCACCTTTAAGGTATTTTTTTGATCTTTCGGCTATCTCACCTTGGTGAAGAGTAGGGTAAATTACTCTTTCTACATTTTTATGTTTTTTTAAAAAATCTACAGTTTTTTCTGCATTGCTACAATGCTGTTTCATTCTTAAAGGTGCTGTTTCTAAACCTTGTATTATTCCCCAAGCATTATCTGGTGCCAAAGGTGCTCCCAAATCTCTTAATAAACAAACTCTAGCTCTAACAGCAAAAGATACATTCGCGCCTGTTAATTGAGGAACTACTTCTCCCCATTTAGCACCACCATAACTCATATCTGGTTCGTTAAAAAGAGGTTGTCGTTTTGAATCAGCTGTCCATTCAAAATTACCTCCATCAACTAAACAACCGCCTATAACAGTCCCATGACCACCAATAAACTTAGTTAAAGAGTGTACAACAACAGCAGCACCATGTTCTATAGGTTTGCATATTACAGGAGATGCAGTGTTATCCATAATCAAGGGTATGTTATGTTTTCTACCTATATCAGATACTTCTTTAATAGGAAAAACTCTAAGATAAGGATTAGGCAATGTTTCAGCATAAAAACATCTTGTTTTATTATCAATTAATTTTTCAAAATTATTTGGATCTGAAGGATCTGCATATCTACACTCAATTCCTAACTTTTTTAATGTGTGTGTAAACAAATTAACTGTTCCACCATATAAATCTGTAGAACTAATAAAATTATCACCAGATTGACATACATTTAGAATAGCAAAAGTAGATGCAGCCTGACCAGACCCTACAGTAACGGCAGCCAAACCACCTTCTAGAGCGGCAACTCTTTTTTCCAATACATCATTTGTTGGGTTCATTATACGCGTGTAAATATTTCCAAATTCTTTCAATGCAAATAAATTAGCAGCATGACCTGTATCATTAAATTGATATGATGTTGTTCTATATATAGGTACTGCTACGGCTGTAGTTGCTGGATCACTTCTATAATCTCCACCGTGCAATGCTATAGTTTCTGGATTTTTGCTCATAAGATATCTCCTTTTTTTTATTATTTTCCTTTATGTAAGGATTACAATCAAGCAAAAAATTTAGTTATCTTTAGAAGGAAAATTGCTTATAATAAATTTTTTTAATACTTTTAAAACTCTATCAGCTTCTTCAAGTAACATCATATGACCACAATTATCAATAATATCAACTTTACTTCCTTCAATTAAACTAGCTAATTTTTTACCTTCCTTTACAGGACACATTTTATCGTCTGTAGCGAGAATTGATAATGTTGGAATTTTAATTTTTTTAGCCGCCTCAAAACCATTTTTATAATTATCACAGGCACGAAAATCAACTCCAAGAGTATCTTTTATAGTTCGTGATTTTGCAAGCATTCCTCCAGTATTAATATGATATAAACCCGGAACAGGATGACCACCAAAATGACCTGCAGGACCATGTGCCCAATCCATCATTAAATCAACTGCCTTTGGATCGTTATTTTCAGCGAGTGATAATAACTCAGGATTCATGGGTATAGCTCCAGCGCCTCCCATTAAACTTAATGTTTTAATTTTTCCTGGATATCTAGAAGTACATTCAATTGTCACTAAACAACCTTGAGAATGCCCAACCAAAGAAGCTTCTTTGTATCCAACGGTATCGATTACATCATTTATCCAGTCAGCCATATCTTCAATTGATTTTAAACTTTTACCACCGGATAGGCCGTGACCAGGCAAATCTAAAGCTAAAACACTATATCCATGAAATGCAAAGTATCTTGTTTGTAGAACCCATGTCATATGAGTTAAACCACTTCCATGAACAAAAATAATTAAAGGTTTGTTTTTATCAAACGGTCTTCCACCGGTTGAGGCAAATACCTCTTCATTATTTACTTTAAATTTCATTGATTTGAGACAAGTCTAGGTTTTCTAGCTGCTCTAAAACCGATCTCAAAATCATTTTTGATATCATCTATATCTTCTATACCAACTGATAATCGAATCATATCATGTGACAAACCAGCAAATTTCAAAGTTGCTTCATCCATTTGTGAATGTGTTCCCGAAGCAGGATGAATAACTAAAGTTCTAGTATCACCAACGTTTGCAAGATGTGAGGCAAGTTTGACATTATTTATAAATGCTACTCCAGCATCCTTTCCTCCCTTAATACCAAAAGCTATCATTGATCCACGACCATTAGGTAAAAGTTTTTTTGCTAATTCATAATCTGGATGATCTGGTACACTTGGATGTGATATCCACGCTACACTTTCATGTCCCAATAAATATTTTACCATTTCTTCTGCATTAGAGCAGTGTTTTTTCATACGAACAGATAAAGTTTCTATACCTTGTAAAACATTCCAAGCATTTTGAGGACTTAAACAAGGACCAAAATCCCTCATACCTTCTGCTCTTGCTTTCATTGTAAATGCCGTAGGACCAAATTCTTCAGCAAAAGAAAGTCCATGATATCCTTCGTATGGTTTTGTCATTGTCGGAAATTTATCATTTTGCATCCAATCAAAATTACCACCCTCAACTAAAATACCAGCCATTGATGAACCATGTCCAGCCATCCATTTAGTTAACGAATGAATCACTATATCTGCACCATGCTCAAAAGGTTTACAAAGATATGGAGTTTGATATGTAGCATCTACAATTAAAGGAATTCCTTCTTCATGTGCTATTTTAGAAATTTCAGGCATATTCATAATTTCGTTTCCAGGGTTACCAACAAGTTCTCCAAATATTCCCTTTGTATTTTTTTGAATTGCTTTTTTAAAACCTTCTGTATCTCTTGGTTTAACAAATGTACACTTAATTCCAAATTTTGGTAAAGTTAATCTAAATAAATTTACTGTACCTCCATACAATTGAGATGAAACAACAAGATGATCACCCGCTTCACATAAAGTCATTACCGTTAAAAATATTGCGCTCATACCAGAAGATGTTGCTAAAGCTGCAGTTCCGCCTTCTAGTGATGCTACTCTCTCTTCTAATACACCTACGGTTGGATTAGAAATTCTACTATAAATATGACCACCTCTTTCAAGATTAAAAAGAGCCGCTGCATGATCAACATCATCGAATATGTATGACGTTGTTTGATATATAGGAACTTGTCTAGATCCTGCATTTTTGTGTGGTTGATATCCTGCATGTAAACTTAATGTATCAAATTTGTATGTTTTGCTTTCAGGCCCTTTTTTATTTTTGTCACTCATTAACTTCTCCTATTTATTTAATATAAAATTTAGTAAATTTATTTAGTTTAACCGCACTTAAACTAAACAAGTACTATCAATATTAATATAATTTGACAATATTACCTTTTATAAGTATTAATCCCGCATTCATGACAAATTTTGTTAAAAAAGGCGAAATAAAAAGCAAATGGTTTGAAATTGATGCTACTGGCGCTGTAGTAGGAAGGTTAGCTACTGTAGTTTCAAAAATTATAAGAGGTAAAAATAAATCATCTTATACTCCTCATATGGATCATGGTGATTTTGTTATTGTTAAAAATGTTGACCAAATTAAATTTACTGGAAAAAAGTTTCAAAATAAAGTTTATTATAGACATACAGGATATCCCGGGGGGATAAAAGAAACTACACCTGAAAAACTTTCATCAAAGAAACCAGAGGAAGCTTTAAAACTTGCAGTAAAAAGAATGCTACCTAGTGGTGCTTTAGCCAAAAAACAATTAACAAAGCTAAAAATTTATTCTGGAACTGACCATCCCCATGTAGCTCAAAATCCAGAAATAATTGTTCTATCAAAGTTAAATAAAAAAAAATATAGCAAGAATTTAAAATGGAAAATAGCCAGCAAGATAATTTAAAAATTAAGTTAGATTTTAAAGATAGTAAGTATGCCACAGGAAGAAGAAAAAGATCTATTGCTAAAGTTTGGTTAAAAAAAGGAACTGGTAAAATTTATGTAAATGGTAAAAATTTTGAAGATTATTTCACAAGAGAAACTCATAAAATGCAAATTTTAAGACCATTTGAAATAGTTAATCAATCAACTGATTACGATGTTAAATGTAATGTAATAGGAGGGGGCCATACAGGACAAGCTGGAGCATTGGTTCATGGAATATCAAGAGCTTTACTTATGTTTGATGAAAATTTAAAATCCACTCTAAGAAAAGAAAAATTAACAACAAGAGATTCTAGATCAGTTGAAAGAAAAAAACCTGGTCGTGCTAAAGCAAGAAGAAGTTACCAGTTCTCTAAAAGATAATTTCTTTTTTATCAACAACTGCTATATTGAATTATGAACAAGCTAAATGTACTTATTGCTGGAGCTACTGGTTATATTGGCATTCAATTAATTAAACTTTTAGTTAAACACAAAAATGTTCACATAAAATATCTATGTGGTAGTTCATCAACTGGAAAAAAAGTTAGCAATTATGATAAAACTTTAAAAAATGAAAATTTACCAAAAATAATAAAATTTAAAAAAAAATTATTAACTGATGTAAATGTAGTTTTTACAGCGTTACCAAATGGCGAGGCACAAAAAATTTCAAAACTTTTACAAAAGAAAAATATATTGATTGATTTATCAGCTGATTTTAGATTGAAAAAAGCAAATAATTTTTATAAATGGTACAAAATTAAACATCAATCTAAACATCTAATTAAAAAAAGTATTTATGCGTTGCCAGAAATAAAAAAAAAATTAATTAAAAAATATACTATTATTTCTTGCCCTGGTTGTTATCCAACATCAGTGTTATTACCTTTAATTCCATTAATAAAAAAAAAATTAATAAAAAATAATAATATTATAATAGATTCAAAATCAGGTTATTCTGGCGCTGGAAGAGGTGTTCATAAAAAACACAAAAATAATAACCTTTATGAATCATTAAGTGCTTATGGTGTTTCTATTCACAGGCATAACTCAGAAATACAACAAGAATTAGATTTAGTTAATTTCAAAAAAAATAAATTTCAATTTACACCCCATTTAACTCCTATGTTTAGGGGAATATTAAGTACTATTTATTTGGATTTAAACAAAAAGATATCACAAAAAAATATCATTTCATGCTTAAATAAATATTATAAGAACCAGCCATTTGTTAAAATTGCCAAAAAAAATAAATTTCTAAGTACAAATGATGTAATAAATACAAATAATTGTATTATTTCTGTTTGCAAAAGCAAATATAAAGATAAAATTATAATATTGTCTGCAATAGATAATTTAATTAAAGGCGGTGGTGGTCAGGCTGTACAAAATATGAATATATATTATGGTTTTAATGAAAGAGAAGGTTTGAGTGATTAAAGTAATTACATTGTTAATATTATTTTTAATACTATCTAATTGTTCAGTTGATACTAAAACTGGTGTTTGGGAAAATAAAAATAAACCAAAAAATACTAAAAGCTTATCAAATTTAGAATTTGGATATGACACAACGTTTAATGAATTTAAAGAGAATGCTGTTCAATATGGAAAACTTAGCGATTATCCGAAATTAGATAATTAGAATGAAGAAATTTATTAATATTGCTGTCGTTGGTTTGGGACAAGTAGGCTCCTACTTATTAAATGAATTGAATACCAAAAAAAAAGATATTTTAACTAAAACTGGCAAACATATTAAAGTTGTTGCTATATCAGCTAAAAATAAAAATAAAAAAAGAAAATTTAAAATTAACAAAAAAATATTTTTTAAAAAACCACTAAAAATATTTGATGAAAAAAAAATTGATATTTTAATTGAAGCAATTGGACACTCTGACGGTATATCTAAAAAAATAATTGAAACTGCAATTAAAAATAAAATAAGTGTTATAACACCGAATAAAGCTTTGATTTCAAAACATGGAGAATATTTGTCAAATTTGGCAGAAAAAAATAAGGTTAATTTAGAATTTGAAGCTTCAGTAGGAGGAGGTATACCAATCTTGAGAACAATTAAAGAAGGACTGTCAACCAATAAAATTAATAAAGTTTATGGAATCTTAAATGGAACTTGTAATTATATACTTTCTCAAATGGAAGAAACTAAAGATAGTTTCAAAAATGTATTATTTAATGCGCAAAAACTTGGATATGCTGAACCAGTTAATCCTAAATTAGACTTAAATGGATATGATGCTTTAGCTAAAATTAAAATTTTATCTGCTCTTTCGTTTAATACAAAAATTTCTAATACAAAAAATTTAATGGAAGGCATTGAACTTATAGAAAGTAAAGATTTTGAAATTGTAGATAAATTAAATTATAGAATTAAATTATTAGGTATTACTGAAATCATAGATAATCAATTATTTGAAAGAGTTCATCCGTGTTTGGTTAAAAAAAATACATATATTGGAAATGTAAATGGAGTAATGAATGCAGTTATTTTAGAAGGTGATCCGGTTGGACAAAGTGTTTTACAGGGTCAGGGAGCGGGTCCAGGACCTACCTCTTCAGCTTTAATGTCAGATCTTTTGTCTATTTTGAGAGGTAACATTAAATATCCATTTGGAATGTCTTCAAATAATAGAAAAAAAATAAAAATATATGATGTAAATAAATATTCAAATTCCTTGTATATAAGAATTGAGGTTAAAGATAAACCTGGTGTTTTGGCAATAATCACAAAACAATTATCTAAATACAATATTTCAGTTCAAAGATTAATTCAAATACCTGATCATAAAAAAAAAACAGCATCTATCGTTATTATTACTCATGAAGTAAATGAATTTAATTCTAAAAAATGTTTAAAATCATTGGCAGCAAATAAAAGTGTACTAAAAGCTCCTGTTTTAATTAGATTGTTTCATTAATGGAATTATACTTTAAGTTATTTGAAGTAATTTTTCCTGTTTTTTTTATAATTGGAATTGGTTTTTTTCTAGGAAAAAATAACCCTAAACTAGATACATCTTTTATCACGTACTATGCTGCGAATTTTGGAACACCTTCATTAGTAATCTTTGCTTTAACTTCAACTGGTATAACTTTTAACTTATTTGCTGAATATTTTATTTATGCTTTAATTTTGTTAACTAGTTTTGGTCTAGTTGGTCTTATATTTCTTATCTTAATGAAAAAAGATTTTATTAGAGAATTGCCACCTTTTATTTTACCCAATACAGGTAACATGGGTATTCCTATCTGTTTGTTTGCATACGGAAAATTAGGAATGGGTGTAGCAGCAGCAATTTCTTCTTTGGTAGTTGTTTTGCATTTTACACTAAATGTTTTTTTAGCAAAAAAAAAATTTGATTTTAATGTTATAATTAAGAGTCCTGCTTTTTATTCAATTTTAATAACTATTGCCTTTTTGTATTTTAATATTCCCATGCCCCAATTTGTTTTAAATACAGTAATGTTGCTAGCTTATACTATGATTGTCTTAATATTAATGTCATTAGGAATTGGTCTAACACAAATGAAAGTTTTTTCCTTTGGATCTTCTATCATAACATCTTTTGGTAGAGTAATCGTAGGTCCAATAATTGGTTTAATAGTAATCAAAATATTTAACTTAAGTGGTTTTGCAGCTGGAGTTTTGTTAATTCAAGCTTCTATGCCCAGTGCTATTTTATGCTATTTAGTAGCTTCAATGTATTCTCCTAAAGATATAGTAGATAATATTTCAAGCATGATTGTTGTATCAACCTTAATGTCTTTAATTACCGTTCCAATTACTGTATTCTTTGCTTTAAAATACTTCTATTAAAAGATATCCTGATCTAATGAAGGCAATAATTCTAAATGCTTCAGCATGGATGATAGTTCCAGTAATGGATGCTTTTGCAAAATATTTAAGTTCATCTATGGATGTTTTACAAATAACTTGGGCTAGGTATTTTTTTACTGTTGTTTTCACACTTACATTAATGCTTATTTTTTATAGACAATCATTAGTGTGGAGTAAAAGGCCTTTTCTTCAGTTAGTTAGAGGCTTAATATTTGTTTTTTCAACATACTTATTTTTTTATGCAATATCAGAAATTTCTCTTCCTAAAGCATTAACTTTAGCTTTTGTAGCTCCTATTTGTGTAACTGCATTATCACCTTTATTTCTGGATGAAAGAGTAGGCATTAGAAGATGGACAGCTGTATCTTTGGGATTTTTAGGAACATTAATAGTCATAAGACCAGGTTTTATTGAATTAAATTTAGCTACTATTGCTGCTTTAGGAAATGGAATTTGTTACGGGTTTTATTTAATTATAACAAGAAAACTTAGTAAATCTGATAATTCCCTTTTAACACTTTTATTTTCAGGTGTAGTAGGTACTATAATAATTAGTATTTTTATCCCATCAGTTTGGGTATACCCAACATCAAATCAGTGGTTAATGATGGCTCTAATAGGCCTTATAGCCTCTGTAGCGCATCTTTTCATTATACTTTCCCTTAAATACGCTGATGCCTCTAAATTGGCACCTTTAGGTTATACTGAGATTATTACTAATATTCTTATTAGTTATTATTTTTTTCACGAATTACCTGATAATTGGACATATTTAGGTTTATTTATAATTGTTTTAAGTGGATTATATATTTCTAGAAGAGAGTTAAAGATTAAACAAATTTAATAAATTGTTTATTTGTGTACTAAATATTAATAATTTACTTTAATTAAGAAGTATATATATTTGTTATTATTGGCTAATATATAATAATTAAAGTATTTATTAATATATTCAAAATTAATAAATAAAGATAAAAAATATAATTTAAAAAAGGTTTTAAAATAAAACACTTATTTAAACCTTAAAGATGACAGTATTTATTTAAATTAACCAAGTGATAAAATAGGGCAGGTTAAAAAACTAGTTTTATCAATGATTTTAGAGCAATTAAATAATTACTATTTTTTAACATTTTTTTAAGTCAATTATAATGTCTGAAAATCAAGTAAAAATGAACATTATTTAATAATTTTTGATAAGGTTTGCAATTTCAGAATATAGCATTTAAACGCTCATAGATAGGGTTAATTTTAGTAGGATCTAATTAGCGCTTCAACTAATAGGTGTAGATTAAAAAATTACATCTAAATATTGCAAAAAGTGAAAAAAGTGTTGAAATTGCTATATTTTAGATCAAAATACCCTCAGCTTTAAGCAATTTTTTTTTAGTTTTTATACCTCCAGAACCTGAATACCCACCCAATGATCCATTTGATCTGATCACTCTATGACAAGGTATTTTGGGTGCATAAGGGTTTTTGGCAATAGCATTTGCTACTGCTCTTGCTGCTTTAGGTCGATTTATACCTCTAGCAACCTCTAAATAGCTTTTAACTTGACCTTTTTTGATCTTTTTTATGAATTTCCATACTTTAATTTGAAATTTAGTACCTTTAAGGACCATAAATAAAAAAAAACCCTGTTTCCTTGCACTTTTTTAGGGTGCAAAGAACAGTAGTTTTGGCACGTCGTTTTATGCGCTACCGCCATGCCTTCCACTTTACGATTTTAGCGCTACTCCGTAAAGTTTTCTGCCCTCTGATCTTGAATCTCTCGATTTTTCACCAGATGGTCAGTTAAGAGTTGCCTCTTAATTCATTTTATTAATATCAAATTATATAGGTTGAATGTATCACTTTATTGATGAATCTAATCACTTTTTAACAGGGGTGAATAATGGGGAAAACTTAAACTAAAATATTAAAAGTGAAATAAGAATAATAAAACCCAATCCTATTAAGCCAAATATTGATGCAATTATCCTATTTTTAGTTATTTCTTGAAGTTTTGGCCAATTATTCATTATAAAAAATGTTCCAACAACAACAATTAAAGCAATTATTAAATATTTTGGCATTTTTAAACAATTTTATGAAAAATTTACTTAATAATATAAGTTTTTATCAGGGTTTCCAACAAATACTCTCATTAATATCAACTCTTTTTTTTGTATCAATTTTACAAATAACTATGCTAATTTCAGATGTTACAAATTCATCATTTTTACTAATTTTAAAATCTCCACCTTTTGTTAATGTATAAAATAAAGTATTATCTTGTGCTAATTGTATTGTGCTAATAGTATATCCTTCATTTATTAATTTATTTAAACTTTTCCCTTTTATATCTGCAGCTACTGGATTTTTAAAAAAAATAAACAATAATGTTATAAAGTACAAATATTTCATTTTATTAATTTATACTATTGACTTAAAAAATCACTTATTATATATTCCGATAACTAATGGTTATCGGTAAATATTATGAATGAACTTATTACAGATGTAAAAAAACTCGAATTAGAAACATTAAATAATTTGAAGAACTCTAAAGCAGCTAATACACTTAGAGCATATCAGTCTGATTTTAAGGATTTCTCTACATTTTGTATAAAGAATGGGCTTAATGCACTTCCAACAGAGCCTAAAATTATATCTATTTATCTTACGAATTTATCTAAAACGTCTAAATATAGCACTTTAAAAAGACGTATAGCCTCAATTAGCGTAATTCACAAATTGAAAGGACATTATCTAGACACTAAACATCCAATAATTATGGAAAATTTGCATGGTATAAAAAGGGTTAAAGGATCCCGTCAAATATCAAAAAAACCTATATTAATCAATAATTTAAAACTAATTATTAAGACTATAAATGAATTAAAGCAAAAAGAATTTAAAAAGGTAAGAGATAAAGCATTAATATTAATTGGATTTTCAGGAGGATTTAGAAGGTCCGAATTGGTTAATTTAGAGTATGAAGATATGGAATTTGTTAAAGAAGGAGTTAAATTACTAATAAAAAGATCAAAAACTGATCAATCTGGCGAAGGTTCATTCAAAGCAATACCCTATTTTGATAATCAAGAATACTGCCCAGTAATTAAGTTAAAAGAATGGATAGCATTTAAAGGAATAAATTCAGGTAGAATATTCGATATGTCAGATAGATCTGTAGCATTAATTATTAAAAAATATGCCTTATTAGCAGGTTTAGATCCAAATAAATATGGAGGACATAGCCTAAGGTCAGGTTTTGCCACATCAGCAGCTGAAGCAGGGGCAGAAGAAAGAAATATTATGGCTATGACAGGACATAAAACAACTCAAATGGTTAGAAGATATATACAAGAAGCCAACTTATTTA
>MDSY01067408.1_pt1 | contig 19310 bp, 15 predicted proteins | sample 811131 | NCBI WGS metagenome assembly MDSY01 (sample SAMN05326643, study PRJNA326480) | marine metagenome | isolation source: seawater | place: Atlantic Ocean: South West | collected 2010
AAACATTTTGTATTACTTTATGAAAAGCTATGAGAGCTTTTCTGTTAATTTTTAAACTAAACTAAAAGTAATTTTTTGCTATAAATTTATAATTTAAGAATATTTACACATCAAATATAAAAAATTATTTCTTTGAAAAACAAATTTTTAACAAATTATAATTCAATTAATTAAAAAAAAAGTCAAAAATTCATTAATTTTATAGCTTGCTTTTAAAACATATGAACAAAGATTTATCAAGTGTAAGTCCAAAAGAAAACATCATTATTAAAGGGGCTAGACTCCATAATTTAAAAAATATTGATGTTGTTATACCTAGAAATAAGTTAGTTGTTATTACTGGATTATCTGGTTCAGGAAAATCTTCACTAGCCTTTGACACTTTGTACGCTGAAGGTCAGCGAAGATATGTAGAAAGCTTGTCTTCTTATGCTCGTCAGTTTTTAGGCAAGCTACACAAGCCCAAGGTAGATTATATCAAAGGAATTTCTCCAGCAATAGCAATAGAACAAAAAGTTAATTCTACCAACCCACGTTCTACTGTTGGTACTTCTACAGAAATTTATGATTACATAAAACTATTATTTGCTAGAATTGGTAAAACTTACTCTCCTATTTCAGGTGAATTAGTTAAAAAACATACTGTTACAGATGTAACAAGTTTTGTAAAAAGTTTTAAAGAAGACACAAAACTACTGTTACTATGCCCTGTTATCATTAATGAGGATAGAGATCTTAATACTGTTTTAAAAGTTTTATCTCAACAAGGGTATGCTCGTATTAAATATGAAGATCAAATCTACCGAATAGATGATCTACCTACTGATAAAAAAAATTATAGTGACTTAAAACTAGTCGTTGATAGGGTTATAGTTAAAGATGATGAAGATTTTTACAATCGTTTGTCTGATGCTATACAAACTGCTTTTTTTGAAGGTAATGGAGTTTGTATCATTCAAAATATAACAGATAATACTAAAACTGAATTTAATAACAAATTTGAGTTAGATGGTGTATTGTTTTATGAACCCAATACACATTTCTTTAGTTTCAACAACCCTTACGGAGCCTGTCCTACTTGTGAAGGTTATGGAAATGTTATTGGAGTTGATGAAGATTTAGTAATTCCCAATACTGGAATCTCCATTTATGATGATGCTATTTTCCCTTTTAGAACAGATTCTTACAGGCACTACAAAGAAGAATTAATAGCACATGCATACAAATTTGATATTCCTATTCACAAACCTTGGTTTGAACTAACAGAAGTACAAAGAAAATTGGTCTGGGAAGGCAACAAAGCATTCTATGGAATTAACCATTTTTTTACCAAACTTGAAGAAAAAAGTTACAAAATTCAAAATAGAGTCATGCTTTCTCGATACAGAGGAAAAACAACTTGTGAAGAGTGCAGTGGAAAAAGATTACGGAAAGAAGCAGATTATGTACTAGTTGGAAAAAAAACTATTTCAGATTTAGTGGTCTTGCCTCTAGATGAATTATATAACTTCTTTAAACTCCTAAAGTTAAATATGTACGAAGAAAAAATAGGAAATCGCCTCTTGAAAGAGATTAATAATCGTTTAGAATTCTTACAGAATGTTGGTTTAAATTATTTAACGCTTAACAGAACCTCGAACTCCTTATCCGGTGGTGAAAGTCAGCGTATAAATCTAGCTACCTCTTTAGGTAGTAGCCTAGTGGGCTCCATGTATATTTTAGACGAACCAAGTATTGGTTTGCATCCAAAAGACACAGAAAGGCTCATAAATGTTTTACAAGACCTACGAAATTTAGGAAATACTGTTATCGTTGTAGAACACGATGAAGACATTATGAAAGCTGCTGATTATATTATAGATATTGGACCTGAGGCAGGGACTTTTGGTGGACATGTAGTTGCAGAAGGTACCTATGACGATATTTTGAAATCTGATTCATTAACTGCAAAATATTTGACAGAAGAATTTCAGATAGAAGTTCCAAAGACAAGAAGAAATTCTAAAAATTTCATACAAGTTATAGGAGCTAGAGAAAATAACTTACAAAATATCAATACAAAGTTTCCTCTAAATAGCTTAACCGTAATTACCGGAGTATCAGGTAGTGGAAAAAGCACCCTAGTTAAGAAAATTTTATATCCTGCTATGCAGAAAAAAATGGCAAGATATGGAGAGAAAATTGGTCAACACACAGAAGTTAATGGTAGTTATGATCAATTAAAACATGTAGAATTCATTGATCAAAATCCTATTGGGCGTTCTTCTAGATCAAACCCCGTTACATACATTAAGGCATATGATGATATTAGGGCATTACTATCATCACAGAAAATTTCAAAAATCAGAAATTATAAACCAAAACATTTTTCATTCAATGTAGATGGTGGAAGATGTGAGGTTTGTAAAGGTGAAGGTGTGGTAACTATTGAAATGCAATTTATGGCTGATGTTCACCTGCAATGCGATAACTGTAACGGAAAACGATTCAAAAAAGAAGTTCTTGAAGTTAATTTTGAAGGAAAAAATATTGATGATATTCTAAATTCTACCATCGATGATGCAGTTGCCTTTTTTATCAAACACCAACAAACAAAAATTGCAAATAAATTAAAACCGCTTCAAGATGTTGGATTGGGTTATGTTCAATTAGGACAGTCCTCCTCTACATTATCTGGTGGTGAAGCTCAAAGAATAAAATTAGCCTCTTTCTTAGTAAAAGGAAATACCAAAGACAAAGCACTATTTATTTTTGACGAACCTACTACAGGGCTTCATTTTCATGATATTAAAAAGTTATTAGCCTCTTTTAATGCTTTAATAGATAAAGGGCATTCTATCATAGTAATTGAGCATAATATTGAATTGATAAAATGTGCAGATTATATAATTGATCTTGGTTTGGATGGCGGTAAAAAAGGCGGACAATTAATTTTTGAAGGTACTCCTGAAGAATTAATTAAAAACAAAAAATCATACACAGCTGCCTATTTAAAAGAAAAGCTCTAAAAATTACATTTTTTTATACACTATTAGTTCAGATGAATCAACTACGAATTCTAGATCATATCTTACGAATTCTAAAACACAGCAAATAAAAGAACTATTAGAAACTACATTTAAGTATTACTAACAATAAATGTAGCATCTATGCGTGTATTAATTCCTATTTTCATTTTACTGATAAGCTTCAATGTATCAGCACAAAAAACAGAAAGCCCTTATATAAAAGTCCTTACAAAAGAAGCAATTATTCCTCTAAAAAGTACTAAGGCAGTTGTACAAATCGTTGGAAAAATAGCGTATATAAAAATCACTCAAACCTATCATAATAAGAGCAACAAAGCTATTGAAGCTGAGTATGTATTTCCTTTATCTACCAAAGGAGCAGTACATGGTATGAAAATGAGAATTGGCAACAGATCAACAACTGCAAAAATATATGAAAAAAATACTGCTGAAAAAATTTATAACAACGCTATAAGAGAAGGAAAAAGAGCCAGTAAACTAGCCCAACACAGGCCTAATATATTTCAAATGAGCCTTGGTAATATTCAGCCAAATGATGAAGTATCAATTGAATTACTATACACTGAAATGTTAACACCTGTAGAAGGAGAATATCAATTTATTTTTCCTGGTGTAGTTGGCCCTAGATTTTCAGGAGAAGAAAAAGTAAACAATCCTATAACAATTACTCCCTTCACTCCTACTGGTTTTTCTGAGACTTTTAACTACGATATTAATGTGAACATTCGAACTGGATCCATTATTCAATATGTAAACTCTAGCAGTCATGATATAAAAGTTCACTATCCAAATGCATTATCGGCAGAGCTTAGCTTATCTAAAAATAATGTAAATCCTGCAAACAGAGATTTTATCCTAAATTATACTATTAGGGCTTCTGAAATTGAACCAGGATTATTATTGTATGAAGGAAAAGACGAAAATTTCTTTTCACTAATGATTGAGCCTCCAAAAAAAGTAATCACAGAAAAAATACCTGCTAGAGAATATATTTTTATAGTTGATGTTTCAGGATCTATGATGGGATATCCTATTGACGTTACGAAATCATTACTTAAAAATTTATTAGGAGATTTAAAACAAACAGATGTTTTTAACATTTTGCTATTCTCTGCAGAAAATAAAGTATTTCAAAACAGCCCAGTATATGCTAATGAGGAAAACATTAAAAAGGCACTTCAATTTTTAAATGGTACATTTTCAAATTATGGAAAAGGAACACATCTCTTAGATGCATTAAAAAAAGCCTATCAACTTCCAAGAAAAATAAATACTTCTGCTAGAACCATGGTAGTTATAACTGATGGATATGTAACTGTTGAAAAAGAAGCCTTCCAGTTAATTGAAAACAACTTAAACAAAGCTAATGTTGTAAGTTTTGGAATTGGAAATGGAGTTAATAGATTTTTAATAGAAGGAATGGCCAAAGTAGGGCAAAGTAACTCCTTTATCGCTACATCTAAAGAAGAAGCATATAAGGTATCTAAAACATTTAAAAAGTATATTTCTTCACCTCTATTGACGCAAATTAAGCTTAAACAAAACAATTTTGAAATGTATGATGTAAGTCCAAAATCTATACCTGATGTTTTTTCAGACAGACCAATAATGATTTATGGAAAATATAAAGGAACTGCTACTGGTTGTATAGAAATTTCAGGATATCAAGGAACTACTAAAGTAATTAAAACCATAAAGATCAAAAACAGCAGCTTAAGCTCAAATAATAAGGTTTTAAAATACCTATGGGCTAGAAAAAAAATAGAACAGTTAGACGATTATAGAACTCATTTTGGTGACGATGTAAAAGACCAAGTCATTGCCTTAGGCTTAGCTTATAATCTAGCAACAAAATACACTTCCTTTATAGCTATAGACAATGAAAAAGTTTCTAATAAGGAAACATTAAAAACCATTGAACAACTATTGCCAATGACCTTAGGTGTTGGATTTTCATCTGTAGGTGCAGAAGCTGAAATAAAAGGAAAAACTGTTTTACAAAGAGAATTTACTATCACTATCAAATCAGAGATAAAGAATCCTAAAAAACTAAAAAAATGGCTATTAAACAGCTATTCTAAAATCATAAAAGAGTACTTAAAAAAGTATCCAAAAATAAAAATTTACATCAATAAAAAAGGAGACGTTACAAATGTCAAAAGAGAAGAAAATGGCAGCTGGCTTGAAGATTTCAAACTAATGAACATAATGAACAAGGTCCCTAAAAAATTACATATTAAAAATGAAGTTATCATAACCATTAAAAAAACAATGTACCCAAAAAAAGAAAAAATATAAACCTAAAAATAAATAAAGATGAAAAAAACAAACGTAAGAGCAAGTATAGTAATGGTATTACTACTTGTAACAGGACAATTTATTAGCTGTGACAAAAAATTAATATCTACAATTGAAAATACAGCAACTAACATTGAAAATACTAATATTAAGAAAACTAAAGTCGAGGTATTTAGACAACCAGTAGTCTTTATTACTGGTATTGATAAGGAAACTAATAAATTCTACAAAAATGCACGGGAATATTTTATAAATAAAAAATATGAGGTAGTAGATTATACCTTTTCTCTTCAAGAAATTTTTACTTGGTTGAATAATAATTATGATGGAAATACCTATGGAGAAATTCATATTGTAGCTCATGGAAATCCATGGAGAGGTCTTTCTATGGAAACATTAATTAATGGAGAAAGGGTTACAACAGAACATTTAAGAAAAGCAATAACAATGGGTGAATTACCAACTTTAAAAGATGGAATTTCTAAAAACACCAAAGTTGTATTCCATTCGTGTGGCTTAGGAGAAAATACTGATTTAATGAAAACATTAAAAGATGCATTTGTTGGAGATGAAGTACCTAGCATACTTGCATCTCCATATTATACAATTTTTGGAGGAGAATTTTCTGAACATTATTTAGCAAAACCCTTCTATGTTTTTCATCCTTATGCAAATTCTCCTGGAAAAATAGATTTATCTAAAGAAATCTCTAGAAAATACAGAGAAGAAAAAGAAATTGATTGGTATGATGCATTAAACAATGAACAAGAAAGATATGTTGGTGACGCATACTCGTATAGGTTTAGTATACCAGTGGCTTGGGAATTCGATTTCACAAACTCAGATGAAGAAATGCCAACATTTAGAATTCCTGAGGAAATCATGGATTGGATTGAACAAGATGAAAAATTAGTGAAGGTACTTAGTAGCTATAATATCCCAATAGAGAAATTCAGATGGAGATCAATAGTAAAAGGCAATAAATTAATGATTAAAGGAAAAACAACCGTTCTATGTGTTCTTAAGCCTCTTATTAAACCTTATGGAGATTTACAACATTTAGAGCCAGACACAAATAATCTACGTTTATATGCAATAAAATAAATTTTTGGAATGCTATTTGATTTAAAAAGAGAGGTATCTGTTGGAAATTAACAGCTATTTCTCTTTTCAAGCATGTGAATTAATGAAAAAAAACAAAAACTTAAGGATATTACTACGATTTATTTTGACTGCTAAATTCAAAATTATCTCCAATCCTATTTTTATGTTTTTCTATCTTCTATTAAGTATTTCTTTGTATTCACAAAACAGTCAATTACAAAATTATTCGACTAAAGATGGTTTGCCTCAATCTCAAGTGAATGATATTGCTCAAGACTCAATTGGGTATTTATGGTTAGCAACACAAGGCGGAGGTTTGGCTCGTTTTGATGGTCAATATTTTACAGTTTATAATGAAGACAAAGGTTTGAAATCAAATTTTGTTCAATCATTATTGGTAAAGAAAGATTCTCTTCTTATAGGTACTTCATCAGGGTTATCAATTCTAGTTAAAGGAAAAATAAAGAACTATGAAAGTCCGAAAATAAATAGAATTGTTTCAATTGATCAGAAAATACTAATCGCCACAAATAATGGAGTGCTTGAGTTCAAGAAAGATTCTTTACATGCTATTTATACTGTTTTAGCAATAGATTTAGCAGCAGTGACTGATATTAAAAAACTAGACAATGGTTATTATATAGCCACAAAAAAAGGATTATGGTTTCTTAATCAATTAGAGAAACCAACAACAGCAACTAGAATTTATAAGGGTGATTTTACTTCATTAACAAAAAATAATGGGTTTCTAATTGCTTCAACCTTTAATAAAGGGCTACTACTATTTAAAGGAACTTCACTTGTGAAAAAATATACACAGTACAAAAAAATTAATTCTGTTCATTATATAGACGATCATTATTGGGTGACTACAGATACTCATGGAATTATTGTATTGAATAAAAAGTTTGAAAAAAAACAAACTATTAATCAAAATAATGCTCTAATGATCAATCAAATAAAATCCATACTAAAAGACACTCAAGATAATATATGGATTGGAACTTCTGGGGGTGGTTTATATAAGCTTACACAAAACAACTTTCAACATTTTGATCAAAAATCAGGATTAATTGGAGATAGAGTTTATGCTATACATACTACTATTAATAATGAAATATGGGTCCCAAATTCAGAAAGAGGAATCCTAAGAATAGATCACACAGGAAACACAAAAATAACAGAAGACAATGGGTATTTAAATGATGTAAAAATTACATCCATAGACTCTGATGAATTTAATAATCTATGGATTGGTACTCAAGGTAAAGGGGTTTTGGTCTTTAAGAAAAATTATTATAAAGACGATTCAACAAAAATAAATAATCAAAATAAATTTAATGAAGACAGATATTCAAACTATCATCTAATTATAGACACCATTCTTACTGAAAAATCTTTAGGTTCTAACAATATTAAAGATATTGAAATAGAAATTGGTGGAAACACTGCATGGGTAGCAACAGCAAGCTCAGGAATTATTAAAATACCTTTCAAAAACAACATAGATAACAATTATCAATATTTTGAGAAAAAAGAAGGAATAAAAGATCTACATATAAACGATTTGTATATACAAAATGCTGAGAAAGTTTGGTATACTACTAAAAATGGAAATATAGGGTATATTGAAAATAATAAGGTAAGAGATTATTATCAAATATTAGATAAAAATGTGGTTATTTCTTCATTGATCATAAAAGATCAATATCTTTTTTTGGGAACTATGGGCGATGGAATATGGATTGCTAATTTAAATAACCCAAGAGAAATTAAACCACTATTTGGAACAAAAAAATTGAACTCAAAAAATATATATCAGCTTATTTTTGATGCAGATGGTAATTTATGGGCAGGAACAGAAAAAGGGGTAAACAAAATTATTATAGATGCTAATACCTCTATATTAGATGTCTTTTATTTTGACAGAAATGATGGTTTTTTAGGCATAGAAACTAGTGAAAACGCTATCTCAAAAGATGTTGATGGTAATCTATGGTTTGGTACTATGAATGGTTTAACTAAATATATTCCTTCTAACAATCAACTAAAAAAAATAAAACCTAACATCTATTTTGAAGAAATTGAAGTAGCTTATAAAGCTTTAGATACTATTAACATAAATACCTATACAAAAACCTTAAAATTAAGACCACGAGAAAATCATCTTTCATTTCAATACAAATCTACAGATATTAATCATCCAAGAGGAATTGAATATCGATGGAGGTTAAACGGAAAATTTAGCCCTTGGAGCTCTAAAGACTACATAGATTTTGCTAATTTAGACAGTGGAAACTATTCGTTTATTGTTCAATCTAGAAATATAGATTGGATTGAAAGTGAGTTAATTAAATTTAGCTTTTTTATAGAAAAACCCTTGCTAGAAAAATTATGGTTTATTATTGCTGTTTCCTGTACACTCATTTCTACTGTCATATTTTTTATTTTACTTTCCTTCAAAAGAATAAAACAAAAAAATAAGCGTAAAATTTCACAGCTTGCGATAGAGAATCACTTGCTTTCTTTGGAACAAAAGACATTACAATTACAAATGAATCCTCATTTTATTTTTAATGTATTAAATGGCATTAAGGCATTAGGTTCTCTGGGGAAAACTGAACAAATGAATGAAACCATACATACATTTGCCTTCTTATTAAGAAGCATCTTAAATAGCTCTAAACTAGAAGAGGTATCCTTGGCAGATGAAATAAAAACGTTGCGCAATTATATGACTCTTGAACAGCAAATGAGTGTTAATTTATTTGAATATATCATAGATGTAAAGACCAATAACATAGACCCTGAGGAACTACTAATTCCTCCGATGTTGCTTCAACCTTTCGTAGAAAATAGCATTAAACATGGCTTTTATCAACTAAATAAAAAGGGTAAAATAACTATTAGTTTTTCTGTAAAAGGAGAATTTTTACAGTGTAAAATAAAAGACAATGGTATTGGAATTAAAAAATCTAAAGAACAAAAAAAACAACACCATACATCTATGGCAATGCAAGTAACTAAAGAAAGAATAGAGCGCTTATCTGGTAAAAATACTTTACATGTAACAGATGAGAATGGTACCTTAATATCTTTTATAATTCCTTTAAAAACTGACTATTAATTATGAAAAACCTTACAGCAATCTTAGTAGATGATATTCCTACAGCTTTACAATTATTAGCCTCAGATATCAAACAAAAACATGAATCAATCTCTATTATTGGACAAGCCAAAAGTGTGGTAGAGGCTGCCAAATTATTACAGAAAAAAGAACCAGATATCTTATTTTTAGATATTATGTTGGGAGATGGAACTGGTTTTGATTTACTAGAAATATTTCCAAATTTACGGTCCAATATTATCTTTGTTACCGCCAGTGACGAATATGCCATTAAAGCCTTCAAATTTGCAGCAATAGATTATATTTTAAAACCTTATTCTGATGAGGATTTACAACTAGCAATACAAAAAGCAAGTCTAAAAATTAAACCAGATAAAGAGCAGTTACGTGTTTTGAAAGATGCTATTTCTTCACCTAATCAAAGACCTCAGAAAATTTCATTGCATACATTAGATAAAATTATTGTTGTAGACCTAAATGATATTATACGATGTAAATCTGACAATAATTACACTGAGTTCTTTTTTAACGATAAAACGAAGATACTAGTCACAAAAACTTTAAAAACATTTTCAGATTTATTAAAAAAGCATCATTTTTTAAGAGTTCATCAAAGTCATTTGGTGAATACTAAGTACATAAAGGAATTTATAAAGTCAGATGGTGGCTACTTGGTTTTAAAAGACAAAAGTACAGTCCCTGTATCTATAAGAAAACGATCCGAGGTTATGGAAGCATTACAAACAATTTAAAAAGGAAGATTCTCTAGATCTACATTTCCTCCTGAAATGATGACTGCAACTTTTTTCCCTTTAAATAGCTTTTTGTCTTTTAATACTGCAGCAACTGCAACTGCACTTGAGGGTTCTATGATAATTTTCATGCGTTCCCAAACAAATTTCATCGCAGCTATTATTTCTTTTTCAGTCACACGGATAATTTTAGTTACATGATTTAAAATGATGGGAAAATTATTACTACCTAAATTAGTTCTCAATCCGTCAGCTATAGTATTGGTTGTAGTATTCATTTCAATTTTCTTACTAATTAATGAACGATAGGCATCATCAACTTCAAAAGGTTCAGCACCTATGATTTGTGTTTTTGGCGAAAATTGATTGGCAAACAAACAAGTTCCAGCAATGAGCCCTCCCCCACCAATAGGACAAATAATATAATCAAAATTGGCTTCTTGTTGGAGGAACTCAAAGCAAGCTGTTCCTTGTCCATAAATTACTTGAATATCGTTTGAAGGGTGTAAAAAAGTAGCTCCTGTCTTTTCTTGAATTCTTTTTGATGTACGTTCTCTAGCCACTATTGTTGGCTCACATTCTGTAACAAACCCACCGTAACTTAGGGTTCCTTCTTTTTTAATTTTAGGAGCATTACTAGGCATTACTATATAAGCCGGAACTCCTAAATTTTTTGCCGCTAATGATACTGCTTGAGCAAAATTTCCTGATGAATGAGTTACCACACCTTTGCATCTTTCTTCTTCTGATAACTGTAAAATGGCATTTGTAGCACCTCTAATCTTGTAAGCTCCTGCTTTTTGAAAGTTTTCGCATTTTAAGAATACTTCACAACTAGCCAAATTATTTAATAATCTAGAACTAGATAATGGAGTTAAGTGGATGTGTGGTTTTACCCGATTATAAACTTCTTCTAAGTTATTTTTATTCATGGAAAGGCTTTGTGTAAAAATAAGAAAACTTCTAAAAACCAAAAAAAGCCTTCTCATTTCTGAGAAGACCTTGTATTTTGGGTAGAAGATGGGGCTCGAACCCACGACCCTCGGTACCACAAACCGATGCTCTAACCAACTGAGCTACAACTACCATGTTGCTTTCGTACTGCAAACATACATATGTTTTCTTTACCTAAGCGGGTGCAAATATAATTTTTTTTTTTGCTCTATGAAAAGAAAAAATTATATTAATTTATCTAAAGACGTAATAGCAATAGAGCGTTCTACAGTAAAACCTTCTGCATGGTTTACTCCAATTAGCCTTCCTAATTCTTTTGCTCTGTATTGTATACTGTCTGTGAAGTTTTTTGAAGTAATAGGTGTTTCTGCTTCTTTACTGTTAGGATCATAAAACTGAGAACTATAGGCTAAAACAGCATCCATTTTAATATCCATAAAACCACTTACATCAACAACAAAATCTGGCTCAGTATTTTTCCATTGCATATAATGATACACCAGTTTCGGTCTCCACTTTTCTTGTAACTTTCCATCAAGTTTAGTTTCAATTTTCTCTAAACCACTTAAAAAACAAGCATCAGAAACTAATTTACTTCCTTTTCCATGATCAATATGTCTATCATCTACCGCATTACATAATATAATTTCTGGTTTGTATTTTCGAATAGATTTTATAACTTCCAATTGATGTTCTTTATCGTTTATAAAAAAACCATCAGCAAATTTTAAATTTTCTCTTACAGTTACTCCCATAATTGCGGCTGCATTGCTAGCCTCTACTTTTCTTAATTCTTTAGAACCCCTGGTACCCAATTCTCCTTGAGTTAAATCTATGATACCAACTTTTTTTCCTAAAGAAATTTCTTTAGCTATAGTGGCTGCAGCACCTAACTCAACATCATCTGGATGCGCCCCAAAAGCCAATATGTCTAATTTCATAAGTCTCCTTTATTTGTTTGTAAAAGTGCTTGTTCTATATCAGCAATTAAATCTTCAGGTTCTTCTATACCAACAGAAAAACGAATTAATCTGTCTGTAATCCCTCGTTCTAGTCTTTCTTCTTCACTTAATAGAGCGTGGGTTGTTTGAGCCGGACTTAATGTTGTACTTTCTACTCCAGCCAAACTTAATGATGGTTTTATAAATTGCAATGCATTCTGAAATTCCATAGCATCTATACCTTCCGCTAATTCAAAAGACATCATTGCTCCAAAGCCAATCATTTGTGAGGCAGCTGTTGCATGTTTTGGATGACTTTTTAATCCTGGATAATATACTTTCTCAATCAACGAATTTTCTTCTAAATATTCCGCTAATTCCTGTGCGTTTTTTGTTTGCTCTTTTACCCTTAAATTTAATGTTTTCATGCTTCTTTCTAACATCCATACGGTAAAATCGCTTAAATTTCCTCCCAAGTTAATTCCTGTTTCCCAAATTAATTCTATATGTTCTTTTGAAGCTGCAACTGCACCTGCTGATATGTCTGAATGACCTCCCATGTATTTAGTTGCAGAATGAATAATGACATCTATTCCAAAATCGGCAGGAGTTTGATTTATTGGTGAGGCAAATGTATTATCTATCATGGTAATAATTCCCTTCTCTTTTGCCAAACCAGAAATTGCTCTAATATCTGTAATTCCTAGTAAAGGATTCGATGGAGTTTCTATGTATAGAATTTTTGTGTTTTCTTTTAACAAAGGCTCAAAATCTTCAAACCTATCAGATTCTGTATAGGAATATTCTATTCCGTATTTTTCAAACTCTTTTGCAATAAAATTATAGGTCCCACCATAAATTACTTGCTGAATTACAACATGGTCTCCTTTTTTCAAAAAAGCTATTAAAGCTGTACTAATAGCGGCCATTCCAGAACTAAAAATTAATGCATCTTCGGTATGTTCTAGTGCTGCAATTTTTCTTCGCAAGGCTTCTTGATTAGGAGTATTAAAATAACGGGGATATCGTTTAACATCTACCTGATCAAATGCGTATGAAGTAGACATATACATCGGAGAAATAGCTCCTTTAAATTGTTCATCTTTTACTTCACCAATATGAACACATACAGAGTTAATACCTAGTTTTTTTGATTCTATCATTGAAAATATATTAAAAAACGAATTTACAAAAGAAACCACTAAAAAGAAACATATTTGTAGATCGGTTTTCTAAACTAAGAGAATCAATCATAGCAATGAATAATTTCAATATCTTCGTAGCATGATTTCAGTAGTTATTTTAGGTAGCGGAAATGTTGCCACACATTTAATTTATGCTTTTTTAAAGATAGACAGCATCCATCTAAAACAAGTATATACAAGAAATTTGACAGATGTAGCTAGCCTAAAAAGTACTGTTCCAATTATAAATGATTTATCATTATTAGAACAAGCAGATATTACAATTATTGCTGTGAGTGATGATGCTATTGCCGCTATTTCATCCAATATTAAAAACTCTCTTGTTGTTCATACTTCTGGAACTGTTGAAATGAATGCTTTAAATAATTCAGGAAACAAAGGTGTGTTTTATCTTCTTCAATCCTTTTCAAAAGAAAAGGAAGTAGGTTTTACAAATATTCCTATTTGTTTGGAAGCAGAAAATAAAAACGACCTCATAAAATTAGAAAAATTAGCTTCTCTGTTGCAGGGTAATATTTATCATTTATCGTCTATTCAAAGAAAAAAAATTCATGTTGCAGCTGTTTTTGTGAATAATTTCACCAATCATATGTATGCAATTGCACATGATATTTGTGAAGAGCATAGTGTCCCATTTAATATTTTACAGCCTTTAATTCAAGAAACATCTCAAAAAATTAAAAACTTAACTCCCAAACAAGCACAAACCGGACCTGCAAAAAGAAATGATACAGAAACCATAGAAAATCATCTAAATTTGCTGTCTAAAACACAACAAGAACTTTATTTAAAAATCACCCAATCTATTCAAGATCATGGAAAAAAGCTATAAACAATACCTGTCTCAAATTAATACACTCATTTTTGATGTTGATGGAGTTTTAACTAATGGAATTGTTACCGTACTATCAAATGGTGAATTAATTCGTCAGATGAATATTAAAGATGGCTATGCACTTCGTGCTGCAGTTAATGCTGGGTTAAGAGTCTGTATTATTACGGGAGGTAAAAACGAAGGGGTGAAAATTAGATTAGAAAATTTAGGAATTAAAGATGTGTATATGGGAGCACATAACAAAGTAGAACAATACAATGAATTGGTAGATATGTACAATTTGCAATCTCAAAATGTATTGTATATGGGAGACGATGTCCCAGATTACCCAGTAATGAAATTGGTTGGCTTGGCCTGCTGCCCTAATGATGCTGCAACAGAGATTCAACAAATATCTAAATATATTTCTGATAAAAAAGGTGGAGAAGGTTGTGTGCGAGATATTATTGAACAGATTTTGCGTGTACAAGGAAAATGGGAAACAAATTTTAAAGCTACCTTTGATTAAGCTAAGCTTTTAATACTATAAAAAAATAAATTATTAAAAAATTTAATACAATCTTCTAAAATTATGAAAAAACTTTTAATAACTCTTCTCGGTATATTTTTTACAACTATAGGTTTTTCACAAACCATTTTTGGTGCTTGGAATTCTTTTGATGAAGAAACCAATCAGCTAGAATCTGTAATTGAAGTTTATGAAAAAGATGATCAGGCCTTTGCTAAAATCACTAAGATTACAAATTTAGAAAATCAAGGTGCTACTTGTATCAATTGTAGTGGTAAAAGAAAAAATGCACCTATTTTGGGAATGAATATTCTAACTGATTTACAAAAAGAAGGTAAGGAATGGTCTGATGGGAAAATTTTAGATCCAAAAAATGGAAAAGAATACAAGTGTTATATTCAATTATTGGATGAAAATACTCTAAAAATTAGAGGATATATTGGTTTCTCTGTGTTTGGAAGAACTGCTATTTGGAAAAGAGCCACAAAACAATAACTATTGTTTTAAATTATTTATTACGCTTTTTTCTGAAGCATAGGAACAAAAGCAAAATCTCCTAACTCTTGTTTTTCAAATTCTTTTGGGGATTTTCTATGAAACAGTGTCATAATTTGTTTTTTATCGCCTATGGGGATTAATAACATCCCTCCCACATTTAGTTGGGCTAATAATGGTTTAGGAACAAAAGGAGCACCCGCAGTCACTATTATTTTATCAAATGGAGCTTTCTCTTTCAAACCTTTATAACCATCTCCAAAAATAAATTTTTTAGGATTATAGCCAAGCTTCGGTAAAAATAAAGAAGTTTTTTTGAACAACTCGTGTTGGCGTTCAATTGTATAAACTTCAGCTCCTAATTCTAACAAAACTGCTGTCTGATAACCAGATCCAGTTCCTATTTCTAAGACACTATTTCCTGGACTTATTGCTAAAATTTGAGATTGAAAAGCAACTGTATAAGGTTGAGAAATGGTTTGTTCTGCTGCTATAGGAAATGCTTTGTCTTGATAAGCATGATCTGCAAAAGAAGAATCAATAAACAAATGTCTTGGGATTTTTTTAACTGCATTTAATACATTCTCGTTTATAATTCCTTTCTTTTTTAGCATGTTTGCTAATTGATTACGAAGGCCTTGATGTTTGGAAGTATCTTTCAATTTGTAACTTTATTGAGAAGCCTAAAAGTAGAATAATTGATTTTAAATTCCTATAAAATTGTATCTTTGTTATCGGTTCATTAACAACATCAAAAAAAATATTTTATGCTAAAAGCGGGAGTATTAGGTGCTGGTCATCTAGGAAAAATTCATCTAAAACTACTACAAGAATCAAATCTCTATGATTTAATTGGTTTTTATGACCCTTCTAAAGAAAATTCAGAAATAGTAGCTAAAGATTTTGGGTACCATTCTTTTAATTCTATTGAAGAATTAATTGATGTTGTAGATGTCATAGACATCGTTACACCTACTCTTTCTCATTTTGAATGTGCCAAACTAGCTATTGAAAAAGGCTGTCATATTTTTATTGAAAAACCAATTACCAAAACTGTTGTAGAGGCTGAAGCTATTAGAACTTTAGCCAGTCAAAAACATGTCAAAGGTCAGGTTGGGCATGTAGAGCGATTTAATCCTGCTTTTACAGCTGCTAAAGACATGATTAACTCTCCTATGTTTATAGAATGTCATCGATTAGCTGAATTTAATCCCAGAGGAACGGATGTTCCTGTAGTGTTAGATTTAATGATTCATGATATAGATATCATTTTAAGCGTGGTTGATTCACCTGTAAAGAATATTCATGCAAGTGGAGTTACTGTTATTTCTGAAACTCCAGATATTGCAAATGCTAGAATAGAATTTGAAAACGGATGTGTAGCCAATTTAACAGCCAGTAGAATATCTATGAAGAATATGCGAAAATCTCGCTTCTTTCAGAAAGATGCCTATATTTCTGTAGATTTCTTAGAGAAAAAATCTGAAATTGTTAGAATGAAAGACGTTCCAGAAAAACCAGATGAATTTGCCATGATTCTTCAAAATGCAGAAGGTGTTAAGAAACAAATATATTTTGACAATCCAGAGGTAACTCCCAACAATGCTATATTAGATGAATTAGAGTCTTTTGCTACAGCCATTGAAAATAACACAAAACCTGTAGTTTCTTTGCAACAAGGTACTAATGCCTTAAGAGTAGCACAGCGAATTATTGATTGTTTTTAGAAGCAACGTTATCTTCTAAAATTTTAAGATTACAGGCGCGTTAGGTATTGAAGTAGAAATCCTTTATATGAAGAATGAATAAAAATATTGGCACAAAAAGCCCGTTAAAACGCCCACAAAAGAATCATCATAAAAATAGTAAAATTATTAAATACAATACACATGAAAAATATAGCTGTAATTGGAGCTGGAACCATGGGAAATGGAATTGCCCACACCTTTGCTCAATATAATTATAATGTACAATTGATTGATATTTCTCAGAAATCTCTTGACAAAGGTATTGCTGCAATCTCCAAAAACTTAGATAGGATGGTTGCTAAGGAGAAAATAACTGCTATAGATAAAGATAGAACACTTGCTAATATTACTACCTATACTTCTATTAAAGAAGGAACACAATATACAAGTTTAGTGATAGAGGCGGCAACTGAAAATTTAGATTTAAAATTAAAAATTTTTAAAGAATTAGATGAGGTTTGCCCAGATGATACCATTTTAGCAACAAATACCTCTTCTATTTCTATTACTCAAATAGCAGGAGTAACAAGCAGACCAGACCAAGTTATTGGCATGCATTTTATGAATCCAGTTCCTATTATGAAATTGGTTGAAATAATTAGAGGCTATAATACTTCTGATGAAGTAACAAAATTTATAGTTGACCTATCTAAAAAAGTGCATAAAATACCTGTAGAAGTAAATGACTACCCTGGTTTTGTAGCTAATAGAATCTTAATGCCTATGATTAATGAATCTATTGAAACACTCTACAACGGTGTTGCTGGAGTTACAGCAATAGATACCGTTATGAAATTAGGAATGGCTCACCCAATGGGGCCATTACAATTAGCTGATTTTATAGGTTTGGATGTTTGTTTGTCTATTTTAGAGGTGATGTATAACGGTTTTAAAAACCCAAAATATGCACCATGCCCACTATTGGTAAATATGGTAAGAGCTGGTAAATTAGGAGTGAAATCTGGGGAAGGTTTTTATGATTATTCTGAGAGCAGAAAAGCTGAAAAAATAGCCAAGCAGTTTGAATAAATCTATTTTTATCTTATTATTATTTCTTAGTTCTTTAGCTACTAGTCAAGAAAAAAAAGAGCAGCAACTTTCATTAAAAAAAGTTGGAATTCTTTTTAGTAGCGCAAAACAAAATAATATCTTATTTTTTGATAAAGATTACGATTACAAGACCAATGTGTATAAATTTCAGTTGTTTTATACCTTACGAACAGGAATTAATTGGGATATAAACCTCATTTTTCAGCCACAGTTTCAAACGGCACAACATCAATTGTTAAATGAACAATTTATTACTCCAGATGAGCCTAATTATGAATTTCTACGTGAAAAGTTTACCCAAAAGAAAGACATCTCTTTGTATGCATTTGAACTAGGTTTCCAATTGAGGAAATCTTTAACTAAAAATATCTCTTTTGAGACAACCTTGGGTTTGGGAGCTGCTTACATAGATTTAGAGTCTGAACGATTAGCTAAGGGCTTTACTTTTATCGAAAATGTATCTTTCGGGCTAGTATATACAAATAAGAAATCAGAATTTTATCTGGGAACTACTGTAGGGCATGTTTCTAATTTTAACATCCAGAAACCTAATAGTGGTTACAATATTTTAGGAGTTGAAATAGGTTATAGAATACTTATTAACTAAAAAAGGAACTCAAATTTGAGTTCCTTTTTTAATTTATGAAAAAAAAATAGTACTTATTTATCTAGGATCTTCATCACTTTGATTGTCTTTTTTGGCTTTATTCCAGATTTTTAATTCGTCTGTAGCAGTAATTCCAGACTTCACCATAATGTTAACACCATCCGAGATTCCTAACTCTAATTCTCTTTTCTCAAACTCATTATCTCCAATTTTTACCTCAACATATGGTTTTTCGGTCTTTTTATCAAAACGTAATAAAGCTTCTTTAATAGCCAGAATACTATCTTGTTGTTCTAGAATAATTTCTGCATTAGCGCTATAATTAGCTCTTACAAAATAGCTGTCATCTAGGGTAATATTTGCTTTTATGGTAAATTGAACAGCACCACCTTCCTCGGTTCCTTTAGGAGCAATAAAATTTAATTTAGCTGGAAATTTTTTCTCTTCTATAGCACCTAGAGATATTTCAATTGCTGTTCCTCTTACTAATTTACTAACTTCAGATTCATCAACTTTTCCTTCAAAAATCATTTTACTCATATCTGCAATTGAAGCAATAGTTGTTCCAGCATTAAAGTTGTTACTTTGTATTACCTGATCTCCTTCTTTAACAGGAATTTCTAAAATAGTTCCAGAAATTTGAGCTCTAATATCTGT
>MDSY01146471.1_pt1 | contig 19302 bp, 11 predicted proteins | sample 811131 | NCBI WGS metagenome assembly MDSY01 (sample SAMN05326643, study PRJNA326480) | marine metagenome | isolation source: seawater | place: Atlantic Ocean: South West | collected 2010
TGCTTTCTGTCGGCGTCGGCGCGAGGTTCGCCCACAGATGATGCGTTGAGTGGCCGGTGACGACGTCGATGCGGTGCGGGTCTGGTCGTGCTCGGGACACCACCCACGCTTCTCCGCGTCCGCGCCACCGCCCGCGGCGCGCACGACACCGACATGGGCGGGCCAGTGTGGCGTCCCGAGCAGCCGGCTATTACCATAAAACGACACGTGCGTCGATACAAAAGCGAAAAAAGTATTCGCAAGCGAAAAATATCATGATTATGGGAGGCATGTGGCATGTGGCACGGTCTTACACGCGCGCGCCCCGCACACCTTGTTTCTTTTCTCCTTGTTTCCGACTACGATGTGCACGTGCTGCGATGTTTTGCTGTTTGACTCCATGCATGGGCGACACGACCCCCTCGATTGTGAAAGCCGCGCGCGATGGCGATCTCGACAAATTAAGGGCGGCCCTCAACAACGGCGCGGATGGCAACGCGCGAGACGCGTTGGGGTGCACCGCTGCGATGTGGGCCTCAGGATTCTCACACATCGGGTGCTTAAACGCGCTCCTCCGCGCGGGCGCTGACGTGAACGCGGTGGGTGGCCCTCACTACGCGTATGACGGAACATCAGCGTTAGTGGTGTGCTGCGCCCACGACACCAACACGCTCAAGAATGGACGGAAGAAGAAGGGCGCGGCTTCGTCGGAGACGGTGGAGTGTCTTCGTTTGTTACTATCGCGCGGCGCGGACGCCAACGCCGTGGCGGGTGACGGCGCAACTGCGTTGTACAACTTGCTGCAACACAACCCCAGTGTTTGGGTGGATCGAGGCGTCGAGGCGTTACTCGACAAAAGCGCGTCGGGTAACAAACATTCGATAACATTCGATAACCACACGTGTTTGTTCACGTGCGTGGACAACGGACACTTAAACTGTTGCGCGATGCTTCTCGAGAGGAACTGCGACGTGTCAGCACGCGTCAATGACTACGGCGGCGATGACGTGTTGGCGTACGCCGCGAGTAGAAAAAAAATCCAGTTCTTGGAAATACTGCTGAAACATTACACGGTTGATTCCGTGAATGACGCGTTGCTGAGTGCCGCGCAAAACCGCACGGGGGTGGAAAAGATGCGTTCCGTCGAGCTACTCCTGAAACACGGCGCGAATGTCAATCACGCGAGCAAGGACGACGGCGTGACGTCATTGATGCATTGTGCGGAAGTGGGCAATGCGGAATTGTTGCAGTTCTTACTGCGCAAGGGCGCGGATGTCCACAAAAGATGTAAAAAAGTCGAATCCTACTATCCGATTAATACCGACGAATTGGACGATGCAGAAGATGAGGACGGGCCCGAAACCGCGATTGCGTTCGTCAGAGAAGGCGAACACTCGAAGTGCGTTGAGATTCTGTTAAAGCACGGCGCGGAGCCGTGAGTAAACTCTACAACGAAGAACGAGTGTGACCTCTCTCTAAAAATTAGCAACTTGCCAACAAAAAGCTGAAACGCAGATCTGTCGACCGTTTACGGGGACGAAAAACATCGGTCAGTATCCCTTGAAACCGTTTCACCAGGTACTTTTCAACGCAAAACCCAGTTTCAGTTTGATCGGTACTCGACTTTTTGAGTTGCCCTCATCAAATGCTCAAAACCAAAAACCCGATGGTGTCATCCGAGGTTTTTGTCGAACGCGGGCACTCTCGCAGTCGCGGTTCACCGCCCGCGGAGTCACCTGACGCACGATTACGGGTTTACCCGTCCGTCCTCACCATGGTCGCCTCGCGCCCCACCGTGATGGCGCCTCCGCGGAGCACCGTCCCCGCACGGGTTTGCATCGCGCACATGAACGCGAAAAACGCGTTGGCGAAAAGGCTGAGAGAGGTTTCCGCATCCGTGCTCCTTCGGTCCAAAACCGCGCAGGCGCATAGAAGCCTCACTGCGACGCAGGAAATACGGGATACGTGGAGCACGATTGACGTGGATGGTACGTGGGGGACGTACCGTAATGAGCGTGACTGTTAACCCATACACTGAACCCGACCCAACCCAGCGCCCCATCCCCAACGAGCCCTGCACCTCCTTTCAATCCATCCGCGGTGTCTGAAAAGTAGCCGTTCCGCGTTTTCCGAAATCGTCGTTTACGCGAAAAGCAGACTGTGTGGGCTGTGAGGAGGTGGCAATTGTTGGGAATTTTCAAGAAAGGAATCTTCACTTTTGCTTTTCTTTTGCTTTTCGGTCGGTCGATTTTTTCAGAGCAGCTTTTTGGCCTTTTCCTTCTTTCGAGCACGGCTTCTGACAACTCCACCTCCCCTATTCCTTTTCTTCCTATGATCCTTCCAGGCACCGGCTTCATCGACCGCGCCTCTTTGGCCGCCGCGTCCGCCGCGATGGGCCTGCCCACCGGGGACGATTACGTCGACGAGCTCTTAAGGTCATTACTGAAGTGCAACAAGGCTGACGCCTCGGACAAGTCCTCAAGTTCAATAATCGACTTCGACGCCTTCGCGAAACGCGAGCGAAGACGAGAAAAGGAGTACCACGCCGCGTGGAGCGCGATATGCGACCACGCGGATTTCGTGTCCGGGGAGGACGGGGTGAATGGCGATAATTCAAATGGAGGAGTTATTAACTCAACGAAAAACCAACACAACTCGACGACGCGAAAACTGTCCGCGTCTGAAACGTTAGCGGCGGTTCGCGCGCTGGGCATCAACAGCGCGAGCCCTGCCGACGCCCTGGCGATGATTGCTTTGCTGGAAAGAAAAGGTAACTCTATGGGCAAAAAGTCGGGTGACACCTTTGGCAAACAGTCCAGAGGGGTTGTCGGGTACGCCGAGTTCAAGCGGTACGCTGCGCTATTACCCACGAACCAGTTGACCAACAACAATGCGGCGTGGAACTGGCTCGCGGCGGCCACTGGTCCGACTCGAAACGCCAACTTAGAAACACCAAGAGCGCAGCCCATCAAGCAGCTGTTCGCGGGGGGGTTGGCGGGGGTGTTCGCCCGCACCGCAGTCGCGCCCCTGGACAGAGCGCGGACCATCATGCAGGACCTGCATCCGCGAGTATCAGGCAAGGCCGTGAAAGGTATTTCTGGAAAAGACGTTTCTGGTAGCCTATCAAAATTCGAAGCCAAGCCTGTTCGCGTGCGTGGCTTAACTGGAACAGTAGGCAAAGTACTCAGAGAAGAGGGTATTAAAGGTTTGTGGCGAGGCAACGCGGTGACCGCGTTGAAGGTCGTACCCTGCAACGCCCTGCAGTTTGCGATTTTCCACCAGATGAAGGATTGGTTCCGCAGACGGCGGGAGGCGAAAAATGGCCAGGAAAACGGCTTTGAAGGGTCTACGTCTCAAAAACACACGGGATTGACCCTTCCTGAGCGGTTAGCATCAGGCAGTGTCGCCGGTGCGATTTCAACTGCGGTGTGTTACCCGCTGGATACGCTGAAGTCGCAAATGGCGGTGCGAGGCGGATTGAAGGGCAACGCGTTCAACGCGGCGAGGCAGATGTTTTTAGAGCAAGGAGGCGCCAGGGCGTTTTACAAGGGTTTGGGGCCCACGCTGTTAGCCGACGTTATCGGTACCGGGTTAGGGTTCACCCTGTACGACTCCTTCAACGGGTGGTACCAGAAGAACGTTACGAACGGACGGAAGCCGAGCCCCGCAGAGAAGGGGATTATTGGGGGTTTTTCAGCGTGCCTATGCCTCACCGCGACGCAACCGTTAGAAGTGGTCATGACCCGCATGCGCGTCCAAGGCGTCGGCGGCCGCCCCATCCTGTACACGAACATGGCCCACTGCTTGCGAATAACGTGTCAACGCGAGGGGTGGAAGTCGCTGTGGCTCGGCACGGGCGCGGCTTATGCAAAAATTTTCCCGCAACTCGCCATTACGTATTACGTTTTCGAGCTCGTGTCGGAGCAACTTGGAGTCGGGGGTCTGGCGCGGTACGACGCGGGGAAGAGGACGGGGAAGATTGTCACGCCTTAGGTTAGTGGTTAGGGTATCGTGGGGGTATTTATGACAGGCGTTTCCGTACGCCTGTATCTGTATTAGTATTTCATTGTAACAAGAGACACGGAACATGTTCGTGATTTTTTTATTTTCGTCGGTGTTTTCACCCCTTTTCGTTAACTCAACGCGGCACTTGTCGACGCGTCGTGCGTCGACACTTCACCAACTTTCGCGGGTATGGTCCGCTTCAAGAATCGGTACCTCCTCTGTGAGTTCAACTGGCACGACGAGAGGGTAGACGAAACCTTGACCGAACTCGCGGTCGTTTCCGTTTTCCGCAACGAGTTTGCGTTGAACTTCGGCGACGTCGGATCCGGCGCGTTCATGGGAAGCGTCAACGTGAAGTACTGGAACCCCGTTTGCGGAATCGCGGTGGTCAGGGTTGGGCGGGACATTTACCGCAAGCTGTGGGCGAGCATGACCTTACTTCGTGAAATAAAAGGGCGCTCAGTCGCGGTACGGGTGCTTCACGTGGGGAGCACGTTGCGAAGCTCGCAAAACGCGTCCATTGAAAGGATCGAATCGAAGTACGAAAAGCTGACTCGACGGGGGGTGATGCCGGGAGGAGCGCGCGCGGTTTCGAAAAATAAAACAGACGCGGCCAGGTTGATACATGCGTTACAACCGTAGCGTGAGTGGTAGATATCGATGCATGTCGACATAGGTAGCTTTATTCCTTACGTGTAAACACACACGACCATCATGAATCAAATCCTCGGAACTCTCAACTTTCCGTTGAGGTTAACAAAACCTTTCTCCTACAGCGTCACTCCGACCCGCACATTGCTTTTCCCCCGGGTCACCACACACGATGCGGGACATCCGCAGCCGCGAAAGCGGAGCTTCGAACAGCCAGCAGGGCATTTCGCTGCTTGACGTGGAGGGGGGCAACTCCCCCGGGTACAGCGCGAAGAGTTATTCCGGGAAAATGAATTCGTCCACGATGTCGGGCGCCGCGCTTCTCGGCGGGCTCGGGTTGGGCCCAGGTTCGAGTTCTCAAGGTGCACGCTCGTTCCACATGCATTTAGAGCAGCTCATACTGCTCATTAAACGCCACTTACAGGGACAGAACAAGTCCAACCCAGCGTTAATCGCCGCGGTAGCGTTCGGTTTAATCCTGGTAATCTCATTGCGCGTTTCGTTCACTGTTTTCTTCGTTTTAACGGCGTGTGTGGCGTCCTTCGCCTTCGCGATTTGGCTCGCGACGTGGGTTCTGGAAAAGGACGAAGGCACACCCGAGATGAGGGAGATTTCAGACGCAATCAGGCAAGGCGCGGATGGTTTTTTTAAGGTGCAGTACGGGCTGATCGGCAAGTTAGCCGGGGCGCTGGCGGGGGTGATATTTATTATTTATTCGTTCCGGAGTTTAACGGATCAGCAAATCGCGGCTGGCTTCAAGCAAAGCAGTTTCGCGTTTTTAACCACTATTTCGTTCATTCTTGGTGCGACAATGTCAGCGTTGAGCGGGTACATCGGTATGTGGGTATCGGTAAGGGCCAACGTCCGGGTCGCAGGGGCGGCGAGAAGATCAGGAAGGGAAGCGCTTCTAGTTGCATTGAGAGCTGGAGGATTTGCCGCGATATTAGTCGTCGCGTCTGCTACAGCCGGGGTAGCGGCACTCTACGCGGTCTTCTCGTGGCTGTATTTGGTTGGGAAAACTAGTAATACAGATGGAGAAGCAACTATTAGTAGCACCGATATCCCTCTACTCCTAGTAGGCTATGGGTTCGGCGCATCGTTCGTCGCGCTGTTCGCCCAATTAGGCGGCGGAATATACACGAAAGCGGCGGACGTCGGCGCTGACTTGGTCGGGAAGGTCGAAGCCGGCATTCCTGAAGACGACCCCCGGAACCCCGCGGTTATCGCGGATCTAGTCGGGGACAACGTCGGGGACTGTTCCGCTCGAGGCGCGGATCTATTTGAGAGCATTGCGGCGGAGATTATATCTGCCATGATTTTAGGTGGAAGCATGGCAAAAAAGGTTGGCCTGTCAGAACGAACAACAACAGGCTTCATTGTGTTTCCGTTGGTAGTGCACGCCATGGACTGCTTCGTGTCCGCGGTTGGTATCGTATCTGTGAGTGATAAGGCTGATACAAGTAAAGGTACCAATGAAGACCCTTACGAGGTTCTTAAAGGGGGGTATCATGTGTCGTTGGGTTTATCCGTCGTCACGTTCTGGTTCGCAACTAGATTCATGTTAGCTGTCGACACAGTCCCAGGCGCTTGGTTTTCTTTCTTCCAGTGCGGATTAATAGGCATGCTCTGCGCCTACGCGTTCGTATTCATCGCGCAGTACTACACTGACTATAAATATCCCCCGGTGCGTGTTATTGCTGCCGCGTCGGCGACGGGGCACGGGACGAATATAATCGCGGGAGTAGCGGTGGGCATGGAATCAGTGTGCGCGCCAGTTTTGGTGATATCTGTTGCAATTGTGAGCGCATTTTGGTGCGGCCGTTCCGCAGGCCTCGTTGACCAAACCACGAACGAACCCACCGGTGGTTTGTTTGGCACCGCGGTGGCGACGATGGGGATGTTGAGCACCGCGGCATACGTACTGACCATGGACGTGTTTGGTCCAATCGCGGACAACGCTGGCGGGATCGTGGAGATGAGCGACCAGCCGGAAATCGTGCGCGACATAACGGATACCCTGGATGCGGTGGGGAACACCACGAAAGCCACGACGAAGGGATACGCGATAGGGTCAGCAGCTCTTGCTTCGTTTTTATTATTCTCAGCTTACATGGACGAAGTCGAGGCGTTTACGAACAAGCCGTTTACGTCTGTCGACATCGCGATTCCGGAAGTGTTCGTCGGCGGGTTGTTGGGCGCAATGTTGGTTTATTTGTTTACGTCGTACGCGTGTGCCGCGGTGGGGCGGTCAGCGCAAGAGGTTGTTGTCGAGGTTCGACGGCAGTTTGCGGAAAACCCTGGGATCATGACCCGCGAGACGAAACCGGACTACACCAAGTGCGTGTCGATCGTGACGCAGAGCGCGATTCGGGAGATGGTGAAACCAGGCGCGTTGGCTGTTTTAGGACCGATTGCAGTCGGCGTTGTGTTCCGCGTCGTGGGCAAAATGACGGGCCAGGAGCTGTTGGGTGCGAAAGCAGTGGCGGGTATGCTGATGTTCGCCACCGTGTCTGGGATATTGATGGCTTTATTCCTCAACACAAGTGGCGGAGCTTGGGACAACGCTAAGAAGTACATTGAAACCGGCGCGCACGGGGGGAAGAACTCGGAGGCGCACAAAGCGGCGGTTACGGGGGACACCGTCGGGGACCCGTTCAAGGACACCGCGGGGCCGTCGATTCACGTGCTTATTAAGATGCTAGCTACTATTACGTTGGTCATGGCGCCGGTGTTTCTGGACTAGAAGGGAGTGGGCAACTCGATTGAAGATTGTAAAAAGAGAGTTAACACAAGAAACTCACCACCCTGGCCAATTTCTTGTCGAATGACGAATCAAGCAACAATAACGATACTTCCGTCTCTTGGCAACCGCCCCTCCATTGTCTCGCGCACCCGCACGAACACCCACATTCTCGAGTCACCGTTTCACGGTACGTCGTGTTACTCGGGACGGTTGTCACGTCTGCCCGCGCGCGCCGTGCGATTTCACGTCCTCGCCCCCCCCCGACTCGGCAACCAATCCGTCAAGTTTAACCGTCGACGTGGCTTGATCTGCCGACTCCCTTTCTTGGGGGGAGGAGCGTTCCACTCGCCTGCGTCGAACCTTGACGCATGCGCGACGCGAAACCTGCGTCTACTCGACCGATACGCACATCAGCAGGCGTACACGCGATGCACGAACACCGCCGCTGACCATGCCCCTTCCCTCCACCCGATCGTTCGAATCACGCCAATCCACACGCGAATGCGAACACCGTGATTCATCTCTTTCACGTATCATCCGCAGGCGTACCAAAGTCGAGTTATTAACTCAGAAAACAACAGAGTAAAACACTCTACACCCACACCCTCAACCACCCCCACCAAAAACCATGTCCTGCGCGTGCTGGACTTGCGTCCCCCAGGGCACTGTGCAGGTGATCCAGCAGTGGGGCAAATTCAAGAAATTCGCCGAGCCTGGATGCCACGCGATTGTTCCCTGCTTCGGTGATGAAATTGCCGGTGCTTTATCCACCAGGATTCAGTCCCTCGACGTCGCGGTCGAAACCAAAACCAAGGACAACGTCTTTGTGACTATTATTGTCTCGACCCAATACATGGTGTTGAGAGACCCGAGCCGCATGTACGACGCGTTTTACAAGCTCACAGACCAACGTGAACAGATCCGATCGTACATCTTCGACGTCGTCCGCTCCACTGTCCCTAGGATCATTCTCGATGATGTCTTCACGACGAAAGAAGAGATCGCAATGGAGGTCAAATCGATGCTCGAAAAGGCAATGACTGAGTTCGGTTACGCGATCATTCAAACCCTGGTGACCGACATCGCGCCGGATCAAAAGGTGAAGATCGCGATGAACGAGATCAACGCAGCGCAACGTTTGCGCGTCGCCGCGCAGGACAAAGCAGAGGCGGAGAAGATCATGGTGGTGAAGGCGGCTGAAGCTGACGCTGAAGCCAAGTTTCTCGCGGGTACCGGTATCGCGAGGCAAAGGCAGGCCATTATCAACGGCCTCAGAGAGTCCGTGATGCACTTCCAGCAAGACATCGGCGACGTAAACAGCAAAGATGTGATGGAGATGATGATGATGACACAGTACTTCGACACCATGAAGGACATGGGGACGCACGGCGCGAACTCCACTATTTTCGTGCCGTCAGGGCCCGGCGCCGTCGCCGACGCCGCGGCGTCAATCAGGATGGGCATCATGCAGGGTAACGCGGCGAGCAAGTAAGACTGGTTTGAGTTTTTGGCTGCAAAGAGACGCGACGAATAAACATCCAATGCTGTACATACCTGCGTTATAAATAGTGTTACATACACCGCCTCCGAACAACGGTGTGAGAGTTACTTCACAGCTCAGATTACACCGTGGACTGTGGGCTTGCTTTTAATGACGAATAACTTGATTTTAAGTAGTCTATCTTCTTACACCGAACTACATTGTCCTGTGTTCATTTTCTTTCGCAACCTTTTCTCGACTCGCTTTTTATCTCGTGATTCATTTCGTTCCGCGGCGGTTGTTGCGCCATGGCCCCCGCCATGGCGAAGGGCATGGACCCCCTCGGGGGGCTTCCTAGTGACAGTGACAGTGAAAGTGGTAGCGAAGGGAAGCAGGTAGACAAACCAAAGCAATCTACCGCACCAAAACCAAAGCCGATCGATTACGCAACTCTACAAAAGCACGGCATGAAGACGGCCCCGAATTTGGACGGCATTCGTGACAGTAATAATAATGGGCAAGGGAAATGGGGCTGGTCGCAAGGCAATGGTCACAAGGCAACGCGAGACAAGATGTCCAGTGACACGTTACACCACGCCACGAACGAAGGGTTGGAAGAGGCGTGCGCCCAGTCGATCGAAGCGGCGAATGAAAAACGAAAAAAACGAGAACAAGAATTTGAGAAAAGGGGCGCAGAGATCGCGGCGAGCCGAGCGCGTGAACGAGAAACACGGGAGATGTTAAAGGCAGACGACCGAGAATCGAAAAGGAAGCGCGATGATATTCAGAGTGAATATAACAAAACTTTAAGGGAAGGAGGCGGCGGGTTCGGGTTCTAGTATTTCTTTTGAGTGATGATTGATTGTAAAATAAGTAGTCAAAAGAGTCCCTCATTCTAGTCAACCACTCGCGCTCGACTCGCGTTCGGTGTTCGCGGCACCCGTAAAATGGGTTTCTTGTGAATGGTCTTGGCCCCTTCCGCTGACGGGTCATTCTCGACGTTCTGCAACGCCTTGCCCTTCCCGCTGCCTTTCTTAACCGTCATCCCGATGTTTTTTGTGGACGGCGCTTTTTTGTTTTTCAGTGCCGCGGATTTCTTTTTATCGTCGTCGTCGTCATTTTTGAACATCGTGTCGCCTTTTCTCAAAGTTTCGCGTTGGCGCGTGGCGGCGAACTTGTCACGAATCTCGACGTTCCGGACGCAATCGACTAAGAATTCATCCACCAGCATCACCAACGCAGCTCGTCTCGCTTTGCCGCTCCGTCTCGCGAAGGAAGGCGCCTTGAACGTCAGCCGCGGAATATTTTCGTCCTCGTCCATGTCTTCAACCAACTCGCCTCCCCGCGTTTCCTCCGCCCTCTCCGCCAACGCCGTGCGTAACGACCGCACGTTCCCCAGCCTGGACTTTTCTTTCATGTCACCGGATAAACTTGGACCCTGCAAAGCCCCCGAACTTTGCATGGGCGTGGCGCTTCTCGACCTGACCCGCGAGCTACCTCCCGATCCACTCTTGCTTGGAAACTCAAACAAGCTCTCGCCGTTGATAAACGCCTCGAGCTGCTCCTCCGGCGTGAGGTCGATTCGCCGCAGGGAGAGCTGTCGCAAAGTGCTCAGCCGCGTTGATACGGGGCGCATGGATTTATTTGGGGAGTTTTTGTCATCTCCAGTGCCTTCCTCCTGCACCACCGGAGGTTGACATGGAGTCAATTCAGCAACCGCCACATCTAAATCCCAGTCGTGCGTTAATGGACTGACCCAGCCCCTTGTTAAATGAGAAGCAGTGGCGCCAGTAGCTGAGCTGTGCAACCGCCGCGGCCGCACCGCTTGTGACGGTTCGTGTTCCTTCGCCCACAGGGATTGCGAGGTACCAATACTTGAATAAATAGCGGAAAAGTTCGAACCGATGACAGTGATGGGAAGCGCGATCACGAGAATCCCCAACATCTGCGCCGCGGACGCCAACACCCAACCCGCCACGGTCCGCGGCGTCAAATCACCATAACCAACCGTGCCCATCGTCGCGACAGCCCACCAAATTGAGTGCAATATCGATTGAAACGGCGTTTGCTCAACGACCTTGGTACACGTTGCTTCGATCGACTCGACGTTGGGTTCCAATCGGTTGAAGTAAACTGCCGTCGCCGTGGTTGTATTAGCGGCTTCGGCGCTTTCGCCTCCGCACGCGATGTACCCGCTCGTGAAGCTCCGCGTCTCCGCGGTACACGGAAAGTCGCACGCATATCCCACCGTCCGCATCCAAACACGTTGCACTTCGTCGTACTCGCCGCGTTCCGCGAAGTACACCACGGTGCTGAACGTGATGAGCGCCATTGAGAGCAAAAAGCTCAAAATATATAATGGCCTCGCGGATCGCGCCATCGTCTCGCCGAGCAAAGCGACCGCGTTTTTGCTGACCCTTAACAGACGGAACACTCGAGCCAACCTCAGTACCCTCAACACGGACAATCCCGGAATCGTGAACCCCCGGGCGATTAAATCCACGTAGAACGGCAAAATCGCGACCAAATCAATCGCGTTCATTCCCTTTTTAAAAAAACCCCGGCGGTCATCTGTGGCCCATGCTCTTAAGCTCAATTCGAGCGTAAACGCCGAGATACAAAACGCTTCTAAGGCCCAAAAAGGGTCTGATAACGGCGGTTCTGGTTCGTAGTACCACGGCAGGGTTTCGAAACAAAACGTAATCGTGGATAGGGCAATTAGAGTGATGAAAAAACCCCCGGTGAACGCCGCGGCGGGTGACGATTGCGGGTCGTTGAGTAAAACGTCCACACGTTCCCGGTTGCTTAGGTCGTCTAAATTGCTGACTAAAGCCGCTCGTTTCGCCAATTTCTTGGTCAAATTCGCAGGCATATCCCCGTGCGTCACGTTCTTGTTTTGTTTTAATTGAGTTGACGTGAGGCCGGAATTGTGCGTAGAGAACATACCGCGGAATTTGGACGTCGCGTTCGCAGACGGCGTCGCGGGCGCCGAATTGAACCCAGACGAGCTCGGAGTCTCAGCTTCGCTCCCGTCTCCACTTGAACCCAAATCGCTGATGTCGTCGAACTGGTTCCACCGCTCGCTATTATCCCTGAACACGGTACCTTGCTGCCCACTTCGGGCGGTCTGGGGAGTCAGGGGGGGCATGTTTTTGTCTGATCTGTTTTTTTCGCGTTTAGCGCGCGTGGCGTCTCCCTCGCCAGCGCACAGCGCTAATGTAGCCTGCCACAATGGGTCTCTCACAGACACTACACTGCCAATTTTAAGGTCAGCATCTGGCCACACCAGCGGCGCCGCATCTACGTACCCCTTCCCGTACTCTGAGTGAAAAAGTATAAAAGGGTTCGTGTCGTTTTGCTTCGCCCTAACTTGCACCAAATCCTCCGGTGCGTTGAATTCTCTGCACACCAAGTGCTGCAAATCCCGCATCGTCCCGGTGGTCCAGGTTACTTTTCTGCATAACCTGCCTACTCGGATGAAGATCACTCGTTTGCTTGTTTTTTCCGCGTCCCACACATCAGTGTCGACCACGATGGGGACGAAGATACCCATCGCGTTGTGAGGTTGATGTGTTCCTTACTCTATGCTACCCGCCGCCTAGTCGAACGTCGATTAATCGCAACCCCAACACCAACGGGATTATTTCGGGAACCGAATCGAGCGCCCGTTTCCTAACCGCGTCGGATGGGTTCTCACACGCGACCGTACGCTCCGTCCGCGCTCCGGTCTCACCCAGCACACCGCGGCAGGCGAACCCTCAACAGAGGGCAACCCTCACGCCGCGCACTCCAGTGTGCGGCGACGAGGCGGACGCAATCCTGTCTTCATCCCGGTCCAGCCAGACGTCCTATCGAATCGATCAAATCGGCGTTTGTCATTCAAAAGCGCGACTTCAGCTTTCAAGTCAACTTTTCTTGGACTCGCTGAATTGTTTCCTTCGGTGTTCGGCTACCTCCGGCGCCACACAGCTGTGCGCGCCGGTGCGTTTGACGGCGAGGTGAAGTGTAGTGACGGTTGTGACTGTAGTGACTGCAGTGGTTGTCTCTGTAGTGCTCGTCTGGCGACCATCGTCCGACCCGTGCGTGTGTGTGAAGGGTGATTTGGCAAAAGTGTGCGGAGGATACTTTTGAGCTACCATGGGTGGCGCTGTCGAAGTTGACCCGCGTGCTCAGGCACCATGGACGCCGAAGGGCACACGACGAAGACTCGACCTTGGCATGAAGGGTACGGATGTTGGTGACGATTCTGGAGTGTTGACCAACACGCAAACACAAAGGGAAACACGTGTCGTTGATGGTACCAAGACCGACGTGCCTAAAAGTATATCTCGATCTCTCACTCAATCTGTCGACGATACTAACAACTCAACCTCTCCACAAAAAAGGAGCACGGAACAGCTGTGGAGCTACTTGTTAGGCAACATGGTCCGCGCGGTGGATGAGGTTTATTTTCTTTGTGAGTTAGAGTGCGGGAAACCCGAAATAGACGGCACCGTCACGTTGTTAGAACAATCCGCGCGAGATTTCAAACAATTAGCGAGGACGATTAAAGACCAAGACGACGTGAGAAGGTTCGGTTTGAAATCGATATCGTGGGACGTCGCGCGTATGGACGTCCGGCCGAGTGAAAGAAACAAAGAGATCATCGAGGAAGTATTGGGGGCGAAGAGGGGGGGGACGGTTGGTATGAGTAAACAGTCTCAACAGTCTCGTTCCTCAAAAAACCAAATTCCGAACGATAAAATAAAATCAAACGCGAACCTGGACGGGTGGCAAACCGCGGGCCGGGGAGGTAAACCGAAAGGGAGTTCCGATAACTTGCACGGTGATGCGCGAGCCATGGAGAGGAAGCCCTCGAAACGCAGCCGGAGGCAGAAAGAAACTCGGGGGCGGCACGATAAAGGCGAAAGCGACGCAAATGCGGACAAGAAAAAGGGATCAAAACAAAGCTCCGCGCCAGTTGCGGGTAAGCCTCCGAAGCCTCCTTCCAAAGGTGATACGGCGTCCAGTGGAGGTACTTTGGCTACAAGTGGAAGTGCGTCACATATACGTGGTGGCCTTTTCACACACACAACATCGCACGGCTCATCCAACTCCGTGCGCTCCATGTGGTCAATAGGGAGCGGTGCTTTCTCAACGGGATCGGTGTCGTCTACGGGATCTCGGTGGTCCGACATGAGCGACGACGACGAACTACCGCCCGTGCCTTTTGAGTTAGTTGGAACCGCTGAACAAGGGTCGCTTAACTCGACGAGTGGCATTTCCTCTTCCGGTCACAAACCCTGGGGCGTGAAAAGGGATTGGGACAAGATTTTAGGCGCCGGCGACTCGTTGCCCGGGACGTTTGACTTTTCCAACAGGCTAAAATCAGAAGCTTTGCGTGAGATGTTACACTTAAAGTTGATGAGCCCTGATAGGAAGAAGAAAACCCCGAGTGAGACCGCGCAAGCTTTACTCGAGCGGCAAAAGAGAGCCACGGAGTTACGCCTGAAAGCAGAGGCTGATCGAGTGGAGCGGATGCGGAATTTACGAGGTGACGTTTCGAAACCCAAGCCGACTTCCGATTCCTTGCGCGAGGAACAGGAGAGGGTCGCGGAGGAGAAGGCTGAAAAGTTACTAGAGCGACAACGACGCGCTGAAGAAACCAGGGTAGCTAGGATAGAGCAGGTCGTTAAGAAAGCCTCTGAAGAGACTCGCAAAGTGGAAGAAATTTCGAAGTTACTGTCAAAAGAACAGGAGGCGAAGCAGGATTTGATTGATAAGAAGTTAGCCGACGCTGAGAAGCGCCGGAACTCCGTCGCCGAGCTGAAGCTGAAAGCGGCGGAGACGGAGCGAGCGGCGGCGGCGGCGGAGGAGCGGCGACTTGCGGAAGAAACGAGAAAACGTCTATTCCTCGAACAGCGCGTACAGGAGAAGGAAAAAAGACGCGCGTCCATCGCAGCTGAGTCTGAGAAGAGTAAGGTACTGATTTCTGAGAAAAGAGACGTTGAGACGGCAGAAAAGGCAGAACTTAGAGTGCAGCGCGAGCGTGACTTGAAGCGCGAAGCGGATTTGAGACGCAATGAATCCCGGAATCGGTTGTTAGCCGCAGATTCACGCAGACGGGAGTACCTGAACGTGGTTCGCGAACGCGCGGTTGGGTCCAGTATGCCTGGTAGAAGTGACACACCCACGCTATCGAAACAGGAAAAGGTTGAGTCTGGAATATCCTCGCCTCCGATATCGCACCCGGCGAGCCCGTCGCGGTTGCGCATCGCGAGCGAATCCATTTCCACCCCGGTGTCCGCGCTGGAGTCGCCTTCGCGGCCGACACGGGTCGTTGCGGGCGAAGCGTTAGAACGGCATGTTGCTGCTGTACAAGATAGACACAGAGGGATGCGTAAGCGCGCGAAGAAACTGCGACACAAGCTTGGGGCTTGTGCTGCTCCCGTTGTGTGGCGACGCGCGGGAGACGAGGTTGGCGAACCTGAAACCAACGAAGAAGGTTCGAACCAACATGCGAACGACCACTCAGAGGAAAAGTCGTGGGCCACGCTTCCCCTGTTCGCGGACGCCGCGCACGGCCGGCTCCGGAAGCTAGCCATCGCAGTTGCCAGGCGCGACCCTGTGGCGTGCTTCTCAGCGCACAGGGAAGTGCGCGTGGCGCTCGCGGAAGCCGGGGCGGCGGCGGCAGCTGCGGGCGCTGAGGAGCACTCCGACGGCCTCGCGCCCGGCGCCGCCGCCGCCGCTGCACTCGCCGCGGCGGTAACCTCCGGCCTGGTCAAAGCGCTGGCGGAAGCGCTAACTGAGTGCCTCGCCGCATCAGCTCAGGGCGGCGGGTTCCTCGCCTCACCCAACGCCGCGGTTACGTGCGTATCTTTAGCGGTGGCGCTGGAGACATGCTCCGCGGGCTCGCCCCTCGCCGCGGAGTGTTTGCTGGTTGAGAACCTAGCTGCGCCGTTGATTCCGCACTTAGTGGCCGGGCTTGGGTTGGTCGGCGACCCCGCCGCGGCGGAGACGGCGACACCAGGGGCGGGCGGAGGCGTCCCTCCGCCCACTGCCGCACTCGAGCCGCTTTTAGCGGTCACAACGAGGGTCGTGCAAGGCCCTTGGGTCGCTGTTTTGGATGGAAACAGATCGCAGAAAGAAAAGGCAAACCCGTGCAAACGTTCAAAATCAATGCGCGACGACTTTGTTGAACTGCTAATCGCGTCGGGTTGCGTTGACGCGCTAGCCAGCTTATTCGCCCTATGCGACCGCCCGAAGGAACAAGGCGCAGAGCCCATTCCGACCGCGATTACGGCTGGGTTGCGGCTGTTGGAAAGTTTGTTAGATGCGCGGGCACCGGGTACGGGAGATGTCACTCTCCGAGCCGCATCCGCAAAAGCTACGACCACTTTGTCTGTGTTGACTAATGATTTATCCACCCAGCAACTCAACGATGACTCCGAGTCCCCTGCGGGGTCGTTGCTCGTGGCGTTGCGAGCCACCGCGCTTGCTGGGTTACCATCGTTGTTAACATCGGTTCTCCTGCAAACCGAAAACGAAACGCGCGTGCCTGTGTTGCAAGACCCGCGGGCGTCGTTGCAATGTTTACCCACGAATTTCGTGAGCGTCGCCACGGTGGTGATGCGCCTGTTGAACTGCGTGACGAAGTTCGGCAGGGCCGCGGTGCAAACAGCACTGAGCTCGAGCGACTTACGAGTGGAGACGCACCACTTGGTTTCAGTCGTGCTGTCGTTATGTTGCGCGGAGTGGAACCAGAGTAGTTTGGACGACGCTAAATGGTCCAAGGATTCCCTCTCAACTCTTCTCAACGAAACCCTGCTGTTCATAGGCCACTTCGCCCTAACCTGTTCCCAGAACCAGGACATGTTGAGTTGGGGGCGGGCGCCGACGCTTGTGCAACGGTTAGCGGATTTGCCGTTCGAGTACTACGCGGACGATGCTAAGAAATCGGTTTCGTTCCCGACGCTCATCGCGGTGGCGTTCAAGCACAACACGAACACCAAGGTTATCGCGCGAGAAATGAGCTTGGTCGTGCTGAAGGAGTTTATCACCGTGCATTTGAATGCGATGGAGAGTTTGGGTAACGATGAAGGTACCGAGGGTACCGATGAGAAAAAAGAAGAGGTACTACCTGTGCGCTTCGCGTTCGGAACCAGGTTCCCGAAGGTGCTATGGGGTGCAGCTGTTGCGTATTTCGCAGAGTAGATAGATGTGTGTGTATTAGCAAGTCTCGCATGTCATCATCTCTCGTAAATTTCTAAAATTTCTCTCACTGTTTCCGCGTGTATTGGTCGTGCTCAAACTTGAAGCACCCGGTTTCGTTTGGCAAATCCGTCGGAGTGTCAGGGTTGACGAGTACACAGCTGTTATCCAGACCGGGGGTTATTTGTCGTCTAATGGAATCATTACAGTGTACCACACCGGTTATTACCGTGTCCGACACGCACACGCAGGTTGCGTTTTCGTCAATCAGAATCGCGTGCGACGTGCCGCCGTCAACTTTCGAATTCTCAATCTCGACGTTCGAAGTATCCCACGCCCATACTCCGCCTGTGTTGTTTGAGATTTTCGAGTTTTTCATCTTCACGAACGCGTCGTTGGACGTGTCTACGCCTGGCCCGAGGTTGCTGTGTATAGAACAACTAGTTAACGTGACTTTTGAGCTCATCGTCGCGACTATCCCTTCATGCAAATTTTCAGAAAATACGCAGCTCGAGCATTTCACCGCTCCCGAGTCAGTCACCCGCAACCCCTGGGTTTGACAGTTTGTGAACTTACAGTCCACCACGAAAACCTCACTTGTGTCACAAACCCGTACGCCACACTTCTTGGCCTCGAAGGAGCAGTCGCGGAAGGTTGGGTGAGACGAGGATGCGCAGACGACGGCATCAGCACCGGTGCACTTGATCGCGCACCGTTCGATTAACGGCGTCGGGTTTTTGATAAACTCAAAACTCGATTGAGAATCACTCTCTGTTCTTATTGCCTCGCTGAACCCAGTAAAATCAAACTCGACGTTTCGTATCCAGCAGTTCCTTTTAATGCGGAACACAGGACTGTTGTTTCTGGCGTCTATACTTGCTTCTCTCAATTGACCTTCTCCTGAGATGCAAATTCTTTTGGTAACCGTAACGCTGTCGCCGCACCCGTTGTGAATCCCGCGTAACAACAAAATCTTGTCGCCATCGTGCGCTTTTTCAACCGCTTCTAACAACGAACGCGCGTGGATGGGTTTCTTTGAGTTAATTGAGGAGTTATCATATTTACCGCTACTGCTGTTCTGGTCAGCATTTCCACAAGTGTACATCCCATTTTCATTCACAGCTGTGTGTCCGTCTTCCTCGTCAAACGCGGGGTTCGTGGGGGCTTCCTTGCACAGCCACGCGTCCTCACCAGCGGATCGCACGTAGATTATTCGTCCGTCGAAACCGGCGGTGGAGCCTTCCATAGCGGCGGCTATGGCGATGGAGTCTAACGTTGTAACGCACTCTTGTGTTGCCTTTGAATCTCTTGCGCTTTGAGCGTGTATCTCGGCGGATCTTGCGTTACGTACAGCGGATTTCCAATTACCCAAAAGTGCTTCCGCCACCGCTTTGCGCAAATACGGCCGGAACCATTCACTTTTTAGCGCAATTGATTTACTCGCATCAGAAGAACTTCCAATCGCGTCGGGCGGGTCCAGCAACATCTTCGCCCGCGAGCGGTTGCTATACGTCACGGCGAGCAAGTTGTTTGTATGGACAGTTGGTGTGGAATCGCGGCTTTCACTTCCAGTTGAACTCTGAGACGTCGCGTGCGCAATCGTCTCGTCGTACAGGGCCACCGCTAACTCGTAGTCGCAACTAGTTAACGCCGCGTTGGCTTCGTTTTTCAGCTTGACCAACGGGTTGTTCTGGTCTAATAACTCAGCAGGGTTGACGATGGTATGTTTGCGCTTGGCAATGAGTTCGGTCTCACCGACAACAACGCAACCAGCTTCTAGCGCCAAGATTTCCTCATCGTCGGAAGATTCTTCGGCTTCTAGATGATGAGAAAAGTTTGGGTGCGAAGGATGGCCAATGGAATTCGGATCGACGCGCTCCCGTGCCGCGGCGCGGGCGGTTTGCGCGCGCGTGGTTTTCAGGGCATCTTGAATCACGGCGTCGGTGTCGATCGGTACAGAAGGGGTAGAGGGTTTGGAAATCGTGTCACTAGACGTCGTGTCGTCGTTTTCCTTGCCCAGTCCTCTTGGATCGGCCACGGGGACTCTTGAAGACGATGGCACTTGCACGCCTTTGCGCTCCGCCGTCTGGACGTTCGCCCGTCGAGACAACTCCGCTTCCGCAGCCTTGAGTCGTTGCTCCAGCTTAGGGCCTCCGCCTTTCTTCGCCCATCTTTGGCGAAGACGCTGGTCCAGGTCGGTTGGAGGCGTCATCGTAAGTGTGGGTAGACTGGTGACGCGACGTGACGTGATGAA
>MDSY01071869.1_pt1 | contig 19297 bp, 17 predicted proteins | sample 811131 | NCBI WGS metagenome assembly MDSY01 (sample SAMN05326643, study PRJNA326480) | marine metagenome | isolation source: seawater | place: Atlantic Ocean: South West | collected 2010
GAAGTTGATAGAATCCTAATGGCGAACACAGATGGCATGTTGGACATGACTCCCTGGATTTATGCAATAGAAGGAGATATGGCATTATGGGTGCAAGAAACCTTCCTAGCAGATTGGCTAACCGCTTTCATGACTCACTTTTACGTTGTAGGATTCATGGTAATTTGCTATGTATCAATTTTCTACTTTGCATATTTCGATGACAGATACATAGCAGATAGAATTAGTCTTACAATATTCTGGGTTTACATCCTAGCAATACCGTTCTACTTGTTCTTCAACGTTCACGTGACAGGGAATTACATCCCGGGGATGGAAACTCTTGCATACAATCATACCCCTGAAATTAATGATTGGTTCCACAGAATTGATCCGCTGACGAACGGTATGCCAAGTCTACACATAGGTTTCCCGTTTGCTGTATGGTTATGCCTTCTAAGGTTCGATACGGATGGAAGATGGACTAACTACAGACGCATTGTTTTCGCTTATGTCTTGCTAACTGCATTCTGCATACTGTATCTTGGAATACATTGGTTCGTGGATATTATTGGAGGAATGGTGGTTGCTTCGGTCGCAGTAAGCATTGCTAATAAGATGGCAAACCCATGGTGGAGTATATTTGACGAGAGAACAATAAACGCCAGACTTGTAACAGTCCTGACAAACCCAAAGCGCGCATTAAATGTTTTAACAAATGTGATTAAGAATACTGCATCAAAATACAAAACACCTACTAGCAAAGAAACAGGAGTTGTGCTTACATTAGTTTTGTTAGTAATTGCAAGTGTCATTACTTGGGACTTAACCCATCAATCCATACCTGCGGGAGGAGTGGATAAACCGGTAGGAGTTGCAGCAGCAGATGGCTGGCTAATTACTTTAGATGAGCGGGACGATGGCCACAGCGTAGTCGTTCAAGACCTATCTAAAGCAAACTCGCAAATCAATGGAATTGAACAACCTACAATGGACGAGAATTCAACGTATGCAGTCCAGGGAGACATACTTATCATGGCGAACAAAACTGTGCTTTACGCAGTAAACCTCGAAAGTTTAGAGCTAATCAATAATTTGAGCGTTAGTGAACCAACAAATGTTGATTTCGTCTCAGATAATTGCTTCGCGATTTTGCAAAATGGGCAGATGACATACTGGGACATTGAAACTTGGGAAGAAAAAGAAGGACCTAATGCTCCTGAGGGTGAATCAGTTTTGGTTTTCGAAGCTCATGAAGGTGAAATTGCTCTTGTGTTCTCAAGTGACCCGGATACGATCCATCTAGGGAATATAGGCGCAACAGGAGGGCTGATTTCAGTTGAGTTGAATGCTACTGCAGATCCAAATGAAGACGAACAATTGGAAGAGGCAAAAGGAAGTCCAGTAGATATACAAAACGCCACAATTACAGAGATTTCACTATCTCCTGAAAAATTGGCCGCTGTAATTGACGTCAACGTCACAAAAAGGCTGATGCTGCTTGACACTTCAACTTATGAGAGCATGTTGGTTTTTGATCCAAAGCATGAGGTATTCGATCCTTACATAGGGCACGGAGTGTTGATGTTTTCAGCATATGCAAATCAAGATCCAGAGGCTCAACCAGAGGAGTATGCAGATAGAGAGATTTACATCTACGACCTATCAACTAATCTAGAAAAGCCCCTGACTGCGGATGACGTTGACCAGTGGGGTCCGATGGTATTAGAGGACCACTATGTTTACTTGCAGGAAAATGACGATGGAGAGGGATGGAAACCTATGGTCCAACTCAAAGAACCTAAATTACAACCGTATGCCTCAAACATCCTACAAATAGGTGTTGTCTTAGCAATAACTCTTGTATTCGTTTACTTGATGCAGAAGCAGAAAGAAGCTAGCCGTGTCAACCACCATGGTATCTGACTCTAGTCATAATTTGCTCTAAGCGTTTGACAACTTCATTTGCGCTGGGTGGCATTCCTCCTGGGGCTTCATCTGGCTCACCAAGATCTTCATCTAGTGCAACATAACCTTTCAACACCAGATCCATACCGTTTTTGACCTCTGGATGGCTTGCTCTAAATATTTCATGCAGAACATGTAAATCTATTCCAAAACCTTCGACATCATACTGTCTGGATGCTAGACCTAAATCGATAATTACAGGTTCATTTTTTTTGTTAATCAGAATATTATTTGTAGATAGGTCACCATGACATACTGCATTTCTGTGTAGTTCTCGAATCGATTTACCGACAGATATTAGCAAATTATCATCAAATTCAGTACTCCTAAGAACATCTATGAGAGGTTTACTATCGATTTTTTCCATAATGATTGTCGATTGTTCTAGGTCAACATCCCAGATTGCTGGAACAGAAGCTCCATTTCTAGCAAGCTGTATAGTCAGTTTCACCTCATTAACCATCCTTTTGCTGGTTAGTCTCTTGTCCAGGTCAGGATGTCTCCAGCCCCTTGGTCGCCTTTTTTTCATAATGGCAGGCCTACCAAACCACGTGCCAGACACTACTTCAGCTTCGGCACCGAGATGCAAAACTTCGGCTCCAATCCATGGCCTCATTGTTTAATCGCACTAGTGTATGCTTCAAAAAGGAAAGGATACACGGGTTGGTTGGGGACAAACATGACAATGTCATTGCCGATGTGTGCAATCGATTTCACAAACGATGCCATGGGCCCCGAAGAAGAAGCTATCGCAGATAGGATTTCCCAACTCAAAAAAGAGATGGGAGATGACCTCTTAATCCTAGGCCACCATTACCAAAGAGACCAGATTGTAATGCATGCAGATTTGCTTGGAGACTCATTCTTACTATCAGAGCTGGCTGCAAAATCAGATGCAAAAAATATCGTATTCTGTGGAGTTCACTTCATGGCTGAATCAGCCGATATCTTGACATCTGACGACCAAAGAGTAATTCTGCCAAATATGCGAGCTGGATGCTCGATGGCTGATATGGCTGCATTATTCGAAGTTGAGATGGCATGGACACAAATCTTGGAAAAGACTGGATTAAGTGACCCAGCGACCGCAAAAGAAGGCGAATCCTGCCTAATCCCGGTGACTTACATGAATAGCGCAGCCGAATTGAAGGATTTTTGTGGCCGTCATGGTGGAATTGTCTGCACTTCTTCAAATGCAGCAGGCATACTAGATTGGGCGTATGAGCGAGCAGGGCCTAATGGTGCAGTTCTGTTCTTCCCTGATCAACACCTAGGAAGGAATACCGGTGTTAGCATGGGAATACCTCTTGAGAGAATGGCAGTCTGGACTCCTGGTGAAGAAAACCATATTCCATCGGATGTAAAGATAGTACTGTGGCATGGTTTTTGCTCAGTTCACAAAAGATTCACGGTCGCTCAAATCGAAGCTTTTAGAGAAAAGCACCCTGATGGAGTAGTTGTAGTCCATCCTGAGTGCCCTCTTGAGGTAGTGCAAGCTGCTGATGCCAACGGAAGCACAGAATACATCAGAAGATTTGTTGCATCACAAGAACCCGGAACACACATCGCAGTTGGAACTGAGATTAACATGGTGGCGAGATTAGATGCGCAGCATGAAGACTTAGAGATTCAGTGTCTTGAGCCCACTGTTTGTCCCTGTTCAACAATGTATATGATTCACCCTGCCTATGTCTTAGACGTCCTTGAGCGACTATCTGATGGGGAAATCCCGAACCAAGTTGTGGTTGAAAAATCTGTTCAAGTAGGTGCAAAGATTGCTCTTGAGCGCATGCTATCTATCAAGCAATGAATTCAACTAATTTCCATCCTGCGAGTGCTAGAAGTGGGCACAAAATAACAGTGGTTCCAAAGTAAGCAAATCCACTCATATAGTCCTTAGAAACCATCTCTATTGTTTCAATAGAAAAGGCCGACATGGTTGTGAAAGCGCCTAGTATTCCTGTCCCCAAAAAAATACTCACATCTTTGCTCATAAGTTCAGATGACAAGGATGAGAGAATAACCCCTAGCAATAAAGACCCGATTGCATTCACCGCTAATGTAGCATTTGGAGTTCCTATCCACTCATTGACAGCAAATCTCAACGTGGCCCCTAGAGCACCGCCTACGCCGACAAGAATATATGGATTCATAAATCAACCTCAACCGCTATCCTCTATCAATCATACTCAAGTGCTTACAACAATTGGGCATATTATGACAATCTGGTTTGTTACAGGGAATTCGGGGAAAGTCGCTGAAGCAAAAGAGTTTTTTTCACAACATGATATTCGTGTTGAGCAATTGAAAATTGAATCAGTAGAACCACAAGCAAAGGATTTGGAAACGGTTGCGATTTCAAAAATTAACCAAGGAGTCCCACATTTACCTAACGCTAATGATATGATACTCGTTGAAGATGCAGGATTATTTGTTGCTGCTTTAGACGGATTTCCGGGTGTATATTCATCTTATGCCTTAGAAACAATTGGTAATCACGGGATATTGAAACTAATTGACCATCTAAAGAGCGAGGACATTGTCACCGATGCAAATTTGAGAAAAGCAGAGTTTAGAGCAGTAGCTGTATTGTATAGAGATGGAGAAATAATCGTCGGTAAAGGTGTATGCCCAGGACGAATTTCTCATGACATTTGTGATGGAGAAGGGTTTGGATTTGACCCAATCTTTATTCCCGCAGATTTAGATATTGAAGGGAACCCTGTTGCTATTGGAGAAATAGGGCATACAAGCACTCATGGGAAGCAATTTGGAGTTATTTCTTTAGGAGAAAAGCAGCTTTACTCTCATCGGATGAGAGCACTTTCAAGCCTTATATCACAACTGGATTTTTTGGGGTGATATTTTGAGTATGGGCGGTTTGGGTTGAGGTGAGCAGCATGAAATTGTCTAGACTCGTTGTCTTGATTCTGTTACTGGGAGACATTCTTGTTTTCTTCATGATGCAAAGCCAATTCGATGAAAATGGACGCTGGGCATTAGTTGGTATGGCCCTAATTTTAGCCATAATCTGGGTGTTCCTTGGAGACTCTCCCAAACAAAAGAGACAAGTAAAGAGAGTTCGTTCTATTCCGAATGATGTTGATGAAGAATCTGAAGAAGAATCTCAGATCGATATTCCGGAAGCCGTTACAAAAGATAGTCTAGATGGAGCTACACTTCGTGAGCGTAAGATGGCAAAAGTTGCCGCACGTAAAGAAGAAGAAACAGCTGACCAGATTACAGTTGAGCCTGACGATGACCTTGAGGAAGTTTCACTTACGGTTGAAGAAGTCCACGTCGCAGATGAGTTCGTCGTAGAAGTATCTCCTCAATCCATTGAAGATGCAAATATCAATGCACACATTCAGAATAAATTGGAACATCATTCCAAAATCCGTGCTAGAATTGAGGAGAGGAGAAGGGACCAAATGGCAGAGATTAGGTCTTCGACTGCGAAAATGTGGGAAGAACATAGTTCAGGTGAAGACTTGGTTAGATTAATTCAATCTGAAGGCCATGGGCACAATATTTTGGTCGAACCTGCGAATGCAGAGGCTGGTCACGTTTATGGAGCAACTCTCGTAAGAATTGACGAATCTACCATATTGAAACTGCGTATTCCTCTTGATTCAGGTTATGTAACAGTAGACGAATCCAGAGTTGCAACCACAGACTTACCTATACTGCCACCGGGAGTGCCCTCTCCATCTGAACTTGGCCTACCAGACCTACCACCTCCTCCTGGGGCATCCAGTGCCTTAGCGGCTCTAAAAGATGAAATGGAACAAGACGATTAGCGATGCTTCCATTCTGGAGCAGTTCTATCTATGAATGCCTTGACTCCGATTTCTTTATCTTCGGTGTCAAATAGGCTCACGAATTCGTTTAATTCAACTTGCAGACCGTCTGTAATTCCGTTATCTAGGGCGGCTCTAATCGTTCTTTTTGCAACCGTCAAAGTGTGTAATGATTTGCTGGCAATACTTTGAGCGATTTGCATTGTTTTTTCTTCTAGTTCATCAGGGCTTACAACATGATTAGCAAGTCCAATATCTAGAGCTTCACTTGAATCAATAGTTTCTCCACTCAGTATCATTTCCATAGTCTTTCCAATACCAACAATCTTCACCAATCTCTGGGTTCCACCGAATCCAGGAATGAGTCCAAGCTTTATCTCAGGAGTTCCGAAAACGGATCTATCGCTTACGACTCTTATGTCGCAAACACATGCTACTTCACACCCTCCACCCAAAGCAAAACCATCCACCATTGCAATTGTTGGTTTTGTTATGTTCCAGATATACTCGCAACCATTATCTTCAAATTTAGGACGTATTGCTACACTATCTTTACCTAAAAATTCTGTAATATCTGCCCCGGCTATGAACGAGTTTGGCTTCTTTCGCTTACCTTCCTCGGGTTCGTTGGGAGGAGCTCCCGTTATTATCACGCAGCGCACTTCAGGGTCAGAATTTACCCAAGCAGACATTTCTTTGATTTTGGACATCACATCATCATTTAACGAATTCAGTTTATCTGGTCTATTGATGACCACTTTTGCTATTATACCATCACCGTTAGAGCATGGTATTTTCTCCACAATTACTACCTCGGACATGTGTTAGGCCAACAGGTCATAGCAAATCAACTTGTAAGCACACATTGAAGTTATGATGTAAAGTCGACGCTATATGCAAGACAGCGAGGAATCGTTGGTAGTCGCTAAAGATTTGGGTAAAAGATATGGCGACTTTATCGCTCTACATCCATTAGACGTAAAGGTAAGCTCGGGAGAATTTTTTGGGGTATTTGGCCCTAATGGAGCGGGAAAATCTACATTCATTAAATTGCTAACTGGGCAACTGAAACCAAGCATTGGTAACGTCGAAGTTTTGGGCATTAATGCAGCTCAAGATCCTCAGAAACTGAAAGCGAATATTGGGATTGTTCCTGAATCTGAGTCTCCTCCATCCTACCTCACTCCAGTTGAATTCTTGCAGTTTGTCGGAAGGCTTAGAGACATAGACGACCTTGACTCGAAGGTACAGCATTGGATGGACTGGTTTGGTTTAAACGAGAAAAAAGACACAATGTGTAAAGATCTCTCAAAGGGTCAAAGGCAGAAAGTAATGCTAGCATCGGCATTTATTCATGAGCCAAAATTACTGTTTTTAGACGAACCTTTTGCTAACCTTGACCCTATCTATCAAAGAAAATGCCGTCAGTGGTTACTTGACATGGTTGCTGATGGAGGAACGATATTTCTTTGCTCACACGTTTTAGAGATGGCGGAAAGAATGTGTAATCGCATGGCTATCATAAACAACGGCAGAGTGCTCGCTGCTGGAACGGTAAGCGGTCTCAAGGAAGAAGAAACTGAGACTCTTGAAGATGTCTTCATCAGATTGGTAGGACATTCAATTGAAGATGCTGAAAGATTTAGTGATGAAGGTATTCATGAGGAGGAATAAACCTGTCTGCATCAATATCAAGCAGGGACTGGTCAGAGTATACTGGTCAGTCGAGGATTGAATCTCTAGGTTCGCACAATGGCGGAATGAGACTCCACACACCACTCACAGGCTGGAAAGCATTCTCAGCAACATTCAACGTTATGTTTGTCGAAGAATTCAGAGAAAATTTGGACTTTGCAAGAAAAAGGCGAATCATGTTATTCCCTTTGCTTGTAGGTCTTGTTACAATGGTTGCTACAATCGGGCTCCAATTTCTCGTGGGCGAAGGGGCGGCTCAAGGGGACGATTCAATTTCAGAATCTAATGCATTTACGTGGAACGAATTACGATTGACGCTCCATTTACCACTGATTTTCTTTAGTCTTGGAATGGGGTTGTTTGCATTTCTTGGGCGAGAGAAGGTCTTGTCCAGGACAGGGACAAAAAATTACTTGCTTGCATCACCCGCACTCCAACCTTTGACAAATCACACAGCACATTTTGCGTATTATCTTAAAGATCTAACTTACTATGTTCTAATGATTCTTACGCCAGTAATTTCGGGAATGGCAGTTGGAATATTATTGGAAAATTTTACCACAGTAAGAACGCCTTTGGAATTTAGTAGCCTACCTAGAACCTGGATAGCTATGGGAGTAACTATTGCTCAAGGTCTAGCGTTTTCATTTCTTGCATCTTCAATGTGGCTGTTGGGTGGTTGGATAAGTAGAATCACTCCAATTATTGTGATAGCGGTCGGGATTGTTGTTGGTATTGGAACCATACCCAGGGAATACTTCCTTTGGGGGTTAGCAACTCAACAGCCAGATGGCATTATGATCGCTATACCTGCACTGGTAGCCTCAGTTGCAGTGGCATATCTAGCCTCCAAATTAATACAAGATGACTTTGAAGTAAAAGTAGTATCTAAGCAAGAGATATTCACGCCTGCATATAATCGACTTGGCTTCCTTGGAAAAGGCACCACTCGTCTACTTGTCGCAAAAGAATTTGTTGACCTAATTCGTTCTGGTTCGCTCAAGAAAATGACAGTATCTTACTCAGTCCCTCTAGTAGTTTTGCTGATGATGGCATGGTTGGTTGATTTCGCTGAGGCTCCTATTCCGATTAACCTATTGTCCTATGCACCATTTTTGGGATTCTTTGGATTCAACTTTTACTCATGGCTAACAGCTCTAGACTCTCCTGAACATATGAATGGCTTACCTCTAACGGTACCTCAACTCATAAGAGCAAAGGTCACGGTTTACTTCCTCGCAACTACATGGATCTCAGTAATTTTCCTTTGCCTTATGGCTTGGCGACTTGACGAGTGGTCAGTTCTTCCAGTCGGACTAATCGTTATGATTGCAAATAGTATCTACATTGTATGCCTTACAGCATTCCTAATGGGACTGTCTCCCAATAAAGCGATATTTGATGCCAAGATAATGACTTGGTTTTGGATAGGTACTGTGATTCCTCTCTTGGCATTATTCCTACTTTCATTCACACAAGGTGATGTAGCATTTTACGAAAATTGGGCCGATCAGGTTGGTGAGAGAGGTTTAGATGCGCAAGCAGTAGAATTTGATGACAAACAAATGGCAGACGGATTCAAGGGCATATTAGCTGTAAGTCTTGGCCTAGTCGTAGGCGCAGTATTGTTGATGAAACTCCTGGATAGGAAATGGGGAAGGGCAGAGTTCAACAATTGAAACCCGTAGGCTCATCCAATGGGGCTTGTTGTCGCTGTGAGTGGATTGCCCGCAGCCGGAAAGGGTGTATTTGCAGAGATTCTGGCGGACTCAGGAATACCTGTTCGCTCTATGGGGGACATGGTCAGGGCTGAAGTTAAGTCGCTTGGCCTGAAAGAAGAGCCACACATTTTCGGAGAAGTAGCAGCGAAAATGAGAGAAGATCATGGTGACGATGTTCTAGCTCAGAGATTGATATCAACTGTTGATGAGTTATTGAAAGGAAATGAGATTGTTCTAATCGAGGGACTCAGAGGAACTGCTGAAAGGGAAGTTTTCGCAAATCATTGGGGTGATAATCTCCTTATTGTTGCAATTATAGCATCAAGGAAACTTAGGTTTGAGAGGGTGCAATCTCGTGCTCGTGCAGAAGATGGAAGTTTAGCAGATTTAGACGCTAGAGATGTAAGAGAAACCGGGTGGGGACTTGACAGAATAATTGAAGAATCTGATATCAAATTCACTAATGAGTCCAATTTAGATGATTTTCGAAATGAAGTTTCATACTGGTTAAACAGTCTATGAGAGGGCCCGTAGGGCCTCTCATAATGGCGAAAAGTCATAACTAAGGGTGACTGTGTAGTAATCGGCAGGGGGGGCATACATGGCGAAGAAAGGCAGTAGAGGCCGGAAAAGGCAGCGCAATCAGCAGCGCATGATGTATGATGAATTGGACAAATATCCAGTCATGCCACCCCATGCATTTGCAAGAATTGTTCGCGATAAAAGAACACTGAACATCATATACCAAATCATTGAACCACCTTTGAACAAAAAGGAGCAAGAATGGAGAGATGAATTATTAGATATTTTTATCCGTTCCCTCACAGCAAACATTGAGGAAATAGATGCTGATCCAATTGCATACCTACGCACTGCAATGGACAAGGTCATCAAATCATATGGAATGAAAATCAACAAGAAGTCTAAATCAAAATTATTCTACTATCTTCGAAGAGATTTGGTAGGATATGGTAAGATGGACGTTTTGATGAATGATGCAAACGTGGAAGACGTATCTTTGGATGGAACAAACGTTCCGATTTTTGCATATCACAGAAAGTTCGAATCTGTTGAGACAACATGTATTTGGGAAACAGATGAGGAACTGGAATCTTATGTTATCAAGCTCGCACAAAGATGTGGAAAGCACATTTCAGTTGCAGACCCATTACTCGATGCTACTCTAATGGATGGTTCTAGGATTGTTATGAAACTCGGAAGGGAAGTCTCGACAAGAGGTTCGGCTTTCTGTATTAGAAGATTCAAGGATGATCCTTTCTCGCCTTGTGATATTATCGCATTCAGGACATTATCCTCTTTGATGGGTGCTTATCTGTGGGTTGCATTCCAGAATGAAGTTCCAATGCTGTTTGTAGGCGGAACAGCATCCGGCAAGACAACAACTTTGAACGCAATGTGTGTGTTTATTCCTTGGCAAATGAAGATTGTCAGTATCGAGTCAACTCGAGAGGTAAACATTCCACAACCGAACTGGGTTCCAGGACTTACAAGGCAAGGTTTCGGAGGAGAGTCAAATGAGGGAGAGATTGGAGAGTTCGAACTTCTAAAAGCAGCGCTGCGTGAAAGACCAGAATACATTATTGTGGGTGAAATCAGGGGTGCTGAAGCTTATGTTCTGTTCCAAGCTATGGCAACAGGTCACTGTGCATATTCTACTGTGCACGCCGATTCTGTGCCTTCTTTAGTTCACAGGCTAGAGAACAAACCGATTGACATTCCTAGAGTTCTTCTACCTGCATTGGAGGCATGTGCTATCCAAATTCAGACTAGGATAAACGGAAGACGTGTAAGAAGGACGAAGCAAATTGTTGAGATAGTTGGTATTGATCCAAACTCTCTGGAAGTAATCACAAACGAAGTATTCAGATGGAATGTAGCTAATGATGATTTCATATTCTCCGGTAAATCTTATGTTTTGGAGAAAATTATGGTTAAAATTAATTACAGCCAAGATGAGATGCGAAGGGAATTAAGAACTCGCAAACGTATCCTTGAGTGGATGGTATTAAACGACATAAGAAAAGCAGATCAAGTGAGTCAAATAATCACTGAATACTACGTTAGACCTCACGAAATTTTGGCAAGAGTGGACGGTTTGCGTTAAATCGCTAGGGACGGTGTTTTACTATGGAGCTGACAGCATGGCAGAAAATTTGTCATCGTATTCTTGGAAAGATATTCAAGAACAAGGCTCGTAAAGATAAGATTCTGTCTGAAAACTTGGTAAAGGGAAACATGCCGATTATGCCAGAGGTTTACCTAGCTCAGGTTTTCGTAACGACAGTTGCAGTTGCAGCGATATGTGGTATGTTGTTAACCGCTGTATTTTTGCCAGATATCGGTCTTATTGCTTGGTATGAATCTCGACCCGACAATGCCTACGCAATGGCATGTTTTGAGTGGGAATACTGGAATGCGGACTTAGTTGATGAGACTCTCGAGAGCAGGGGTTGTCCATACTTCCAATACATGGAATTTCCATTCTTCGCTAAAATTTTGATACCTATCTTACTAGGATTTGTGGTTCCTTTCGGAACATATCGCTTCTTGAAAGGTTCCGCAAGTAGGGCTGCAAAGCAAAGAGGAGTAGCCCTTGAGAAATATTTGCCTTATGCAGCCTCTTACACCGCTGCTATGGCCGCAGCAAACGCCACACCTCACAAGATTTTCAAATCTTTAGCGCTCAATGGTGATATTTATGGAGAGATAGCATACGATTCAGCAATGATTTACAGGGACGTATCTTTACTTGGATATGACCTGCTAACCGCGATGAAAATGGCGGTTGATAGAGCGGCATCGCCATGGATGACTGAATTCTTCCAAGGTATGGTTGGAACATTAACTGCTGGAGGTTCATTGAAATTGTATTTCTTGAATAGAGCAGAACACTACATGAGAGAAAATCGAACCAGACTTCAGGAATTCTTAGAGTCGCTAGCAATGTTAGCAGAATCTTATGTTGTTGTAGCAGTAGCAATGCCGCTTTTCTTGATTGTTATGCTTGTCATTATGTTCTGGGTGAGTGGAGCTGGAGCACAGATGGAAGAAAGTACCCTATACTTGGTCGTTCTACTTGTTCTACCTCTTATCCACTCAATGTTCGCTTTCCTTGTATGGTCATCAAGTGAAGAACAAAAAATGTGATCTGGGGGTGAGAAATTGGCGCGTAAAAAGAAAGAGAAAATCACGGTAAAACTAGATTTACCAAAAGATGATACAACTCTTACAAAACTATACGCAATCCTTGCCGTAAGCATATTCTTGGGTCTAGCCTCATTCACATTTTGGGTGACAAATTCCCATTTTACGACTGCTCCAAATAATCAACCATTGTTCGTCAATACAGTTTGTGGCTATGCTCCAGACTATGTTCCTACATATGCTGATAACGAGTCCTGTTCAATTCTCAAAGATGAGCCTGATACAATAGTAATGACGCCAGAAAAATCTCTTACAGAGTTCAAGAAAATCGGGCAATACTTCAATGTTCCAGGAATGGATGACAATATCACGGCAGCTCAAGATCAGCCGGATCAACGTATGGTTGGAACATGTGAAGTTGAAACATCACTTCCCAGCAGTGTCACATTTAGAATCAAAGGTCCAGATGGAGAGGTATTGCCGGGCGGTCAGTTCACACGAGAATCTGGTGGTAAGCTAAAGGATTGCAGAGTCGAGATATTTGATGTTCCTAAAGGTAACATGTATGCTGTTGAAATCATCTCTGATGAAATGGTGTTAGAAGCAAGTTATCGCCTTGAGATGGATTATTACGATGGAATCCCTGAAAATATGAACAACGAATCTCAATGGATTGGCCCAGAGGTCGAGTTAGCAGGCTTTTCCTTACGCCCAACCATGTTCCTGAATTTCTTCGGCCTAGGTTTCTTCATTCTGTTTTGGCCTGCGTCTTACTATTGGGATCGAGTTACTGAAAAAACCAACAGAATGGAAGAAAAGTTCCCCGATTTCCTCCGAGACTTAGCCGAATACTGGAAAGGTGGTCTTTCGATGACAGTTGCTGTTCAGACTCTGGCAACAAGCGAATATGGCGCCTTGAATAAAGAAGTAAAGAAGATGAGCGATCAGCTATCATGGGGTGTTGCATTTGGAGATGTCATTGAGATGTTTGCTGCACGGGTTGGAACCCCTCTAGTTCAAAGAGCTATTTCTCTCATCTCTGAAGCTAATAGGGCAGGTGGTAAGATTTCAGATATCCTGGTTACTGCGGCTAACGATAGTAGAGAAATTAAATTCCTTGAGGGAGAACGTAAACGTTCCATATCGTCTTACATCTCCGTAATTTGGACTTCATATGGTGTATTCCTTGGGGTAATTGTTGTTCTTGCTAAGGTTTTCATTCCCGCTATTGCGGGTTCGAATTCTGAACCCTCTGACGATGGAGATGGCGGTGGAGGACAGCAGTTAGGTAACATGGTCATTCGAAACATAGAGCCACTATTTTTCCTAACAATCTTCTATTATGGAGTTACGATGCAGGCACTAGGAAATGGAGCCATGGCTGGCTTGATGTCCACGGGTCGATTTACTAGCGGAATGAAACATTCTGGTATGATGATACTTCTTGCCGTAGTGTGTTTCAATCTGATTGTATTCTCACCAGATTTGATTGGAATTACTACCCTACCTGCATTAAAACTGTCCGCAGGAACATATGTGCCTTGAGGTGTGAATTTGCGTCACGATGATAGTGCACAGATTCACATTCTCGAGATGTTGACATTATTTTGGCTATTCTTCATGACAGCCGCATTTCTAATTACGGTCCATGTTCCTGATGAAACAAGTATCTCAGTAGATGCCGAAATGAGGTTTGCAGGGGAGGACGCGATTAATTTAGCTAAATCCACTTCTGCTGATGGGGATCTGTATGACTCAAGAATCACAGAGCTACTAGCAGCAGGAGATGAGGATTCAGCATGCGAGATGATTCAAGATTACCTGACCAGTGGCATAGAAGCAAATTGTTGGCTAGCGAAAGATTCGGGAACTTCTCAGCCATATGGAGAGGTCGCTACACCCGGTCAAAATACCGTTACCGCACATTCAATTATCATTGTTGACGACCATCTTTGGACGGTTAGTTTGGATCTTTGGGAGCGTGGTTCTTGATGAAGATCAGACCAAGTGATGAAACCGGTCAAATGCTCCTTGCAACAGGGGTAGTATTGATGATGTCTCTGCTGTCTATGGCTATTTTTGGAGTTAAAATGGCGGGAATATCGATGCCATATGATACAGCAGGGGATGATTCAATTCAAGCCTCAAATGATATTGCTGATAATTTGCCAACACTCACAGAAGCAAGAGCTCAATTGTGGTATGATTCAGGTATGAGCGAGTTTGATGCTGTTAACAGATCAATACACTCACTACATGACGATGTTTTACACCACGGAGAAATCAGAGGTGTTGAATTAAAGTTACTCAACATTACAGTAGAGCAACTGACAGACTCAATTGCAGTCTCGACTGAACTAGGTAGTGCTGACAGAAATTCTATGTTAACAAGGACTATATCTTTTGAATTAGATTTAGACTGAGTTATCATTATTTTTTTTCCATTCATTCCATGCTAGGTCTAACCAATGGTTGATTTTGCCAAGGCTATCCTTTGTAATGGTAGGGTCAAGTGTATTCCATTCTGCAATCCTTGCTTTTTCCTTTAGAGACTGCTGAATAGCCCTTAGTCTAGGTAAGGCTGAGATGTATCTTTCCGCATTCCTGAATGAGTGACTCTCTCTCTGCTTCAGGAAACTTCTGTGCATTTCTTCATTTTCTATGTGCATAACAATTCCAACAGCTATTCCTCCCGAATCTCTCCATCTGCGTAATAATGCAGATGTTGGCTCAAGATGAACACCCTCCAAGATAAGGTCGATACCCTCTCTGTGAGCTCTCTCAATAGTTGCCAAAATTCCTGGTTCTACTGCCTTGCAGGTATCCTGCCAATCGATAACTGCATCTCCAGCAGTCCCTCTAGAGAATGAGGAGCGATGAAGCGCTGCACTGTGCTCTGAATCGCAGACCCGCATGATCTCTCGGATTGCATCTGTCGAAATCAATCTAGCAAATGAGTGATGACTAGCGACGTTGACTGCGGTTGTTGACTTACCAACACCCGTTGCTCCAGCGATTAACATTAGGATAGGCGGTCTTCTTGTCACGATCCTTGTTGTCACGTCAGAGACACCAATCTTCCTCGCCATGATATACCGCTATGCTCGCTGGATTATCAATACCTTCCTCAACGGGAGAGGCTTTGAGGCGGTTCCTCCTCGGGATGTTAATGCCGAGTAAACAAATGCTGATTGCGGGAGAGTGGTGTGATGCTGAAGATGGGTCTTTTTCAGATGTATTGAACCCAGCGACTGGAGAGGTTATTGCAAATGTTCCAAAAGCTACTGTGAGCGACGTTGAAAGATGTGTTAAGGCATCTAAAGCCGCATTTAAGTCAAAAGAATGGTCGGGAATGGATCCTGCTCAGCGAGGTAGAGTTTTACAAAAAATGGCTGCTGCTACCTATGCAAACGCAAAATCTCTTGCTGTAATTGAGTCAAATAATAACGGTAAAACATTCCGTGAGGCTCTTAGTGAAATTAGATATGGCGCATGGACCTTTGAATACTATTCTGGGTTTTGTGATAAAATAGAAGGAAGCACCATACCAGTACCTGGTAATAGACTGAATTACACTCTCAAACAACCTCTTGGAGTTACGGCACACATCATACCATGGAATTTCCCGCTACAACTAGCGCTAAGATCCATCGCACCCGCATTAGCAGCTGGCTGCACAGTTATTGCTAAGCCAGCATCATGGACACCTCTTTCTCTCATTGAGTGGGCTAAAGTCATGATAGAGGCAGATGTTGGCTTACCTGATGGCGTTTTGCAAGTTATTACGGGATCTGGAGGACTAATTGGCGATGCATTAGCAGGCCATGCGGACGTAGACGGCATTACTCTAACCGGTGGGGTTCCAACAGGACATGCTGTTATGGCGAAGGCTAGCGAAAATCTCACACCCGTTACTTTAGAGCTTGGTGGAAAAGGAGCGAACATTGTTTTCCCAGATGCAAATCTGCGCTATTGTGCAAAGGCGATATGTTTTGGAATTTTTATGAATGCAGGACAAATGTGCTGGGCAGGCTCTAGGCTTATTGTTCACGAAGATGTTCATGACGAATTAGTTGCGGCAGTTATCGAAGAAATAGGTAAATGGCCTGTCGGTCCTGGTATGGAAGAAGGTGTCAGGATGGGAAGTATGGTGCATGAAAGTCATCGAGATGACGTGCTAAAGATGCTTGCTGAAGGTTTGAAACAGGGAGGTAAGGTTGCGTGTGGAGGAAATGCTATCGATAGAGACGGAGCATTCATGGAAGCAACCGTAGTAACAGACGTTAGTAGCGATAATCTACTCTTCCAAGAAGAATTATTTGGCCCAGTCTTAAGTGTTACAAAATTCAGTGAAGAATCTGAAGCGATAACACTTGCAAATGACACACCGTTTGGTTTACTGAATGGTGTATGGACAACCGACCTATCTAGAGCACATCGTTTTGCTAGAGATTTAGAGTGCGGGATGGTAAGCATAAACGAATATCCGATAACCTTCCCACAAACACCTTTCACAGGATGGAAGCACTCGGGAATTGGAATTGAGCAGTCCAAAGATGCACTAAATTTCTACACGAAAGTAAAGAATGTGAATGTTAAGTTGTGATTGCATGAAGGTAAGTCAACAAGATGGCGTCACTATCGTTCAGATGACTGGAGGTTCAGCAACTCAATCATTCAGTCGAGAGTTTTTACCCAAAATACGAGATGCCATAGTCGAAAATATTGGTTGTAGAGCGATTGTTCTTACAGGAGAAGGAAAGTTCTTTTCTGCAGGTGCAGATTTAGTTGCATTTCAAAAATCGATAGACGAAGGAGATAGTGTTCAACTAATTAGAGAGTTAACTGACACTCTGCACCCTCTCTTGATAAAAATGCGATCTTCAAAAACAATATTCGTAGCTGCTCTAAATGGAGCATCAGCGGGTGGCGGGCTTGGACTTGCACTGGCTTGTGATGTAAGAGTTGCAAGTAGTAATGCCAAGATGGCAGCATCATATTCAGGGATAGGACTGTCTCCTGACGGAGGAACAACATGGTTACTACCAAGGCTTGTTGGGGAACAGACTGCTCGCAAATTTTTCTTAGAAAATCAGGTTTGGAACGCTGAAGAAGCTCACTACTTAGGAGCGATTGACGAAGTGGTTGGCGATGAGGAATTGATACCTAGAGCAGTTGAGCTAGCTAATTTTATGTCGCAATGGGGAAGTCATACTAAAGAAGCAACAAAACATCTTCTGCTATCTCAAAACTACAATGATTTTGAAACTCATCTAAAGCATGAACAGACCCTAATTGAAGCAGCTGGAACAACCGCATCCTTTGCAGAGGGGATTGATGCATTCCTATCAAAACGCAAACCCGATTTTTCGAATGATAGGTGATACACATCGCAAGGAAATGTGGAATTTGTAGAAAGGAAGGTCATGACAGAAGAACATGTCCAACTCCCGATAATAAGGACAACAAATGGTTCAACAGTCCCAAGTTGAATGATGGTCCTCTTTTCGTTGAGGTGTTTTGGTTTCTATCCATTCTTCCTTTGATTCCAGTAATATTCGTCTCAGTTGCAGCACCGCCGATTCTTTGTGCTCTGTTAATGCTCATATTCATGTATAGAATTGGTCTAATCAGAATATATGGCTATTTCAGACCGAATTGGGAAGAGACTGACCCAAAGGGTTCGGTTATTGGTGAAGCACTGGATGATTTAACTCAGCCAGTAGAAGATTTCGTTGATGAAACCCGTGAAGATATCAAAGAGAAATTGAAGGAATTTGATGAAAATATGAGTGAGTACGAGTGGTATCGCAAAAATAGAATCGCGATTTTCATTGCTGCTGGTTTTGCTTTATTTTTCGCATTGGTCGTGACGCAGGTAATAATCGAAGAATTCTTGATCACTTAGATATACCAAAGGATTGGTTAATCTTAACCTCATCCCAAATCAATGGCAGGGGATCTTCAACATATCCATGACCCCGCAAAAGCCGAGGCATTTGCTCGTGAGTTGGGCCTACAGATTGGCGGAGGAGGGCATTCATTTGCGGGTTCATGGGGTACAAAAGGTCTCTATGCATACAGGTCTGGAAAATACAATGGTATGGCTTTTTTTGGTACAGGCGGAGATGAAAGAGCTCGTCTCATGATTCCTCATGAATCTGACAAGTATCGTCCATGGAACCGGTATGACCCAGATATTCCTGCGGACATTCGGAAAAAACTGATCGAATTAGAAGACGATGATACTACTAGCATTGGTCAACCACCCCAAACCGCACGGAATCAACCTCCAGTAGAGCCCTCCTGCATCGTGATTGATGAAGGAAAAATCGCCCTCAAGAGCGTACACGGAAAATATCTCAGCGCGCAGCCCGATGGTCGTGCTGAGTGGAATCGTGCTGTTGCATGCGACTGGGAATTTTTCGAGTTAGGTGAGCGGGATGGGCGAAAAATTACTCTCAGAAGTACGCACGGCAAGTACGTTTCAGCGCAACCCGATGGTACCGTGCAAATTAATCGGGACCATGCGCCACCAACTGGCTGGGAGGAGTTCACTGTTGAAACCCGGCCTGGTTCAACCCCGGGAGATGCACACGACTTTGTCCATTTGAAGTCGGTTCACGGAAAATACCTGAGCGCGCAGGCTGATGGCACGGTACAGTGGAACCGGGATCATGCACCACCTGGCGGTTGGGAAGATATCCAGTTCGTGCCACAGGTAACTCAAAACCAAGAACCTGCACCTACCCAAAATCAAGAACCAACATCCACTACACGGGAAGAATCCATTGAAATTTTAGAGGCTGTAACCGGCAAACCTGTTCGTTTCAAAATCAATAATCGACCAAGCAGTAACGATGCTTGGGTTGGAATCTATCCATTAATGGCAAGCGACCAAGATCATGGAGCGCAAAACCAACGATGGAAATGGCTTCGAGACATCGATGTGAACAACGCATCGCTCCC
>MDSY01101235.1_pt1 | contig 19297 bp, 19 predicted proteins | sample 811131 | NCBI WGS metagenome assembly MDSY01 (sample SAMN05326643, study PRJNA326480) | marine metagenome | isolation source: seawater | place: Atlantic Ocean: South West | collected 2010
ACCTCAATTGCACTTGAGACCTTCATCTTAATCAAACAGATGGGGGGAATTAGAGAAGCATTCAGAGTAGCTATTGGAATGTCTCTTATTTCGATGATAGCGATGGAATCCTCGATGAATGCTACAGATATTCTAATCATGGGAGAGCCTACATTGACATGGTGGGTAATTCCGATTATGTTGTTCGTAGGATTCATTACTCCATGGCCATACAACTATTGGCGTCTAAAGAAGTATGGAGTTTCATGCCATTAAGAGAGTGATAATTATGAGCGATTGGGATTACTTAGCTGAAGATATCTCAAATTGGATTTTGAAATATGCTGAACAAAATAATATTTCGACTCTAGTAGTTGGTGTTTCAGGAGGTATTGATTCAGCAGTAACATCAACTCTTTGCGCAAAAACTGGAATTAATACAATCGTAATTAATATGCCAATTAATCAAGATGTGTCTCAATATGATCTTTCAAATCAACATATTGAATGGTTGACTTCAAAGTGGAGTAATGTAGAAAGTCATATTATTGATTTAACAGAGACTTACGAGGTTTTCCATTCCAAATTAAACGATTTTAATGTTTCAGAGCTTTCAATGGCTAATACTAGAGCCAGACTTAGAATGGCAACTCTTTATGCTTTAGCAGGTTCAAACAATGGTATCGTTGTAGGAACAGGAAACAAGGTTGAAGACTTTGGAGTAGGATTTTTCACCAAATATGGAGATGGCGGGGTAGATATCTCGCCTATAGCGGATCTTTACAAATCAGAAGTATACTCATTAGCGGAATCCTTACAGATAATTCAATCTATTCAAGATGCTTCTCCGACGGATGGGCTTTGGAGTGATGGAAGAACTGACGAAGATCAGATAGGTGCTACATATGAAGAATTAGAATGGGCGATGAATGAAATTGAAAACCCATTACCTGAGAAGATACAGAATGAGAGACTCGCAGAAGTAATGAGAATATATTTGAAATTTAATCGAATGAATTCTCATAAAATGAACCCCATCCCTATTTTCAAGTTCAATCGTTAGATTAAAGAACAAATGATTCTATCACTCTCATATGGAATCATCCATCGGATATGCTGATAGCGGCCATAAAATGGCAGTAGAGTTTGATAGAAAAATAATTATTTATTGGTGGATGACTACTAACTTAACGCTCCTTTCAACAGTAATTGGAATACCTGTGATGATATTCTGGCTACCATTTGGCTGGATTATTCATCAAAAACAGTATGAACATATGTCGGCTGCTCTAACTGATCGTTCAGTAAATATGCGTATGGGATGGCTTTTCAAGAAACAGCAGAACATACCTCTAGACAAACTAACAGATGTTTCAATTCATGAGGGCCCAATACTCAATGCATTTGGTGTTGTTAGAATGCAATTTGAAACTGCAGGAGCCGCTCCATTCATTTTGACAGGGGTAAAAAATTCTGAAAAATTCCGCGATTTGGTATTGGAGCAGAGAGATTCTTTAGTCTCTAACCCAATTGTCAATAATTCAAATCTAGGTTCCGAGGATGTTTTTGTTGAAATTAGAGATTTATTGAAAAGTATTGATTCTAAACTTAGTGAATAATTACCAAGGAAATTTCACAGACCAAATTATTAGGTCATTTAGTATACATTGTATAGAAATCATAAATGCACCTAATATCATTAATTCTGAGCTCTGAACTCCGTCAAGATATGCACTATAAGCCAGTAATCCTAACATTATGTTTCCAATTGAAGTCAATAATAATGTTCCAATTACTATTATTGGAGTCCATGAATATTCATTTGATAAATGAAATGATGTGCTTTCAAGCCACAAAGCTGAAGGTATCAAGAATAGAACGTATGCAAGTAGTAACCTTTCCATACCTGAGCCATCAGAATCTGACCAGGGCCATCTTAGATTTTCTAATTCTAATATCTCTAGTTGGAATAAGGCAATCCACCAGTAAATCAGGTATCCTAGGGCTGCAACAAACATAAATGGCACAATATATCTCCGCCATGAATCTGGAATTCCTCCCCATAATTTCATCGGATCCGTTGATTTTGAAACACCGTAAACATATGATAAAAGTACAATCAAACCACTAACAATTGTAAAAATCCGTATAAAGTCTCTCGATACGTCCATGTTTATCGTAGAAGACAATCATTCATAATGAATTGTTCATCAATGTATTACAAAGTACCAATACCAAAGACTTCCCCCAAAGTTCATGGTTGAAACTTTGGAGGAGCCCAAGTATCAATTAATTAGTGATTATGAAGATTTTGAGATCCGACTCTACAGCGAAGTTATTCAAGCCCAAGTTTCTAGAGAAATCGGGAAAAATTTTACTCCCTCAAATAACTTTAGAATTATAGCCGGATATATTTTTGGAAACAATAAATCTAACGAAAAAATTGCTATGACTTCTCCGGTGGAAATGTGGGACAATAAATCAACTATGAATATGGCATTTACTATGCCTTCAGAATATAGTTTTACGAATTTACCCGAACCTAATGATTCAAAAGTTAAAATCGTTAAGGTTCCTGAGAGATTAGTTGCAGTAAAGAGATTTTCAGGCTTTTACGGTTCTAAGAAAGTAAGTAAAATAGTCAGAAAACTGAATAAATCATTAATAGAAAGAAGTTTCAAACCTAATGGAGGTTATATTCTAGCAGTTTATGACCCCCCCACTAGGTTACCATTTCTCAGAAGGAACGAGATTTTAATCCCGATTAAAGAAATAAGTTATTCAGAAGAAATAGGTTCAGGGGAGTTATTATGAGCATGCAGAGATGTGGTGAGGATGAAGTCTTGACATCTATTGAAGATGGTGAAGATGTTAGTTTAATTTTAATAAAAAGAGATACTCAATCACCACTAATTAGTAAGATATTGAATTATGCTGATGAATTAGCGATTAAAGTGATTTATGGTTCAGAAAATGATTTATGGCGTATGTCCAGATCTACTTCAAATGGTATCCCTGACGTTCTATGTTTAGTTGGCCGTAATCCTGAATCCTCATTGAAGGAGGTACTATCCAAAGGGGGATTAGTCTGGTTGCTTGCAGGTGCATCTTACCCAGTTAATATTGGCTTTTGCATAAGAACTGCTGAAGTTTCAGGTGCTGATGCCGTAATCATCGATGCTGAATTAAATAATCAAGAAAGAAGTGCAGCAAAACGAGCATCAATGAAGGCTCACAGATTCTTACCTGTTTTTTGGACTTCCGGCCTAGAGTCGATATTAATGGCTAAGGAACATGGATTTAGAATAATCTCAGTAGAAGACGTTGGCGATTCTGCTCCATGGGATATTGATATGACCGGAGATATTGTTTTAATTGTAGGTGGGGAGAGAAACGGCATCTCTGAAAAAATTTTAGCACAGTCGGATGAAATTATTAGAATTCCAATGTCTGGTTTTGTTCCTTCGTTTAATTTACAGGCTCCATTAAGTTATGTTGCCATAGAGGCTCAGAGACAGAGAAGTTGATTATTTTCTTAATTTTACCTTTATGATTTATTGAGTCTCTGTACTACCCAGTGATTATGAATGTACCAAGCGAGTTAATTTCGATGCTCGTCGGCGAACATGGTACAACTAAACAGAAAGCAGCCAGACTTGTCATAGACCTTGCATCTAGTGCGGGAGCAACTGACTTCGTCCGCTGTGAGCATTCCCACGTTTCGGGAGTAAGTGTAATTACTGGCGGACATGGGCTTCGTCGCTTTCTTTCAGATTTAGCTGGAGACGATAGAGGAACTGTTTCAATACCCACCACTCTTAATTCAGCCGGCTGCGATAGAGAAAAAATGGAAGAGATGGAAATAGATTATCCAGACTTTTTGAAATACCAATTTGAAATAATTGATGCTTATAATAATCTCGGAATTGATGCAACCTTATCCTGCACACCTTACGACAGAGGTATCGATTTAGCAGAAGGAATAGGTTCTTGGGCAGAATCCAATGCAGTTTGTTTCTCTAATTCCTATACTTCTTTGATTACGAATAGAGAATCCGGTTTATCTGCGTTAGCAACAGCATTGACCGGGTGGGCCCCTCTTTGGGGACTCCATATCGAAAAAAATCGAGTTCCTAATATTCATGTCGTAGTTGAATGTTCAATGGATAATATTTCTGATTGGAGTGTATTAGGAGATTGGATTGGAAAGCAGATAAGACCTGAATGGAGAATGCCATGGGGGATGATGCCTCACATTTCTGGTCTTCCTAAACATGCGACTTTTGAAATGAGAAAAGCGTTGACTGCAGCAGCAGCAAATTATGGTTGTCCAATGCTTTGGGCCGATGGTCATACTGTTAAACCACCAATTATTGATAATTATGAAGGAGAATTAGTATTTACAGAAAATGATTTACAACTCCGATATCATGAATTATCTCCGAAAGGTATTGTTGATCTTGTGGTAATTGGTTGCCCACAAGCTAGCGTTGGAGAAGTCAGAACAACAGCATCTTATGTCCGTTCTAAGATGGAAAACGGCGAAACTATTCCCGATAAGCGCCTATGGATATTTACTAGTGGCCATAATTATGACATTCTAGAGTCTGATGGAACCATAGACTTGCTAGAAGAAGCAGGTGCATTAGTATTGAAAGATACATGTCCAGAAGTAACACCGTATAACAGAAATAAGTTTAATCATATTCTTACTAATTCTCTCAAAGCCGAACATTATTTGACTTCTGGATTGAATAAAATGCCAACGAGTGTTTCAACAATCTCTGAATGTGTAAATCATGCATTTAATCCCAATTTAATTAACAGTCCAAGGCCAACGTTAGAATCAACTAAAGTCAAACCAATGTTTTCTAATAAGGAGCACAGAAATGGTTCCTTGGAGATAAATGGTAAGAGTCTCCCCAGCCAAAAAGAATGGTCTATAGAAGGGCGTGCCCTAGTAACTGATGTCCCAATAACATATCTTGGATACGTAAATAGGGATACTGGAGTAATTGAAGAGAGAGGACATCCATTAGACGGTATAGCAATAGAAGATACTATTTTGATATATCCAAAAGGTTCTGGGTCAACCGTTGCTCCGTTTGTATTAATGGGGTTGATATACACCGGTAAAGGTCCTAAGGCAATAATAAATTGCGATGTTTGCCCACTAACTTTACCTGCTGCTTCCTTGCTAAATGTCCCTTACGCTCATGGATTTGAACTAAATCCTACATTGGAAGTAAATACAGGAGACTACGTCTCAATCAAACTTAATGAAGAAGTTGTTAGTCTTTCAGTTATATCTCGTGTAAGCGAGGATTGATGACTGATAGTTGCTCCAGTCATGTTGTGAATACACGACCCAATCCTGACCCCTGTCGCCCTCAAGACAGAGGTAAGTTTGAAATTTTACAAAAAGATGGTTCCGCTAGAATTGGACGTTTACATACAAATCATGGCATGCTCAACACTCCGATGTTACTACCTGTTGTCAATCCTAATATTAGGACCATTGAACCTAGGGAAATGTGGGAAAAATATCGAGTTGATGGATTAATTACGAATTCTTATGTGATTTGGAAACATGATGATTTAAGTGAATCTGCATTAGAGAATGGGGTACATGAACTAATTAACTTCCCTGGAGTTATAGTTACTGATTCCGGAACTTTTCAGTCATATGTTTATGGCGATGTAGAAGTTGGTGTAGAGGAGATTATCAATTTCCAAAGAGATATTGGCGTAGATATTGGAACCATGCTCGATGTTTTTGGTAGACCAGAAATGAGTCGAGAAGAAATAGAGTCTGCTGTAGAAATTACTGCAGACAGGGCTCCAATTTCATTAGATTTAGCTGGAGATGATTTACTATTGAACGGGCCTATTCAAGGAGGTCTTCATGATGATTTAAGGGCGTTAGCAGGCAAATTAATGGGTGAAGTTAATGGCACTAATGGAGGATTTACTATTCATCCAATAGGGGGCATAGTTCCTTTAATGGAAAATCAGAGATATAAGGATCTTTTTCGAATACTTCTATCTGCCAAATCCACTCTCCCTCCAGATAGGCCAATTCATTTGTTTGGATGTGGTCATCCATTACTATTCCCAATGTCAATAGCATTGGGAGTAGATATTTTTGACTCTGCTGCTTACGCACTTTTTGCTCGAGGAAACCGTTTACTAACACCTACTGGAACAGTTCGTTTGGATGAGATTACTGAATGGCCCTGCAACTCTTCTGAATTATTTAAGTGGACTCCAGAGGAGGTCAGATCATTGGATAGTAAGGAACGTGAGAAAGTTCTAGCTAGACATAATCTAGAAGTCACTCAATCAGAGTTGGCTCGCTGCCGTGAATCAATTAGAAACGGTAAGATTTGGCAGTTAGCAGAAGAAAGAAGCCATTCTTCGGCTCAATTGAGGGAGGCATTCCTTTGGGTTCTTGATCAATTAGAAGATCCTGATGATGGCCCTGTTGGAGTTTCATCATTAAGGATGATTTCTTCTACTAATCCTGTTAGAAAGGGTGGTGAAAATCTAGTAGAAGATATTGATGATAGGCCGCATATTCTTCACTTTAAATCTCTACTTGCATTAAGGTGGAGAATACCAGGTTCTTGGTGGGATGGCTCTCTAAGTGATCCTAAAAGAATAGTCATAATTGAAGGTGCTAGCCCTCCTTGGCGAGATAGCTCACTACACACTATAGTTTCTCTATTAGAGGAAATTCCTGAGTCAATAATACTTATCTCTACTCCAATAGGGTTGATTCCTTACAGCTTAGAAGATGTATCTCCTTGGTCTCATATTGATGGTTCTGACGACATATGGGATTCTCCACTAGATGAAAATGAGATTTTTGACGAACTAATCGAATTAGAATTATCTCACATACCATTCATTAGAATCACACCAGGTCCCATTTCTGAAACTGAAAATAGAAAAATAGAGGAAATTTATGATTGGATTGATAGATGTTCTATAGTTGATAAACTATCAGTTCTAAACGGCTTATCCCCGTCTTTAGGTTGTAAGTTGACCATTGGGATGAATACTCGCAAGTCAAAAACAAGAAGGATGGTCAATGTTTATTCAGATGATTTACATATTATTTCTCCCAGATTGAATGATGGTGGTATTTCTCTAACTCTAAATGGTGCTAAAATGATTAACGATTTATCTCCGGGAACACCAATTCATTTCGGAGTAAAGTATGAAGGTGATGAATTAGATCATCCAGGTATTGCTAAGGTTATGATAGTAGATGATGCAATTCCATTTGTCGGTCAAGGTAAGAATGTCATGCAAGGTTATGTGTTAGGAGCAGATCCACATCTAATTCCTGGTCAGCCATGTCTAGTTGTAGATTCGAATGGAAGATTAGTAGCTCATGGTATACCTATGACTACCGCAAGAGAGATGGCATTTTTGACAAAAGGAATTGCAGTAAGAATACGAGATGGAGCATTAAAAGATAAGAAGAATTAATCAGGTCTTGTAGGGGATTAATTCAAGAACGTGATTTATAACGAAGTTATGACACTCGCAGTGCGAAGGCGATTTTATGAGTTCTATTTCTTCTAATAAATTGGTTATTGAAACTGTAGACTTAGTAAAAATGTACGGCCCTCATGTTGCCTTAGAAGGCCTTAATCTTAAATTAGAATCAGGTGCTATTGGAATTCTAGGACCTAATGGTGCTGGTAAATCTACTTTTTTCAAATGTATTTTAGGTCTTATTACAACTACATCTGGACAGGGCAAGGTTCTAGGTTATGATATTAAGACTCAGGGCGATATTATTCGCTCTAGAATTGGATATATGCCTGAATATGACTCATTGGACCCAGAATTAACAGCTATTGACCAAGTACGTTATTCTGGAGAATTAATTGGTATGAATCCTGCACATGCTACACAAAGAGCTCATGAAGTATTGGAATATGTGGGTCTTAAAGATCAGAGATATAGGAAAATAGAAACATTTAGTACTGGAATGAAACAAGCTGCTAAATTGGCCTGTGCTTTAATTCATGATCCTGAAATATTGATATGTGATGAACCAACAAATGGGCTAGATCAACGTTCAAGAGAATTCATGTTACAGACACTAAGAAATACTGTACAGCAAGGAAATAGGACTGTATTAATGAGCGGACATGTAATGGATGATATTCAGGAAGTTTGCGATAGTATTGTAATGATATATAAGGGCAAAATAGTAGTTCATAGTCGAATTGAGGAGTTGGCAAGACAAGTTGATGAAGAGATAGAAATTTCTGTATGGGGTGGTTCTTCTAGGATGCAAGAATCATTGGAATCTCGAGGCCTATCTGTTCGTCGTTTAGGCAGGATTATTAGAATCAAAGTCGAATCAGAAGACACGATCTCCGTTATCTTAGAATGTGCGGTAGAGAGTGGAGTACAGGTCCGTAAGATGGGCGAATACGAACCTGACTTAGAAGATATTTTCTTGCTAATCATGGATAAGTTAGGTGCTGAAGTGAAGACAACCTCTGACTTGATGACTTCGGAACATACCGGAGGTACAAACAATGACTGAGGATTTGATAGACTTAGATGGCGGTCAAACTCGAATGGAAGCTGCTTATGGTTCAGATGATGGTGATGAAGATCTTTTTGCTATTACTGCTAAGAGAGATGCATCAGTAGGTGAAATTTTCGAACAAAATTATCGACCATGGGATGGTGATTTTGGGCCACGCTGGGTCAGAAATTATGCAATCTTTAGGCATCATGTATTTGGATTGTTTAGTTCGAAAGGGCATCGTAATTATAATCCATTTATACGGCTTACCATTTTAGTGATTTTCATTGGCGCAATCTCTCCTATTGCTATGCTCTTTTTCTCGTCTTTGTTTGGAACTGGTCCAGATGGTTTCATCGATAAAATGTGGGGTGTTAATAGGAGTAATCTTTGGGGTCAAGTATTGGGTTATTTCCCTAGAAATTTGTGTTATTGGCCACTTTTAACGGCACTTGTTGTGGGTGGAATGATTTCTGATGATAGAAGAAATGGGACTAGTGCTATATATTTCTCCCGGCCAGTTACTAGAGTAGATTATACAATGATGAAATATCTCAGTGTGGCTGTAGTTCTAGGATTTGTAATTGTTTTCTCATATATGTCATACTATACTTTAGCTATAGTTTTCAAAGGTGAAGGTTGGGGATTTTTAATTGATACTTTACCTATGTTTTTAGCCGGTCTATTATGTAGTATACTATTGGTAATCACATACACTTCCATAGGTCTCGCATTGTCTAGTATAAGTCAAAGTCGTTTTTTCTCCGCTATTGCATTTTTGAGCATAATATATGGGACCAAATTAGTTGCTTTATTGATTGATCTTCAGTTTGAAACATCGATATTATACATCTTAAGCCCATATGACTGCCTTGCTCATTTCGGACAGTGGATGTTGGGATTAGAACTAAATTATTCTCACTCTCTGTCATTATCTGTTGTATCTTTAATTTTAATGAATCTAGTATCAATTTTAGTATTAATTTCTAGAGTTAGTTCACTGGAGGTTACAAGAGAATGAGTAATAGCGTCAAAGTCCCCTCTGTATTAGTTGAAAATGTATCTAAGTGGTACGGTCAGGTAATTGGAGTTAATGATGTATCTCTTGCTATTGAAGGAGGAGTTACGGGAATATTAGGGCCTAATGGGGCTGGAAAATCAACTTTATTTAAGTTATTAATGGGTAGAATTAAACCTAGCCAAGGAAGTGTTAAGTTATTTGGTATTGATCCGTGGCAAGACACCTCTCCTTATCGAAGAATAGGTTATGTCAGTGAGTCAGAGAGACTCTATGACTGGATGACAGGTCAAGATTTTGTTTCTACTCTGGCTAGATTACATGGGATGACTCGTAATGAAGCTGAATCTAGAGCCGAACATGTTTTAGAATTCGTTGGTCTTTACGACGTTCGTCACAAAGAAATTGGCAAATACAGTAAGGGGATGAGGCAGAGAGTTAAGATTGCACACGCCCTAGTACACGACCCTGATTTAATAATCCTAGACGAGCCACTACATGGCTGTGACCCCATTGCAAGAACTAGTATTATGAATGTAATCAAAGAACTTGGGAACCAGGGAAAAACAGTTTTAGTTTCTAGTCACATACTCGAAGAGATTGAACGAATTACTGAACAAATAGTAATACTACATAATGGAAGATTGTTGGCTCTGGGGAATATTTATGCTATCAGAGATCTACTGGACAAACATCCACATAGAATTATGATTACAACCGAAGAACCTCGAAAATTAGCTAATGCATTTATCGGCGAAGAACCTATTTATGGCGTGAGGTTTCCAGAAGAGGGCAAGTTAGAGATACAAACTAATGATTTATCCGCAGCCCATTCAGTTTTACCGCGAGTCATTGTTGAATCGGAAGTAAAAGTATCACGAATTGATAATCCGGATGATAATTTAGAGTCATTATTAGAATATTTAATTGGAGGCTAATACAATGTCAAAACAAGATGAACAAGGCAGAGGTCTCTCAAATACTGTTTGGACCCAACTTGATAGGAAGGCTGGAGCAATCACAGAGCTAACTATTAGGCAACTCCGTAATCGAATTTCCACTTGGGTTGTTCTGGGAGTAGGTGTGCTGCTAATTTCTCTCTTACTTATCTTTTACATTGATTCAATTAGGGATGAATTCGAACCTTATGATAATGATGGAGATAGTGAAGATTGGGATAATGATGGATACCCATTAGGTCAAGAAAATATCTATGGGACTAGCGACTATAATGAATTCAGTTTTCCTGGCTCATCAGAGTATATCTATCAAGGTGATATAGATTGGAATGATCAACCTCGGACTCATTACGGAAATCATACTTGGTCTTATGCATGGGGTTATTTTACTCCGGTATGGATAGATGTAAACTCTACGAATCCTTTTATCTGGAATTATTATAATAGTTGGATTGATTGGAGTTTAGGCGATTATTCTTGTGAGGATGAGGGTTTACCTGATAATCCATTTTATATCGGGCAAAATGACGATTATGGATATAATAGTATAGATAGAAATTATTGTCAATTCGAAAATGGAACTTATATCATGTTTGGAGCCGCATTTAGAGGAGAAGGAGAATTTTTTGTTCAGCCTGGATGGGAGACTGAATGGGGTTATTTTACTGAATCATTTTTTGTTGAGCCACATCCTAAATCAATGTATATTGATGAAGACGATATTGATTGGAATGGTAACAGTGTTTCTGGTTCTCAAGGATTCGATGATGATGGCGACTGCCTTAAGGAGGATTATCTAGTTGAAAGCAGTCCTGATGATAGTAATAGAAATGGAATAGTATGTGATGTTCAGTGGACATATGATCCGTATGGAAATCTTATTAGTATTCGAGCAGATTCTAATGTAGATGAAGATCCTGATGATTCTAAACATGTAGGTGAATCAAGCCATAGGACGTTCATAATTGGGACCGGAAAAATAGCCTTCGTTATGATACTAGGTCTATTCTTACCTCTATTTCTAGCATTAGGATTAGTAAGGGATGAATCCGAGAATGGTACTTTACATTATCTTCTTTCCAAACCAATCCATCGAGGCGAATTTATTCTATATCGATTATTGGGTTATCTGGCCATTGTTGTTTCTTATACTGTAATTTTAACTTTCATTATTGCATTTATTACTTCAATTATCGGACCGGGAGAATCAATAATTCGCCTCTCTGATTATCCTGTATGGATAGGAATCTCACTTTCTACAATACTAGTTTTGACAGCATATGGTTCAGTTTTCAATACTGTTGGCTTAATTTTACCTCGATATGGAGTTTATCTTTGTATTTTATTCGGAGTATGGGAATTTTTAATGGGACTTTTCACTATTACTATCCCCAGTTCCGATATCACCATGCTATCTATTTCTCATTGGGCTATACAAATTATTGATGCTACTGTAATGATTGCTTGGAGTGATACTGCACTAATGCAGCAACAAGCTAACGCATTCGGTTTGGAAACTGGGATTTCCTTCTTCTGGCATCCACCTGTTCATACTTTGGGTACTGGAAACCCTTTCATTGCATTGATAATTAGTGTGGTTTTCATACTAGTTTTTAGCATAGGAATGATCTTAATAGGGCAACTAATTTTCAGAAATAAGGAAATAATGTGATTACTGTGAGTGATGAATTAACTAGATTTTCTGGCGATTATTCATCATTATGGCGTTTAGATATCATGCCATCTTTACCTCGCCTTTCATGGTGGTGGTGGTGGGTAATATTATTCATTCCCGACCCCGATAATCCCTCACGTTCAAGACAATTAATGGTTCTATGGTCTTCTAAAGAAACACCGGCAATACGTGTTAATAATCATTGGTGGAAACCTGGTTCGAGAATGAGGGTTGATGAAGATGGAGGGCATGTAGTACCTGGGATGGTATGTTCGTGGTGGTATGATGGTAAAGAAATGCATGAACCCCTAATTATGAAAGAATGTAAAATGGTATCTATCGATGATAAACATCCATTATGGCCATCCGAAGGTTTAGGAGAAGGCTCTGGAGCAGTGATTCCTCTAGTTGATGATGATTTATCACTTGGCCTGACTGAAGGAAATAAGAAATTCTGGCTTAATTTGGCCAGTGATGAAATCGCTCAGAAAAATGGTGCCCCTAAGTCAATTAAGGCAGAGCTCACTCCTTGGTGGGGACCTCCAAGTAAATTGACTTACAAGAATAATGTCTTCTTCTCTAATATGGGTTACGATATACTAAGGATTCAGGGCACCAAAGCCTCGATAGTAATTGATGGTGAAGATTTTGAAGGTACAGGGTATTTTCAGAAAGTTAGTGTTCAGGCACCAACTGTGCCTTGGTTCTGGGGGATGTTACATTTTGATGATGGCTCTTATCTCGATTGGTTTATGCCTCATATCTCATTTTCTTGTTTAAACTTGGATGATAGACCTTGGAAATTGAGAGATATCTTTAGGAAAAAAATGAGTGGTTCAGGAATTTTCCATGACGCGAATAGAGACGCCACTGAAGAATTTAAAAATTGTGAGGTGGAACTAATAGATTCAGAAGATGAAGGTGAGATTTTGGTCGATAATGATGGTAATAGATTACCAAAGTTTCGAATTCGTCTATGGAATGAGGCGACAAAAATTTCTTTGGAAGTCAGAGCGGTCTCTAGAGCGAAATGGACCTTCGATCAACCAACTCGTGCAGGAATGGTCAGCCATCTTACATACAATGAATACCCTCTTGAATTATTAAGAATCTCAATTTTAGATGAACAAGGTCTTCGCACAAAGAAAGATTATTCTTGGATACATGGTAATGCTGAGCATTCATGGGGATTATTACATTAAGAGGTGTTTTGATTGAATGAAATTGTATCAGATTCAATAGATTCGATTAATGAAGATTTAGCGAGAAAAAAGTTTTCTTTAGTAGATGTCGATGAAACTCCTATATGGATGGGTTCACCCACATTTCTTTCATATTCACCAAGGTATGTTCTTACTGCAATAATTTTTCTTACACATTTTATCTTCTATCGTGTGGCAGTGACAGTATATGCTGAAGGAAAGGAGGGTATTTTCTACACCTTTTTACGACTCATAGATCAGTTATTTGACTTAATTGACGTCTTTGCCTTCATTATTGTGATGTTGTTAATTGCAAGAATTAATCATTTCATCAATATCTCTACCTCGAATTTTAAGACCACTCTCTTTTTGTTAGTTATTGGTTTAGTTCCTTCGATTTGGTATATGGCAAATGTAATTGATTGGATTTTATTGCTCCTAGGAAAAGAAGGGCTAAATATTCCCGAGTGGTTTGATACTTGGTTTCTAGGATTAGGAATAATAAACGCCATAATTTTCCTAATTTATACGCTTATTTCTCAATTCTCTTACTCCTATCTAATTACGGAAAAGAATATTTTCATTAAGAGAAAAATTTTATTTTTTTATAATTCAATTACAGTATTTAGCCTAGATGAATTAGCGAATCTCAAAACCCAAATATCGTTTCTTGGTAAAATAATGGGTTATGGCAATATATTGCCGATTGCTAAGGAAGATTTAGAAATAGAACCACAAGTAAAAATTGAAAGAGTGGGTTTTCAAAAGGTAATTCATATAATTAAGTTATTTATCTCATATAAGAGAGTGAAAAAAGAGTTACAGAAGGCTCCTTCAGAGTGTCTTTTTGGAGTTAGAAAGCCTATGATGGTATACGAATTGGCAAATGAATTAATGGATGAAAATAATGCTGAAATAGAAATTTAAGTTTCCGCATTGTTATTAATGAAAAGGTATCGAGAGAACATTAGAGGGATTCACATGTCCGAAGAAGATATCATTACAATAGCTGCACAACACATCACCAAAGGAGACTTCATGGGGGCCATGGAAATATTTGAGAATCATGTTAATGACAATCCCAAAGACCCTGCAGGATATCACGGATGGGCAGAAGCAGCAATGTTTGAGATTCAAGAAAATGGAAATTTTGATGAAAAAGGAAATGACAGAATAAATGAGGGTAAAGTACAATCCTATCTCAAAAAAGCGGCTGGCTTAGAACCAGAAAATGCCGAATATCAGGCTGCACTTGCAAATGCCCTCATTGAGTTCGATCGCGTCCCTATGGCTATTCGTGAATTCAAAAAACTGATTGAGCTTGGTAAGAAAATAGAAGATGTCGATGTATCATTCCATCTTTATGAAGCCGCTAAACAATTAATCGATTCTATTGATGTTAAAGTTGGTTATGATCGAAGCGAGCAGTTTGCAAGGCAATTTATTCCCGTTGCAATAGAATTCGCCATCCTAGGATTAGGTTTTTCTTCTGTCGAAGAAGCAATGGAATATCTTTCTGAGGATTAATTGGGGGTTTCCGATTGACTAGCGGCCGCATAATGGTCGCATTTGGTTATCATGGTAGTCATTTCCATGGGTCTCAGATTCAACCAGATGTTCCTACAGTACAAAAGGCGATAGAAAACGCATTAAGAAAGGTTAGTTGGTGGACTGATGGATGTTTAGAAATGTCAAGCCGTACTGATGCCGGTGTTAGTGTTCGAATGAATCTTGCTTGTATCGATATACCAATTACGGTTTGGAATGATGTAGAGAAAAAAACTATTCTTAAAGTTCTTAATAATCGATTTCCTGAGGGTTTATGTGCATGGGATTTAGTCAAAGTTAATTCCGATGTAAGAAGTCGAGCTGCAAAAAATCGGACATATCTTTATCGAACAGAATTAATTGAAGAATGGTCAACAGGAATTAATGAGGATTTATTCATTAATGCCTGTAATTTGATTATTGGTACACATAATTTTACAAATTTTTGCAAACTAGAAGAAGATAAGAACCCAATTCGTACAATTGATTTTTGTAAACCTTGGTATTCTTCTGATGGAAGAATCATAGGAATATATCTTAGTTCTGAGGCATTTTTATGGAATCAAGTCAGAAGACTTGCGGCAGCAATTACTGGTGTTGCTACTGAAAGAATTAATTTCGATACTTTTCAATCAGCATTAGAAAATCCTGAGTCTTCTGTTGACTTAGGAAGGGCTCCATCTAATGGTCTAATACTTTGGTCGATTGAACATCAATGTTCAGAAAGAATGGGTTTGGATTGTGAACCGGATACTACTGGTTTTTCAGCACCTCCCGAAAAAAGACATCGATTCAAGAGATGGTTGTCTATGGCAAAGTTAGAGATGGGAATGATAATTGAAAGAGACTGGGAGAATTCACTCAATCTAGTTTAATTTCTAATATGTCCCCATCTTTACACGGCATAGACTCTCTTAGAAAAGATCCTGAAATTACTTCAGCAGTCTCGGTGTGTCTTGTTAAGTCTGGAATTAATATTGCACATTCTATCCATTTTTCTTTATCAGATGATATTTTTCCAAGAAATGCTGTAGCCCCTCCAAAGGATTTTCCATCTCTCTCAAAACCTTTAATTCTAAATGGTTTAGCTTTTTTTGTAACTTCTCCTTCCTCAAGGCCGGATAATATTCTTAAATTTTGATAGTCATTTATGCTGTTACTATCCATGTCGAGATTCAAAGTTCCAGGCCAAGCAGTAACCTCAAGAACTTTCTTGAATTGTTCTTGATAATGAGGCTGAGCCATGAAGACATGTGCTCTTCCAAGGCCACTGGTCACTTTGCCCGATAGGCGCATGATTGCTCGTCTTATTGTTTGTTCAAGAGGGTTGCCACTAGAGTATGCTATAATTTCAGTACATCTCCAATTTCAGAAACTCCCCAGCCATACTCTTCGACAAGTTTTCTTTGTTTTGATCCTATATCATTAACTGGATTTGAATGATTCAAATGCAAAAAAGAAATTCTAGGATCCTTTTCCATTCTTTTACCAAGAAGTTTCAAACTATCTTGTATTGTAGGATGAGGTATTTCCGATATATTTCTTCCAGGTAATTCTTTCATACTCCAAAATGTTCCATCAATCAATGCGTAATTAATGTTGAACATTTTCAAAAAATCTCTAATATTTTCTTTTGAATAATATTCTAATGTTTCTTCCCATGAATCTTGATCAGGCATAAAGAGAATATTTTTTTCATTTCCCTTGATAATTATTGCAGCAGTGTCTCCTAATTCACTTCTATGAGGTATTGAGATAAACTGTAGGGAAAAACCACATCCTTGCTTTGGTTCAAATAATTGATTAAAATTCTTTGAATGAGTTCTAATATTATTTTGTTTTATCATTAATTTTATATCGCTTCTTTCATCAAAAACATTTTTATTTTTATGACTGAGAAAAACATCTACTTCTTTTGACGCCATAACCGGTTTTCCAAATTGTCCAATACCTTCCACATGGCCTAGGTGTAAGTGTGTAATGGATACTGTTTCAGGGATAAATAATTCATTTTCATTAGATGACCAAATCATTAATTGTTCAGATAGATTTTTTGTAACTTCTACAATATGTTTGGAGCCATCAGTTCCTATAATTCCTAGAGATACTGGATATTTTCTTAGTTTCAAATTTTTGTGAGCTTCATTACATCTTTCACACGAGCAACCTGCTTGTGGTATTCCGCCATCTTGAGCAGTCCCTAATATTGTTACACTAACTCCTGGCTCCATCAAGATATCCGTATGGGTATCAATCTTTAACTCGTCGATTTACTAAATTAGTAATCATTTCATAGAAGCACCAATGAACTATCCCCTCTTGGCAAGTTCATGGCTGCAGACACATCATGGATGTCGTTGCGTTATAGCGAGATAAGAAAACAAGGTTTAGATTGGAATCCACCCACTTTGGAAACCTCAAATGATGCGAGGTGTATTATTGATGGTAAAGAGACAATTATGCTTTCCGCAAACAATTATCTTAATCTTACAAATCATCCAAAAGTCATGGATGCTATGATATCTGCAACACGTAAGTATGGGGCAGGTAGTGGTTCTGTTAGAGCAATAGCTGGCACCATGGATATTCACCTCGAAGCCGAGGAAAAAGTTGCAGAATTCAAGAAAGTAGAATCATCTTTAATTTATTCTGCAGGTTATACTGCTAATGTAGGATTAATACCAACTTTAGTTAGAGGTTCTGAAGACATAATAATCAGCGACGAATTAAATCATGGTTCAATAATTGATGGTGTAAGGCTTACAAAAGCACGTAGAGGTGTTTACTCACACAACGATATGGGTGAATTAGAGGCGGTACTCAAAGCAAACTCTGATGCTGAAAGAAAATTAATAATCACAGATGGAGTATTTTCAATGGATGGAGACATAGCTCCTTTGGATGAGATTAGTAAGTTAGCAGACGAATATGATTCGATGGTTTATGTTGATGATTGTCACGGCGAGGGAGTATTGGGTGAGAAAGGTGCAGGAATAGTTGATCATTTCAATTTACAAGGAAAAGTTGATTTTGAAGTTGGTTCATTTTCTAAAGCATTAGGTGTTCAGGGAGGAATTCTTGCAGGTTCTGAAGAGGTTAGAAATCACGCGTTGAACCATTCTAGATCTTGGCTTTTGTCCGGAAGCCAGCCACCTGGCGTTGCAGCAGCGCAGAAAGCCGCAATTCAGGTCCTTATGAGTGAACCAGAACATCATTCTAGACTATGGGATAATACAGATTATTTCCGAAAAGAATTACAATCACTAGGTTTTGACACAGGTTTTTCTGAAACTCCAATTATACCCATAATGTGTGGAGAATCTTTAGTAGCTAAACAATTATCAGAAGAACTTGGTAAAAATAATATAATGGCCGGGGCAATTGTATTTCCGATGGTTGCTAGAGATAAAGCTAGAGTAAGGACTCAGATGTCTGCCGGTTTAAGTCGTGAAGATTTAGATGATGTACTTAGAGTTCTAGAACAAATAGGTCCTCGACTCAAATTAATATGAGGTTTTTTTAATGGTTCAGACGTCAACTTTAGATGCTAAAGAGATTAATTCAATGTTGGGAAGAATTAATTCTGTTCCAATTACTGAGACTCTGAAAATGCAAATTTTGAGGCTTGATAGAGGAGAATGTGAGGCTTTGATTCCTAGAGATATTATGTGGGATGGTATTTTTCAAACATTCCATGGAGGAATTCTTGCAACAATTGCTGACAGTATTACATGTTGGGCAATTCTAACAAAAATAGGTTCAGATCGAAAAGTCGCAACTACTGATTTTAATATTAGATTTTTACGCCCTTGCAAGACAGATGTAAGGTGTGTAGCTAAAGTAATCAGGGCAGGAAGAACGTTAAGTTTAGCCGAGGCTGAGATATATGATATGAATGATAAATTAGTTGCTGTTTCCCAAGTAAATTATATTTCACTTGAATCATGAATCTAATTCTTCGATAACATTTTCCAGCTCATCAAAATTTTGTTCGGACAATTCATCATTATTTTTGTCAAGATATATCGTCTTCTTCATTCCTTCAAATGGATCTAGGTCTCTGTCTATTCTTTCAATCATCCTCCATCTTGGAGCATAAGATATCTGAATATATAGTGGTCCTGGTGCGATTAATATGAAATAACCTAATATTTTCAGTTCTTCGGGAGTTGAAAAAATAATTGTAATTGTAGTTATTAAGAATCCAATGAATGGCAATGGATAGAGATACCTCCTCCTTCTTTCTAGTCTCACTGGAGGCCTTCTTATTAAAGAAGAAATGATAGTTGAAATAGCTCCCAAGGAAGCACATAATAGTAAGATAATTAGACTTTGATTAATCCATTTTTGTAAAATTTC
>MDSY01021658.1_pt1 | contig 19295 bp, 15 predicted proteins | sample 811131 | NCBI WGS metagenome assembly MDSY01 (sample SAMN05326643, study PRJNA326480) | marine metagenome | isolation source: seawater | place: Atlantic Ocean: South West | collected 2010
ACCAATTGATTGATAACATACTCCGCTATGCTAAGGCTATGCAAGCAAAGAAGCTCATGGCGGTATTGATGATTTCACTGTTCTTCACCGCCGGTTGCCTAAATGCGCTTGACTCGGAAGTCGAAATACCCGATATCGACCTGCCACTCGATTGGAATGAACTCACTCAAAGAACCGCAACATCACCAGATTTAGTAAAATTTTCAGACTGCGGGGAACTTGAATATAATCTCAAACAATCAATAATTGAAGAATATAGAATTGATTTATTACAATCCGTTGAACAACAAAACTACTACTTCTGGGACGACGCGGTTATGATGGATGGTGACATGATGGCGGAATCAGCAGATTCTGCAACGGGGTCGTCAAACACCGCCACCCCACGTAGAGTAGAAGGCACTGACTTTTCGGGAACCAATAACCAAGAGTTGGGCGTGGATGAAGCAGACTTTGTCAAGACAGATGGCTACTATATTTACTTCCTAAATGGCAAGCGCTTGGAAATTCTAGCGGTTCCAGAATTCGGTGAACTAGTCTACCAATCAAATACTACAGTCGAGGGCAATCCAACTAGTATGTTACTTGATGGCGATAGATTGGTGGTCATTTCCGCGGTTTCGGCTTGGAATATTCCTCGCGATAATCCGCTTTACGGGGCAATGGAATGGGATGAATCATACTATTCGTGGCGGACAAATTCGTTGACAAAATTTTCGGTTTACGATATTAGCGATAGAGAAAACCCAGAACTAGATAGAGAATTATTCATCGAAGGCAACTACATCTCAGCACGAGAGGTTGATGGGACAATTAGAACAATATCTCATGCTTGGATGGATACAAGTGGCCTGAAAGGCTGGTTAGATTTGCCAGCAGGTTATTGGGACCTTGATTATGAAGATCCAAAACGGTTGGAAATTAGAGAAAAAGTCGCCTATGAGACAATGGTTGAAAACGACCGAGTAATCGATGATATGACGCTTAGCGACTTGGTTCCAAGAATCTACGAGCGACAGGGTGGCGAAGTTCTGACATTTTCACTAACCGAACAAGACTGTGCAAGTTTCACTGCTCCAACAGACGGCTTTTCAAGCGGCGTAAACAGTATTTTCTCTTTTGACTTAACCTCAGAAAATTTCGACTTTGATGCAGACCATATAATTGGTAACTATCCAATGGTCTACTCTTCAACAGACACCCTAATACTAACCGAGAATTCTTGGAACTCTTGGTGGTTTTGGAATTCTGAAGATAATGATGAGGCAACCAATATCCACATGTTTGACATCAGCGACCCTGGAAGCACCACTTACGTTGCTTCTGGCCGTATTGATGGCACAATAAATGATCAATTTTCGATATCTGAATTTGACGGCATAATTAGAATCGCTTCTACCGAAGGGCAATGGGGCCGGTGGTGGCTAGACAACCCAGAGCCAATGACCTCCAACGTCGTCACTTTACAACCAACAACAGATGCTGCTGGCCACACATCACTAGGTATCATCGGACAAATCGAGGGCATTGCGCCAAATGAAACCATTTGGAGCGCAAGATTTGTCGGCGATAGAGCATATATTGTTACCTTTGAAAACATGGATCCATTGTGGACTATTGACCTATCTGACCCGGCAAACCCAACCATCATGGGCGAGTTAAAAATCCCAGGAGTATCAACCTACATACACCCATTGTCAAACGACACCCTGCTAACCATTGGAATGGGCCCTGCAGACTTATCAACTGGTGAAGGGCTCGATTGGAGAAATATACGGTTATCGCTGTTTGATGTTTCCGATTTCAATAATCCACTAGAAACGACAACTCTGACGATTTCTCCTGTCGCAGATGTTGACAACCAGTGCTGGTCATGGAGTAGTTCTGAAGCAACCTATGAACACAAAGCGTTCCAGTATTGGTCGCCCAAATCAATGGTCGCAATTCCAATGAATACTTACACTAGTGGATATTATGATTATGAAACGAGAACATATGTTGATTGTGACAGAGAATGGGTCAGTAAATTGATGTTGACCAATGTCACTGAAACCTCCTTGACCTCATATGGTGAAGTAGACCACTCAGAATTCTATGATTCTGAAGAGTACTGGTGGAACTCATACAATATTAGGCGCTCAATCTTCATGGGAGATTTTGTTTATGCAATTTCAGCTAATGGAATAACCGCAACTAATCTAACCACAATGGAGAATTCAGCAAGTATGCCGCTTGACTATCAAAACCCGTACGAAGATTATTACTATGTCCACAGCGAGGAAGCAGTCGAAACAGAAGAGACACCAGAACAAGATTCTTCTGGCGAAGGGGCGCCCCCTAAATCTGAATAGTTCTGACGTTGGAATTTCTTAACAAAATAAGGTGATTGAGTTGAAGTCTGCAATACTTTTACTCGGCTTTAACCGCACCGATTATTTTTCCCAAGTACTAGCCAGTCTAGAAAAAAACCAAGCCGCCTATGAACATGATTTACATGTTTATGTTGACGGCGGTCCTGATGCTAAACAAGCAGAAATTAAGGAATTAATAGCCAATTCAAAATTTTCCGATGCAACAATCGTTTGCCGAGCCAACAACTGGGGAATTGGGAGGCACCTAATCGATGCACGTAGAAGGTTATTCGACGAACAAGGATATGACAGAATACTACTTCTAGAAGATGATTTAGTACTTGGAGAACATTATGTTGACACTGTATTTAGTATCTCAGATTGGTCCAGTAAATACGACGATGTCGGAACAATCACAGCATATCATATCAACGAGCATCCATTACACGAGCAAAAGAGCCAAGAAAATCATTTGATTGCCACTAACAGGCATTTCTGGGGCTACGTAATAACTCGTGAGGTGTGGGACGAAATCAAGCACATTATCTACAGTTTTGAAGCAAGATTCCTAGTAAACTCAACTTATACTAACCGAGCCCATCGAAGAATACGTTGGTTTTTCATGGCGAAATGGATTAACAAACAACGCCGGATGAAAGAAAACCGCTTGGTGCCAGATAGTTGTGTAACTCCACCCTTTCCAAGAATTCCGTTTAGAATTGCCACTAGTCAAGATGCAATCACAGCCCTAGCCTTGTGGCACCATGGGTATCACCGAATCACTACCCGAGTCTCTAGGGCAGAATATGTCGGTATTGAAGGCTATTCATTTTCTCCTGAAGTATATCAGAGCCAGGGATTCGATAAACAGAACTTAAGTGATTATGCACACCTTCAAACACCTGCAGATTTTAGATTTACTGATGTCGACTCCAAGGGCAACCCTCTCAAACCGACACCCTACAGATGATAACAACATGGGGGCGAAGGTAGGGATAATTGGCTGTGTCCGCTGGGGCAGTGTTCACCTCAAAACGCTCGTTCAACTAAAGCAGCAAGGCTTTGTTTCAGAGATTCATGGGTGCGATATCAACCCAGAAAAAGGGATTGAATTCGCTGATTTACTCACTACTTTTTCCACCGATTGGCAAGAATTGGTAAACCGAGAAAAGCTCGATGTAATCGCCATCGTAACTCCAGCCGAATCTCATCACAAATTGGCCATTGATTTACTTGATCACTGTACAAACCTATTCATTGAAAAGCCTATTTCGTTACAGGAAAGCGAAGCTGGTGAGATTCTTGCTAAAACCCAAGAACTTGGCGGTACGTTACTAGTTGGCCATATTTTACGATTCCACGCCGGATTGCTGAAAGCAAATGAGCTAATCGATTCGGGTACTATTGGGCAATTACAAAGCGTAGATTTTTCCCGAATCACCACCCGAAAACCACCACACAATTCTAACTTGTTTGATGCATTAGCAATTCACGGCATCGATACAGCATGCTTTTGTTTTGGTGAAACCGAACCTTCTCGATTATCCATAGATAGCCTCCGCTCAAAGACTCAAAACTCTCCAGACGGAGTAAGAATTTGCTTAGAGTTCCCTGGCACCAAAGAGGCTCTAATTGATGTTGGTTGGAACGGTGAAAAGGAAGTACGAGAAATTATGTTTACTGGGTCTAACGGCACCATAACAATGGATACAAAGGACAGTAATAGTATTTTGATAAGCACCAAAGATTATCACGAACAGTATACCATAGAAGATACAGAACTGCCCCTTACAGCGGAATGGAAACATGCTTTATCGCGAATATCTACCGAGGCCAAACCCTCAATCTATCCAGCGCCTGGCTCAATCTTTAGGAGTATGAAGTGGATGGATAAAGCAAAATTAGAGTCTGAAAGAATAAATTATACCAACGGCCGCCCCGAATAGAAACTAATGGCAAGAGACCCAAATTTTCATTAAATTGTCGGGACTTGGATAGCATTCAATAATAGCCACCTTCTCGATTGTAACATGGGACTTTCATTCACCGCAGTTCAAAGGTTAATGACTGCTGTGTTGGTTGTGACAATTCTTGTTGCATTTACAACTAGAGATGCCTTCAACACCGCATGGACTGTAATCGCATTATCATCACTAGTCGGATTTATTTGGGGTATTTCTAACAAAGATGCAACATTCACTTATTTAGGGATAAACTCATACCTAATTTTAACCGTAGTAGTATTTCTAGTTGTGTCGATAATTTTTGCCGAATGGTGCATGACAATGTGGGGTACAGAATCACGCGTTGGAACTTACGGACTTTCGCTAATAACGGTTGGAACGTTTTGGTGGACCATTGAAAAGATGGAGCCTACCGTTCTTGATGACAATCAATGAATCGGCTCTGGTTCCATGCGAAGGGTCAAAGGCTTCGAGTAACGACAATACGGCATGGCTAAGCATGGCGACCATCCTGAGTTACCCATCTTGATTGAGCAATTATTGATGGATGATGTTCATACAGTATTTCTCAAAGCGGACTGTCCACCCAGAGTTAAGCGCGGTACGATAGGCGAACTGAGGCTTGTTGAGGTCGAAGAAACCGACGACCAGTGGGATACTATGCGCCTTGAAGCCATGCAAGAAGAATTAGTTGATTTAGCCCATCAAAACAAACAACGCAGCGATTGTTTTTTAGAAATTGATCGTAAAGGTTGTCAAGTAGTCCAATTAGGGGATTTGAGAATTGCCTGTGCTTGGCCGCCATTTGCCGACGCAAGAGAAATCACCATTGTTCGTCCTGTAGCAAAACTATCAATTGACGATTATGAGTTGGATGAAAGACTAGTAGAACGACTGTCTAATCACCATAGAGGAGTATTTATCTGCGGCAGACCAGGATCAGGCAAAACCACACTTGCACAAGCAATTGCGGAATATTTAGACAATGATTTAGGCGCAATGGTCAAAACTATGGAAGCTCCTAGAGACCTCCAATTAGCAGATCGAATCACCCAATACGCCCCACTAGAAGGCGATTTAGAGAAGACTGCTGAGATAATTTTCTTGGTTCGTCCAGACTTTGTAATATTCGACGAAGTAAGACGGGCTCGCGATTTTGAGATATTTGCCGATGTAAGATTAGCCGGTGTCGGGCTCCTTGGAGTAACCCATGCTAATTCAGCACTAGAAGCAATCCAGCGATTGATTGGTAAAGTGGAGTTGGGACTTGTCAGCCAAGTCCTCGATACAATTCTTCATGTCGAGGCTGGTAAAATACAACAGGTTTTGGAACTTCGAATGACAGTCAAGGCGCCAACTGGTATGCAGGAGGAATTAGCTCGGCCAGTAATCGAGGTAGTAGAATTTCCAAGCGGTAAAATAACTCACGAAATGTTTGCCTTTGGTTCCGAAATCGCAGTAGTGCCCGTCGAAGGTTTAACTCAGAAAATATCCCCCATTAAGGCACTAGCAAAAGACTCGCTAGTGCGTAATATCAGAGACTGGATTGGTGTAGAATGTCAAGTTCAGTTCACTTCTAACACTGCGGCTAATATTTATGTTCCAACCAATATGGTGGCAACTCTTGTTGGTAAAGGTGGCACTAATATACGCCAATTACAAGACGACTTAGGGGGTATCTCCTTATCAGTCAAAACCTTTGACGAGATGCCTGATAATTTACCCCGCCCTAACTCCCAATGGGAAGACCCACAAGATCGCCGCAGCCGCGACGGTAAAGTATGGGAAAATAGTGGCAAAGGACGCCGAAGAAAAGAGCGCAAAGGGCGAAGATAATTCGCGCTAAAAAACCAAAATTTAGGCATAATTAAGCAATCCACTTTAATAATAAGCAAATTGAGCCGCAGGCATGAGCGCTATGGATGGGTCTAGAGACGCCGATGAAAAACCAAAGGATGGGCTAGTTGCTTTCCTTCTAGAAAACCGAACACTGGTCAACTTTGCATCGATTATTATGCTAGTATTTGCAGTATGGGCCACTGTTGAAGTGATTACCAATTCACTTGGTATGACTTGGTGGCCACCAGAAACTGGTATACCTGCTGGGGATATTTACAATAATCCAGACGACCTCAATAATATCAACAATGGTTGGATTATTGGACTTGGAGCAGTATGTGGAACAGTTGGTTTTATGATACAATATTTCTACCGAGCTGCACCGCATGTCGATGCATCCATGAAAGCCACTGCAGCCCTAATCATCTCTGCAGTCAAGGAAGACGAAATCCAAGAATCTGCTGAAAAGATGGCAAAAGAAATTGTCGCAGCAGAAAAAGAAGAAGCCGAAGCAGAGGCCCAAGCAGAAGCAGAAGCAGAAGACGAAGTAGAATCTGAAGCAGAAGTAAATTCTGAAGATGTATCAGCAGAAATGCCTGAAGCAGAAGAAGTTGACGAGGAACCTGTTGAGGAAGATAATACAGATGCTCAAGAACCAAAAGGTGACGAGAGTGGCTCAGACGAGCCTGCCCCAGCACTAACCGATGGCGGGGCAAAAAAATTCTGAGGTGAAAAAAATGTGGGAACATAGAACAGTATCAAATAAAGAATTCAGCACAACAGGAAGACTAAACCCAAGCGAAACATATGTTCGCCTTATGGATGAGGTTGAACAAACCGTCAAGCATGCGCAAATTGAAGAATTTGCTTATGAGGCTTTCATGGATTATATTCCACGTCGAGGTCCATGGGAAGAATTACCAGCGACTGATATGGCAAAATCCGATCCAAGAACCAGATATATTGGACCAGCAAAAGCTAAACTACTCAACACAAACCTATTTCTTGGTTCAACTTGGATTGAAGCAGAGCGATTTAAATTTGAAAGAAGAATCCTCAATGTTTCAGATTTCCTAAAACAAAAAACCATCATTAACGCAAACATGTGGACACCTAAACAATTGTTCACAACTCAAACCTTCATCTTCTGTTCAACTGGTGATGAGGAAAGAATGGGTGGTTCATTCCTAACTGGAGACCATCCAGGCGACGATCACGTCTTCTTAGGCAAGAAAGACGCCGAATTCCCAGAATGGGAACCAATCCTTTGGGGTCTTGGTCATCGAGGTGTAGTCCCAGATTCCGATCCATTGGACAAGTGTTTCTACCCTTCATTGATGCACAGAAATGTTTCGTTTAACAACCGACTTGGTTGGATTAGATATTCTCCAGCAGGATTTGGTAAGGATGCAAACGGCTTCTTGACCACACGCCCCCATACATGGATTTGGCCAGCGGTTGATGGCAATAGAGACACTCCAACATCATTCAATTTGCTAGTCAACCTACCTGACCGAAGATTATCATTTGGTGAAGAAGGTATCACTGACGTTTACATGACTACAGGTAAGACTTCCATGTACTCTCTAATGGGTATGATGTCATCCTCTACTGTCCGACAAATGTTTGGTGCTGGTTCAGAAATGGTTCCACTAGAATTCCACTGTATTGAGCCTGGACTCGATGAATGGATTTCTAGAGCTACTGATGAAGACAAATATGCTCGTTTATTCGAGGTTTGTGCTTGTTTAGGCTACATACTAACCGACCCACTTGTCGGTCAACTAGGCGGCTCTTCCAAGCGCCGCCGTCTAATCATGTACCCTACCGATCAAGGGAACCTGTTGACTTGTGTTAACGCCAGCCAAGTTGCTGACCATGCCTTGAAATCTAACTATGAGGCGACAGTGTTTACCAAACTGGACCAAGCTGATTTCATGAACAGAGTAACACGCCGATTCAAAGCATATGCTGATTTAGTTGCCGCAAGCGATATTGCCCAAGGTGCAAGATGGATTAGCCAAGCCGATTTCCACGACGGAGAGAAAAAGGTCGTTGGGCCAAGCGTTCACTCTATCATGTCAGTTAGAGGTTACGATATTATCGATATGGAAGAATACAAGAATTCCTTTGACGATATATCGGCGGCTCCTGACAGACTTATGAGAAGAATTGTCCAATCTATCGCTACTAATGCGCTAAAGACGATTTATCCAATTGCTGAACTCGGTGAAAGCGCAGGGTCTGCGCCATATTCACACATCTTTGGTGCTAAAGACGACAATCCGCTGGTATACTATACCGACATTAGATTCTTAGTACCAACTTCAATTGATAAACTACGTACAATAACTGGTTCTAGAGGTGCTGATAGAGGAAGAATGCGTGAAGCATATACTAGCCTTACCAATGCTGATGCAATGACTAGCCTTTCAATACAAGATTTGACACTACCATTCCTTGCCGATCTTGGCGAGGATTCGTGGCAAACAGGCACCGGTCTGAAAGAAACCGAAGTAATTATTGAAGTTACCATGGCAGTAAACCCAGGAAGAGTATGGAAAGCACTACTTGAGCCAACCACCAGCGAAGTATTCGATTTGCCAAAGGGCAACAAGGGTACAGCAGCAAATCTTTGGGGAGACATTTTCATCAATAATGAAGCACTTCACGACAAGATGAAGCGTGACAATCTAGGACATTACCTGAAATTGTTGAAGATGGCTTACCATTGGAGTAACGATGAAGCTAAGAAGATTCACGGCTTAAACAAAAAGTGATTTCAATTAGAAGACTTCATGAACAGGAGATTTTTGCCTTGAGGCATGTCTCAACCAAATGATGGCTCAGGGCGCGCCCCGGTAGCTATTGTTAGGCCGACAACTTCAGTAACTAGTGGGGTCGCAGTCACCCAAAAACTGGTTTCTGCTTCAGTAGCATTTGGTAATTTGCTGAAAGGTACGTTCGGCCCAAACGGGCTTGACAAAATGCTTTACAAAACTAACGGCGAGACAGCAGTAACAAATGATGGAGCTAAAATCGTCGCTGAATTATTGGTTAAACACCCAGCGGCTAAAGCCTTCGTCCAACTGGCCAAATCACAGGAAAACGCCTGTGGCGATGGTGTTACCGGATGCCTAATTTTTGCTAGTGAATTAATGCGGGAATCTGGTGTATTGCTGGAGAAAGGTCTCCACCCCCTAGTATTAGTCAACGGTTTTAGAGAAGCCATGGATAAGACAATCCAAGTTTTGATGAATCATGCTGATGTGGTAAATATCACAGATGAAGGGATCCTTCAATCAGTCGCTAGAACAGCTATGACAGGCACGTCAGTAGAATCTGTGGGCAAGCAACTTGCAGATATTGTAGTAAAAGCAGCAATCCATGTAGCCAAGCAAAATGATGATTATTACTCAGTTAATATTGAACAAGTAAGAATGGCCAAGAAAGGGATAGGAAGTTTGTCAGACACCACTTTAATAGAAGGGGTAATTATCGATAAAAATCTAGATTTGGAACGTTTACCACGTAATCTTTCAGCTGGTAAAGTAGTAGTGTTTTCTTGTCCTTTAGAAATAGAAAAGACCAGTTATGATTCAGAAATCGAAATCTCAACGACCGAGCAATGGGTGTCTTTTATGGACGCTGAGGAAGCGATACTTGAAAATAAAGCCCAGAGCATTATTGATAGCGGGGCGTCAATGGTATTCTGCGCTGAAACAATTGATTCAAAAATACTGCATCGGTTGGCAGATAACGATATATTTGCTCTTGCATCTATTGACAAATCCGGTGCAGAAGATGTTGCACTTGCTACAGGGGCATTGATGATAGACCATATTGACGGGATTGATGAGAACACTCTAGGCTCTTTTGAATCAATGGTTGTAGAATCCTATGATAGTGATGAAGGGCGCAGAGATAGATTGTACCTGAAAGTGGGAGTCTCTTCGGGATTGACCACAATCGACGTTTGTGGAGCAGGGGGTGTTGCAAGTGAGGAATTCGTTAGAGGGATTTATGATGCCCTGAATTCCGTTGCCAGTTCAATAGAGTCGGGTAGTGTACTAGTCGGTGGTGGTAATGCACACATTACTGCAGCATTGGCTATGAGGGAACATGCAGAATCAATTGCCGGAAGAGAGCGATTAGCCATCGAAGCATTTGCTAGATCTCTAGAAGCGGTACCTGCAACATTGATCGTTAACTCAGGAAATAACTTGCTTGATGGATTACTCGAGTTACGCTCCATGGTTAGGAATAATTTACCGGGTAGTGGAATTGATGCCGAGGGCAAACCGAGGCAACTAACCGACGTCTGGGAATGCTCCGACACAATATTGCATGGATTAGAGGCTGCATGCGAGACTGCTTGCGGGCTATTGCGCGTTGACCAAGTTATTTCAGCGCGTGGCGATTAAATTACTCAGCGTTATGTTCATACGGCTCTTAGCGGACCACAACTTGGGTCGCCTCCATGGAACAGTCACACAAACCTAGAGCCCTGTTGAGTGTATATGACAAAACAGGGATTGTTGATTTTGCTAAATCGTTAGATGAACTAGGCTTCCAATTAATTTCAACAGGCGGCACTGCTAGGAAACTCAAGGCTGCTGGTTTGTCAGTCATCAGCGTTTCAGATGTTACTGGGCACCCGGAAATCTTTGATGGGCGAGTAAAATCCCTTCATCCGGCAATCCACGGGCCACTACTTGCTCGCTTAGAAAGCGAGGAGGATAGAGTTGGACTCGCAGAACTTGGTTATGGGCCAATAAACCTCGTTGCTTGTAATTTGTACCCTTTTAGTGAGGCAGCAAGTCAACAACCAAGACTTGATGACCCAGAATTATTGGAAATGATCGATATTGGTGGTCCAACAATGGTTAGAGCATCAGCCAAAAATCATCGCAATGTGATTATCGTTTGTAATCCAGTAAATTATTCCAAGGTAATTGTTGAACTCCAAGCGGCCGGATCAAGTGACGCGGTATCTTCCCAATTTCGACAGAACTTAGCACTCGAAGCATTCGAACACACCGCGGGCTATGATAGTGCAATATCAGGTGAGCTACACGCCCGATGGATTGGTCGGCCAGAGACTTTTGACGACAAGAGTGAACAAGAACAACGCCTACCTGCAGCATTACTTTCCTCAGCCCACAAAGTACACAATCTTCGCTACGGAGAAAATGGTCACCAAGCGGCTGCTATGTACATAGACCCAAAAGAAATAGGCAAACATTCTACTCTAGTAACCGCTCATGTTGAAGGTGGTAAACAGATGTCTTACAATAATTACTCAGATGCAGATGCGACACTGCGACTTTGTCGCTCCCTTTCCACTGGAGAGTGGCCAAACACTCCTCATGCTTGCGTGATAGTCAAGCACAACAACCCCTGCGGTGCAGCCCTTGGCGAAACTCAGCTAGAGGCTTATGAGGCAGCATTGGCAAGCGATCCTGAATCGGCTTTCGGGTCAATTATATGTTTTAATGAGCCATTGGAATTATCCACCGCTAAAGCCATGGAACCATTATTCATTGAAGTATTAATGGCCCCACACTACAATCTCGAGGCAAAAGAATTTGTTATGCAGAAAAAGAATCGCCGAATTCTAACTATCGAATCACCAAATAACAGATTAGCGGCACTTGAGAGAATTTTAGTCAAGAAACCAATTGAAGGCGGCTGGATAGTACAAACCGAAGAAGCGCCGGTTATTGATTGGGATAAAGCGAAAGTAGTTACTAAAATACAACCAAGCCAAGTTGAATTAGACAGTATGAGGTTTGCAGTAAGAGTCTGTGAACAAGTCAAATCTAATGCTATTGTAATGGTCCAAGGCACCGCAACAGTTGGTATTGGCCCAGGACAGACTAGTCGTGTTGAAGCGGTCAGAATCGCTGCTCGGAGGGCTGGCCAGAGGGCTAAAGGTTCGGTACTTGCCTCAGATGCATTTTTCCCTTTCAAAGACGGACTTGAGCAAGCAGCAGGTGCTGGGGCCTCAGCAATAGTTCAACCCGGTGGCTCGATTAGAGATCAAGAAGTTATTGACGCCGCAGATGCGCTGGGTGTTTCAATGCTCTTTACCGGGCACAGATTGTTTAGGCACTGAGGGTCGAAGCAATCAAAGCAAACCAATGCCACCGAGGTAACATGGCAAATACAACCGGCTTGGCAAGAGTTGGTACGCCAGAAGATCCCATAAGGTGTGCAATCTTTATATCCGGTTCAGGTAGTGGTATGCAAGCCATGTTAAATCATCAAAGTGATGCCAATTGTTCTCATTACACAGCCTTAGTTATCAGCAACAAACCTGAGGTAGAAGGCATTTCTCGGGCCCAAGAATTTGACATCCCTGTGAAGGTTGTAGAGGTTCAGTCAATCGAAGATAGAGTACTTGCTCGACAACAACATGAATCAAAAGTCGAGACGTTATTACAGCAATACGAAGTTGAACTAGTCATCCTAAGCGGTTACATGCGCCTATTAAGCGAACAATTCATCAATAATTGGGCTGGACAAATTGTCAATATTCACCCTTCACTATTGCCTGAGTTTCCTGGTGCCCACGCTCACCGAGACGCGATCGCCGCAGGGGTTAGCAAATCTGGCTGTACAGTTCATTTTGTTGACGCTGGAATGGATACAGGAGAAATAATTGCTCAATGTGAAGTAGAGGTACTGGAAGATGATACTGAATCTTCATTAGCAAATCGGATAAAATCATTTGAACATATCCTCTATCCACTAGTTATCGATGCGATTGTTACCGACGACCAATCAAGTCTGAAGTTTGATTAAAATTAGTAAATTGGGCCGAAAAGTCGGGGTTTTCGTAATTACAAAACTCACTAAATAATTGGTTTATAGACTCAGCCTGCCAATTAATCAACGCCTTATTGGTTATTCTAGCCATTAGCGGTTGCCGTTGTTGGTGTTGGTCAATTGGCACGCAATTCTCTTGTTGGATCAGCATATCAATGCCTGTTGACTGTAAATTAAAGGCATCACATGGAATTAACACCAAATCGTCATCAATTTGCTTAATTATCCATGCGACTATCTCGATTAGCGAATTACAAAATTCTGGGTCTGGCCAAACTTCCCCGTCAAACATTTCTATGCGGCTTTTTCCACCGCATAAAGTGATAATCCTGGATACCGATGATAGTTTACATTGTTTGATTAAACGACTAACTCCACCAAACATCTGGGATTTATCCTCGCCCATTCTAGCGCTCTTTCCACCAGCAAATATCAATGCAGTTGTCATACTAATCATCAGTGCATTGCATCGAGCTTATTCATTGCCTCTTCCAACTCACTCAACAAACTTCTAACTCGGTCCATTAGTGCTTGACGTTCTCTACTGCTACGTGCTTCAGGCAACCATTCTAACAGACGTCGTACATCTTTAGCATCGCGCTCGACTGTCCATTGTAAAACAGCCTCCATCACGGGGTCTTCGGTCGGCAAGAACCTCTCAGACATACTTAGTCTAGTAATTGAAAGGTCATCAATTATCCTGTTCTAACAGTTTGCTGCGTATACGTTCGAACAATTCCCCTCCAGCGGGGGCTGAAGCAATCAAACTACGCAGGGCATTATGCTGTTCATTTCTAACCGAGATAAACAACATAGCAATTTGGTGCCACAGGTGACTCTGCTCTGCCATAGCAATTAGCCATTCGTCGTCGGGCACGGGATGGCCGCTACGATTCATTTCCTCAGCAATTTCTAAAATCATCTCCATTGGTTCTTGTTTACCAAAAAGATGGATTAATGCCACCCATGGGTTCTCACCAAGCTCTTCTTTTGATAGATTAGACAATAGTAATCCGGCTAGTTTCAAATCTTCTCGTCCATGACGTTTCCACAAGGCAGGAATTAATTTTGCCAAACGGCGCGGTTTTTCTTTACCGTAAGTTAACAACCATGATGCAATAGTTCGCACCTCTGGATCAGGACAACCATAGTGAGCAGCAAAACCGCCATGAGCTGCAGTAATATCGGCGCGTGGCTTGGTAATCATTCCAGGATTGCCTGCAGCATAAGCGCCGTTTAGGAATTTTAAAACTCGCCGGTTTGAGTTTAATACCTTAGAGTTGTATTGCTCTAAGTATTCATCTAGTTTGATGTTCATTTCTTGGCACCGTCAGCAGCTTTCTTACGAACGACATCGAATAGGTCTCCTACTAGGCTTACCGAGTCTCTAAGTGTGCCAAGCATCTTGTCGATAACATTTGGGTCTTCGAATTTTTCTTTGACAATCTCACGCAATTCTTCTTCAATTTGATGATGTTCTTTGTCGTTTATTTTGAATATGCTTCTTAAGTGAGCCAGTACTCGAAATTCATCTCTAGACAGTGAAGCATTGACAATGGCTATTTCGAATACCTTGGTGTAGATCTCTCGTGCCTTTTCTAAATCAATTGGCTCGCCGCCTTCAACCTTATCACCGGTTCTTACGGCTTGATAGATATCAGATGGCTCATTTTCACTCAACTCTAGAGCACTGGCCAGTTTTATGATCAAGCGCTTTTCCTCTCGTGTAAGCACTTTATCGACGAGCATCACAGATATTGTACTGTGAAACGCCTCAAGGCTATACGATATAGGTTCGGACACAACACACCCATGCACTTACTATTATTGAATTCGTTGCTCTAGTAAAATCCATAAAATCTTGATTATTTGACAAGAGCATTCAATAATGATGGGCGCAGCCCTATGACTGTTCACATCCAATTCATTCACCGACTTTTGTCTGGTGGTCTTGGCTCAAAGGGCCTCCCTTGAGCCATTTTGAGTCGTCTGTGGACTATAGGAGATATTCCCATGGTAAGAAAACAAAACAACAGAGGTGGCAACCCCTCGAAGAGTAATAAAGCAATGAAGTATATGGTTCGTGCTGACATAAAAGTCAACGGAACCGTACAAAGAAAGGACATCATCGGTGCGATAATGGGCCAAACAGAAGGCCTGCTTGGCGACGAGTTAGAGTTAAGAAAACTCCAACGAACCGCTAGAATCGGACACGTTGATGTAGAAATGGAAAACAAAGGTGGCAAGGTACATGGCATGATCATGATTCCAAGTAGCCTTGACAATGTAGAGACTGCAATTATTGCGTCTTCATTGGAAACTATCGATAGAATTGGCCCATGTACAGCGAAAATCACTGTCAAGGAAATCCAAGATATTAGAGCAACTAAGCGAACTAGTGTCGTTGACCGTGCTAAAGAACTACTGCTGGAATTAGTTAATTCCGGTGAAGCAGCATCAAAGACGGTTATCGAAGAAGTCAGATCGGTACTAACTGTTGGAACAGCAAAACAATTCCACGGCTTAACCTGTGGTCCAAACATTGAATCATCATCATCACTAATTGTGGTTGAAGGTAGGAATGATGTTAGAAATTTGCTTAATTGCGGAGTAAAGAACGCAATTTCAGCAGATGGGGCAGGCTCCATAAAGCAGGAATTAATCGATTTAGCAAATTCTAAGGAAACTGTAGTTTTGGCAATTGATGGTGACCGTGGCGGTGAAATGCTATTTAGTCAACTCAATGAAATGATGAAAGTTGATTTCGTCGCTCAAGCGCCAGTTGGTCAAGAGTGGGAATTATTGCCACAAAAGACAGTAACTAAGTGCTTGTCAATGAAGGTAGAAGCAGCTAAATTTGCTCGCCAAATCAAAAAGCAGGAAGATAAGGACGATAAAAAAGCAGGAGTTGAAGACAAGAACTGGGCTGAAGATATGGAAGACACTTTTGAAACTAAAAGCGCTCCAGATGAAGTGAAAGAATTTTTCACCCATCTAGATGACCTTGAAGCAAGAAAAGCAGTTTTCGTTATGATGGACGGTACAGTCTCAGAACCTGTTGGCGCAAAAGATCTAGCTAATGCAGCAAATGAGGCGGATGGCGCAATAGCCATTGTCTACAACGGTACTATCAGTGATAAAACCCTAGACATTGCTTCAGAAGCGGCAATTGAGACAGTAGTTGGAACCAAAGCAGGCAAAGGCTACGGCGACCGAGCGGATGTCAAATCCTGGCTCGCTGAAGTTCATCGCTGAGTATCAATCTAACGCGCATATAATGAATTAAGCCCGCTTTGGCGGTAATATGAGCGATGCACCCGAGGCTTGGCCAGACGACGACCAAGACCCTTTTGCTACGTCAGACGAACCGCTAGAACAGCGAGAGGAAAATCCTCCTACAGAGGACAATCAATCTGAGACAACCGATGAACCACAAGAAGAATCAGTTGCTGAGGAACAATCCACTGTAATAGAGCAGTGGACATTGCCAGTCAGAGTTGCTCCAGTAATGGCAATCTCTGGTGAGGAAGTCAAAGAATTTCCACTCAATGAATCGGTTGACGGTAGGCGTAACACTTCTCTAATTGTTAGCGATAATCTAATCAGAGTAATTCAGGTTACCTATGATGATGATGGGCAGCGCAGACTAAATGTCAAAACAGTACTGAAAAACGAATTAACTGGTTTTACCCATACCCATAACGAATTAATGCATAAACATCAATGGATGTGGGTCTCAGCTATTTTCGCTGGATTAGTGGCTACATTCATCCCTTTCTTAGGTTTCTTTGGCCAATTTATTCTAGCCGGCGGCCTAATTGGATGGGCATATATGCATCTCGAAGTGCACACCTTGGAATTTTCAACTAGTGGATCAAAGCATAGAGTATATTTTACCGGTTATGGTTCAAATCGTCCGATGTTTAGAGCCAGTATGGCTTTGATTGGCCCAACAATTGCCAAATATATGGATACAGGAGAATTTGATACCCAGTCAATCACCACATTCCATGACTCATTAGCCAAGCCAGTAGAGCAACAAATGCCGAGTATAGTAATGGCTGACGATGGCTCACTGGAAGCTCTGTCTAGTCAAATTACAGCCCCCGAACCACCGGCACCTCTAGTTCAAACCCCGGCACCACTTCCACCTCCAACACCACCGACCAACATTCCACAACCACTAGCACCACAACCCCCCGAACCTCCTGCAATGGCCGGGCCACCAGCCTCAAATCCACCCCCGCCTCCTTCAGTGACAGCAACTCCACCTCCCCCACCATTGCCACCACCGTTACCACCAGCAACAATGCCTCCTCCGTTGCCTTTGGGTGGAATGATACCACCTATGCCAATGGATATGGGTGAAGTTCCGTTGGATGCACCAATGCCAGCAGCACCGGAAATAAATGTGCCAGCAGCACCAGTTGAAGAATCCCTTTCAGATGATGAAAAAAATGAGTTACTTGAAGAATTGAAGTAATCAATTTGCTGAAACGACTACACCACTAGCAGATTGCAGGTTTAACGCGTCAATCAGTATTTTGACCTCAGCCTCTAACTCTTTGATTTCATTGAAAGCAGGTAATGCTTTTTCGTCTTTTTCCAGTGGTACCTTAAACCCTGGTCCAGGTATTCGTTGTAATGCTTTACCAAGCACTAAAGAATCCTCTACAAGGTTTCCCTTAGCCGCTTTATGGCGCGCCTCTAAACGCATTTTGATCCAGTTTTGATATTTCTTTAGATTAGCGGCAATCTTCATAATTAGCCATTGTCGCTTTTCATCGTGTTCGTTACCTTGGGGCAGTAATCGCAAAACCAATCTCAACAAGCGGTCAAATCGGACATCTCTTGGTTCTCTACCAACATGTTTTGCTAGGCCCTTTCTCATAGAAACAACTTGTTCATCAGGTTGGCTAGCTTTATCAAAAGAGTCAACTAAGCCAATTTTAGTCATGAAAAGATGTAAATGCTCTAATGAATTTAATTCGACACTACTGATTTTTTGCACGGTTTGTTTTGTTTCAGGGGCTTTACCACCAATCCATGCTTCATTGTAGTCGTCTGTTGAGAGGTCATCACCAACAAATTTACCCTGTTCATCCCTTGCTCGTTTTGGCACTTCTTTTTTCTCTTGCCTTGCCAACTCCAGCGCCTCTTGCTTTTCGCGCCATCCACTCCAACGAGTTGCGGACCGATTTTCATCTTCCCAAAATTCGTAATCTGTCAAACCATCCTCGCGAATGATATCATCCTCGCGAATCTGTACTTCGCTCTCCCTTTGCGGGGGTTTAACCGGAGCAGCCGCTTGCTTTTCTTCTGTGACTTCAGTATCGATTTTTGTGGATTCTTCCATTGCATCAAGCATAGCCTCATGAGCCTCTTCAAGCGAATCGGAAGGCTCCATAATTTGTTCGGGAACCGGCAATAAAGTCTTTCTAATCGGGGCCGGAGACCAAGGCGTGAAGGCGAAATCTTCGTCCTCAACAGGAGATTTTGCTAATTCTCTCATCATCTTTGGAATTTGTTCAGCAATAGCGGTAAGTCTGAGTGGATTCTGCAATTCTTCTTGAATTTGTAATGCTAAACTGATATTTCTATTCCATGGCATAGCCGATAATCTTCTGCGCAGTGAATCATGTTGCGCCATTGCCGGTCTAATTTTAGCCAACATTTTGGCCACCAACATTGGGTCATCATCAAACATTTCGTTTAGTTCGTTAACGTACCAGCCAGCACTTTGAAACAAATTTAACTCATGAGCAATTTTAGTTTTTATTCGTTCGCCAATTTTCCCGCCAACCACTGAATTCCCAGTATTAGTGAAATCCGTAGTTGTACCATATTGCCTCGCTTGAGCGACAAAGTCTTCAAATTCTGCTAGATTAAAAGTGCTTGAAATAGTATTTTCTGAGGCCTTACCTTGGCCAATTAATTCTAGTAAATCTCGCTCAAGTAGCTTTCTGTGCCTTGCTCCCCGAGTTACAAGCCTAGCAATCATTGACTCTGTGTCGCTGATTATATCTTCACCAGCCTCAACTTCTTTCAGCAAATTTATGCGTTTTTCTATTTGTTCTTTACCACTATATGAAATATCGATTTCAAGCAGATTGTTCACACAGTCTATTCGTTTATTCCAAATAATTTCATCATGTTTGATAATCTCTAGTACACTAAATGGATCGCTGACAATTCGGGATTCCCAGTCATCCATATAGAGGCCAAGTGTTTGATACTTTTCGATAATCGAATAACATTGTAGTTCAGTATCCTTCCATTGTAAATCTAACTGGTCTACAATTTCCGTTAA
>MDSY01036781.1_pt1 | contig 19293 bp, 19 predicted proteins | sample 811131 | NCBI WGS metagenome assembly MDSY01 (sample SAMN05326643, study PRJNA326480) | marine metagenome | isolation source: seawater | place: Atlantic Ocean: South West | collected 2010
ATGGAACCATCACTCCCATATTTACAACCTCAAAGTTATTACATTGTAAAACTACAGAAACAATATTTTTTCCAATATCATGTACATCACCTTTAACCGTTGCAATCAGCATTTTTCCTTTTGATTTTGCCTTAATTCCAGTCCTCTTTTCATCCTCTTCTTTTTCTTTTTCAATAAAGGGTATAAGGTGAGCAACTGCCTGCTTCATAACTCTTGCAGACTTAACTACTTGTGGCAAAAACATTTTTCCTTGCCCAAATAAGTCCCCAACTACATTCATGCCATCCATTAACGGACCTTCAATTACATTAATTGGACGACCTTCCTCTTTTTTCATGATATCTATTCTCGCTTCTTCAGCATCCTCAACAATAAATTCTGTCACTCCATGAACTAGGGCGTACTCAATTCTCTTTTCAACACTTAATGGATTTTTTTCATCACCACGCCAATTTAATTTAAGCTCTTCTTTTTTACTTCCAGATAATGTTCCAGCAATTTCAATCATTTTCTCAGTTGCATCTGGGCGTCGATTTAAAATAACATCTTCTACAGCTTCTTTTAAGTCATCGGCTAAATCATCATAAATTCCTACCATTCCAGCATTTACTATTCCCATAGTCAAGCCAGCTTTTATAGCATGATATAAAAAAACTGTGTGTATAGCTTCTCTGGCTGGATTATTTCCTCTAAAGCTAAAACTTACATTTGATACTCCCCCAGAAATTTTGGCATGAGGTAGATTTTCTTTTATCCATTTTGTGGCATTAATAAAATCAACTGCATAATTATTGTGCTCTTCAATTCCAGTTGCTACAGCAAAAATATTGGGGTCAAAAATGATATCTTCTGGGGGAAAATCTATTTTTTTTATTAGTGTCTCATACGCCCGCTTACATATTTCTGTTTTTCTCTCATATGTATCTGCTTGTCCTTTTTCATCAAACGCCATCACCACCACTGCTGCCCCATAGCTAAGACAAAGCTTAGCCTGTTCTAGAAAAGAATTTTCACCTTCCTTTAATGATATGGAATTTACAATAGCTTTACCTTGAACACACTTTAATCCTGCTTCAATTACATCCCACTTTGAGGAGTCAATCATTATTGGAATTCTTGCTATATCTGGCTCAGAAGCGATTAAATTGAGAAAATGCTTCATTGCATTAAGTGAATCAAGCATTCCTTCGTCCATATTTATATCAATGACTTGAGCCCCGTTTTCCACTTGTTGTCTTGCAACAGAAACCGCCTCTTCATATTTTTCATCAATAATTAGATTAGCAAAAGCTTTTGATCCAGTTACATTTGTACGCTCACCTACATTAATGAAAAGTGAATTACTATTAATTTCTAAGGGCTCTAATCCAGATAATTTAGTAAATGGTTCTTGCATAGGTATTTGCCTAGGTTTTAGGCCACTTACTTTATCTGCAATTGCTTCTATATGAGATGGGGTAGTTCCACAACAACCACCAGCAATATTAAGAAAACCACTGTCAGCAAATTCTCTTATTAATAAAGATGTATCCTCTGGTTCTTCATCAAAACCAGTATCTGACATTGGATTTGGTAATCCTGCATTTGGATATATACAAATATATGCATTTGAAATTTTTGATAATTCTTCTGCATAAGGCCTCATTAATGCAGCACCTAATGCGCAATTTAATCCAATGGTAAGTGGTTTTGCGTGTCTGACAGAATTCCAAAAAGCGCTAACAGTTTGACCTGATAATATTCTTCCTGATGCATCAGTAACAGTTCCTGATATCATTAAAGGTAGCCGTATCGACTGTTCATCGAATATAGATTGAATAGCAAAAAGAGCTGCTTTACAATTAAGTGTATCAAATACTGTTTCAACCAATATGATATCAACACCTCCCTCAATTAGTGCTTGGGTTTGCTCTTTATAACTTTCAACCAATTGATCAAAGTTAATATTTCTTGCACCAGGATCATTTACATCAGGAGAAATTGAAGCAGTTTTTGGCGTGGGGCCTATTGCACCTGCAACAAATCTTGGCTTTTCAGGCGTTGAAAATTTCTTTGCAGCTAATTTTGCAAATTTTGCTGCATTTATATTCATCTCATAGACAAGGTCAGCCATATAGTAATCATCTTGAGCGATACTATTTGCCCCAAAAGTATTAGTTTCAATAATATCAGCACCTGCAGCAAAGTAGTCTTCATGAATTTTCTGTATGAGTTCTGGCTGGGTAATATTTAGAAGCTCATTGTTACCCTTTACAAATAACTCTCTTTCACCTTTTGGCGATGAAAAATCAATAAACTTTGAGCCCCTATAATCTTTTTCACTTAGATTGTGCTGCTGAATCATTGTCCCCATAGCACCGTCCATTATCAGAATTTTTTCTGAAAGCAGTTTCTTAAGTATTTTTTCGGTATCAAGTGTTTGAGGTTTTTTCATTGGGCTATTATAAGATTAATGAGAGGTATATTAACTTTATTTGATATTATTTTTTTAATTTAGTTTCCAAAATTTCTAGTTTTTCTTCTAAAGCTTCTAATTTTTCTCTTGTTCTTCTTAGGACTCCAGTTTGAACATCAAACTCTTCCCTACTAATTAGCTTCAATTTGGTGAACATGCCCTGTAATAGTGCATTTATATTATCCTCCATGTCTTCTATTGGGGAATCTGAAACTATATTTTTAATTTTATTTGATAGTTCTTGTATTTTGGATTTGTCGAGCATAGTATTTCCTCATAAAACATTGATTCTAACAGGAATTTTATGTTTATTTAAAGACAGAATAAATATTTTATTATTCCCTAATAAAAAATATTTTAGTTTTAATTAATAGTTTGGCACGGTAATTGCTTTAATAAAAAGTGTACACAGTTTAATACTGGGTCACTTAATAAAAGGAGAATTATGTAATGAAAGTGAAAGTGAAAGTGAAATTGATTAAAAGTTTAGTGGCAGGAAGTTTAATTATATCGACTACATCGGGTTTTGCTGAAGACACTGCTAGTGATTATAGTTTTAGTGCAAATATTGGTCTTTATTCAGACTATATTTTCCGTGGATACACACAGACTCAAGGCCAGCCTGCACTTCAGGGTGGCTTTGATATGGAGCATAAAAGTGGATTTTATGGAGGTACATGGGCATCAAACGTAGATTGGACAACTGCTGGTGGTTATATGAATGATAACAGTATAGAAATTGATCTCTATGCTGGATATGCTACTGAAGTTTCCGGTTTAGGTTTAGATGCCGGTGTCCTTCAATTTATATATCCGGGAGATGACATTGCTGGGCAGGCTTCAACATCAGCTACGGAATTATATGCTGGCGTCAGTAAAGATATCGGAGCTTTTAGCCTTGGCCTAACTACCTATTATGTTTTATCTGATGACGCATGGGGCTTTGCAAATGCTGATGGCTCTATTTATTGGGATCTAAGTGTAGCAACTTCAATTGGCCCTTTGGATTGGGTATTCCATTTAGGGGATCAATCTTTTGAAGGTTCAGGTAATGAATCATCAGATTACACTGACTGGAAAGTAGATGTGAGTTATGCGCTTAATGACAAATTTACTGTTGGAGCGTTCTATACCGATACAGATATGACTGAAACTACCTGGACAGTTGATGGTGAATATTTAGGTGATTCTGCTATTGGTGCATATTTAAGTGCAGGGTTCTAAGAAAGAAAACTAAGGGTTAGGGGACCAAGGTTCCCTCTCCATTTTAACTGTAATTTTAACTGTAATAATTTAGGGGAATAATATGAAACTAATTACTGCTGTAATCAAGCCATTTAAGCTTGACGAAGTTAGAGAGGCCCTCTCTGATATTGGTGTTCAGGGAATTACTGTCACCGAGGTCAAGGGTTTTGGTCGTCAGAAGGGACACACGGAACTCTATCGAGGCGCTGAATACGTCATCGATTTCTTGCCAAAAGTTAAAATAGATATCGCTGTCTCCGATAAACTTGCAAAAAAAGTTATCGAGAGTATTTCAAAATCTGCACTTACTGGAAAAATTGGTGATGGGAAGATTTTTGTTATGCCACTTGATCAAGTTCAACGTATTCGAACCGGTGAAACCGGTGAAGATGCATTATAAAAGGGGAATAAAATGAAAAAATTATTTTCAAAGTTCAGTTTTACAGGCCTTATAAGTCTTTTAATGCTTGGATTTTCCCAAGTTGTTGTATCGGAAGAAATATCAGCGTTAGTAGAACAGGTTGCAACTATTAATTCTGGTGATACTGCTTGGATGATTGTTGCTACAATTTTGGTTATTATTATGGCTATACCGGGACTTGCATTATTTTATGGTGGCTTAGTTCGATCGAAAAATATGCTATCTGTCTTAATGCAGGTTTTCACTACTTTCTCATTAATGTCAGTGTTATGGGTGGTTTACGGCTATAGTATGGCATTCACTGAGGGCCCTTATAATGCATATGTGGGTGGACTTGGAGCTGCGTTCTTAAGTGGCATTACTGCGGATTCAGTTTCTGGCACTATTCCTGAATATGTATTTGTAACTTTCCAATTGACTTTTGCTGCATTGACTCCAGCACTTATTGTAGGTGGTTTTGCAGAAAGAATTAAATTCTCCGGCATGCTATTGTTTATGGTTGGTTGGTTTACGATAGTTTATTTACCTATTTGTCATATGGTCTGGGGCGGCGGTCTTATTTCCTCATGGGGCGCTATTGATTTTGCTGGTGGAACAGTTGTGCATATTAATGCTGGGATTGCCGCTTTAGTTCTTGCATTAGCAATCGGACCAAGATTAGGTTTTGGGAAAGAAGCAATGGCTCCACATAATTTACCATCTACTATGATTGGGGCATCATTACTATGGGCTGGTTGGTTTGGCTTTAATGTAGGTAGTGAGCTTGCCGCAGACGGTATAGCAGGAATGGTTATGATTAATACTCAAGTAGCTACAGCTGCTGCGGTGTTAGGATGGTTGTTCATAGAAAAATTACAAAAAGGAAAAGCGTCTATGTTGGGCGGTGCATCTGGTGCTATTTCCGGCCTTGTCGCAATTACTCCGGCTTGTGCAGTTGTTGGGCCAATGGGCGCAATAATTCTTGGATTTATAGCATCAATTATTGCTTATTGGGCATGTACTAGTCTTAAGAAAGCATTAGGTTATGATGACTCACTTGATGTATTTGGTATCCATGGTGTAGCAGGTATTGTAGGTGCAGTAGGACTTGCAGTTCTGATGTCCCCAAGTTTTGGTGGGGTAGGTTATGACGATGGAGTAACCATGATAAGCCAATTTATTATTCAAGCTAAATCAGTTGGATTTACAATTCTTTGGTGTGGCGTAGCAAGCTTTGTTCTCTTTAAAGTTGTGGATACTGTTGTAGGTATGCGTGTTACAGAAGAAGATGAAAGAGCTGGTTTAGATACAACCTCACATGGTGAGACTGCGTATCACTCGTAATTAATTCCTCCTGTTTTAATTAAGAGTGACCCTAAGAGCCCATTTTAAAATGGGCTCTTTTTTACTTGGGCATCATATTTTTATTAATTGAGTATTAATGGTTTTACGTAGGGTGTTTTCATAAGATATTAAGTGTTGATCTTGTGTTACCAATCTATAGTATTGTAACTACTTTTATAAAAGTAGAATTTCAAAAAAAGAAAGGAGATTATATTATGTGGACAACACCATCAGCAACTGAAATGCGTTTCGGTTTTGAAGTAACAATGTACGTAATGAATAAGTAATTATTTTTTACTGAAATTTAAAAAAGGAGCCTTTGGGTTCCTTTTTTTTAAAATTTATTTTTTAGTTTTTGATGTGAGGAGTTTCTGGACAATTAAACCATTAGCTATACCAAAGATAAATGCAGACATAAGAAATAAAGGTAATAAATATAAAATTCCATCGTGAGGGATGATCCATATTCTCACTATGATGAATTGGCCAATAATATGCGCAAGAGAAGATAGTAAACTTATACTGATTAAACTAAATTTTCTTTTGTTATAGTCTTTAAAAATTAGAATTATTAATAAGCTACATAGAGCCCCTGATAGACTAAGAAAAAAAGTAGGGCTTAAAAAAGTGCCAATAATAATACTTGTTATAAATACTCTTATTAAAGATACCCAAACACCAGTTTTAAAATCAAACCTAAATATAGTGTATAAAATAATTATATTAGCAATTCCAGGCTTTACTCCAGGAATCGGACTCGGTAAAAAAAACTCTACCAATGATATAGCTACTGCAATCGCAGCAAGGTTGGCAATTTGATGATCAGTGAAGTTAGTTTTAATAGTTGATAGAGTCAAATTGTTCCTCATTACCTATTACAGAAATTGTGATTTGATTTGGCAGACAAATTACTATTTGATTAATTTTTTTAATCCATCCTTGATGAATACAATATTGTTTTTTACAAGGAGCTCTTGAAAATCTTGCACTATTATTGTCAATAGTTATTTCTGACTCTCCCAGGTTACTATTAATACTAATAGTTTTTTTTTGGTTTAGGCTATACGTCCCAATAACCTCGTTATTTTTTTCTATTTTTAAGTATTGTCCTTCCGGAAAATTCCAATAGTATTTGGTAATAAAAAAAATAAGAAAAATAAACATTATAATTACGAACCAATCGCCAATCTTAATTTTTTTAATTAGTAAAAATATTTTTTTCATTAGGTTCTTGATACCAGGTAATTTCATTTTTCATATCTTGGCTAATAATAATACTATTATCTTCCATAATAATAAGAAAGTAATTAAGTTCTAGGGTTTTAGCCACAGAAAACTTATTAATCTTAGGGGCAATGAAAAGTGGTTTTGAGTAAACATCAGATAATGTACCTGAGTTAATAGATGGAGGAGTTAAAACAACAGCAGATTGGGTACCTTGAGAAGGAGAGCCAGTGAAAGGATTTATCAGATGTGAATATCGAACACCATTATTAATTAAATATTTTTGGTAATCTCCTGAGGTCCCAATTGACCATCCAGGTTTAAGTGATATTTTTGCAATTACTCCTGGCTCTCTTGGATTTTGAATAGCAATAATCCAATTTTGAGAGCCGTTTTTACCTATTGCTAAAATGTTTCCCCCGATATTAATTAAAGCATTACGAATATCTTTATTAATTAATATTTCTTTTACTCGGTCGAGTGCGTAACCTTTTCCATAACCACCCAAGTCAATTTGAACATTATTATTATTTGATTTAAGAATATTATTTTTAATCAAAATATCATTCATTGAAGGATTGGATTTAACTAAACCACTTATAGCTTTATTAGAAGGAATTTTTGAAGGGAGCGTCTCTGAATGAAACCCCCATAAGTTAACTAACTTTCCAATAGCCGGGTTAAATATACCATTAGTTTTATTTTCTAGGATTCTAGCGTCATTAATAATATTAATAATTTCTTCATTATTCAAGGGCAAAGATTTATTATTTGAGATAGCTTGATTAATGTCGTTAATAATACCTTTATTCCAAGGGTGTAGAAGTTTATGAATCCTATTTAACTCTTCAATAATTTCATTACTAATTTTTTTTGCAGTTTCTTCTTTTTCTCCATAAATTTTTAAATCAACTAGAGTGCCAAATACATAATGTTTTTTTTGATATATTGGGTCATAGGAGCACCCATATAAAAGACAAATTAACAATGAAATTATTATTTTATTAAAGGACATCAATAATATGTTTAGCTACATCAAATTCAGTTTGTTCTGAGATTTCAACTACACCTGTTGGGCTAGTAACATTAATCTCTGTTAAAAAGTTTCCAATAATGTCCAAACCAACAAAATTTAATTCGTTGCTAACTAAGTATTCATTGAGTCTCTCAACTATATTTTTATCGTTGTCAGATAATTCTTTTACAATTCCCTCTCCTCCCTTTGCAAGGTTTGCCCTAAAGTCTTTAGAAGATGGGACTCTTGAAAGGACATAAGGAATAGCTTCTCCTTTAATTAATATAATCCGTTTATCACCATTCTTGATCTCTGGAAGATATCGCTGAGCCATTATTTGTTTTTGTTCATTATTTGTCATGGTTTCTATTATGACATTTATATTTTTATCATTTTTATTCAGCATAAAAATTCCATTACCAGCCATTCCATCAAGTGGTTTTAAGATTATTTTTTCTTCCTGATTTAAAAAATCTATAATTTTAAAAGCTTTAGATGAAACGATAGTTGGGGGGATGATGTCGTGAAATTTTAATATTGATAATTTTTCATTATGATTTCTAATGGAACTAGGATTATTTATTATTTGTATATTAAGATTTTTCGCGTTTTCAAGTTGGTGAGTTAAATTTAGATAATTATCATCGAAAGGGGGGTCTTTTCTAATAAATATTTTAGAAAAGTAGGTTATTTGATGTAATAATTTTTCAGATAAGTCTATTACATTAGTAACGCTTAAAATTTTATGCGATGAAACATCTAAGCTTAAATCATGGTTTATTGAGACTTCATCAATTGTTGTATGATGAACTTCTATATTATTTTTAAGGCAAGCTTTTATAAGTGCCACCGACGTATCTTTATAAATTTTAAGTGAATTTATGGGGTCTGTAATAAAAAGATATTTTTCCATAATTAATCTTTTAATTCTCTGGCTGCTGCAAGAAGTGCTAATCTTGCAATAACCCCATAAGCATAGAATCGATTAGCCTTATCGTCACATGGTCTTCCTTGGTCAGGCATAAGGCATGATGTTTCAAATGAAACTGGTACAAAATGCATACCAGGCGAATTAAGATTCTCATCTTTTTCTTTATTGGTATGAACCCGATAGAAACCCCCAACAACAAAATGATCAATCATATAAACAACTGGTTCTGCCACAGATTCATTAACAGTTTCCTCGGTATGGATGCCCTCTTGTATAATAACTTCTGTGACTTTTAGCCCATCCTTAACAACAGACATTTTTTTTCTCATTTTTCTATTAAGATTTATAACATCTTCACTATTTTTAATTGTCATAATTCCCATACCATAAGTTCCTGCATCTGCTTTGATTACGACATATGGCGCATGAGATATATTATATTGAGAATATTTTTTTTTAATTTTTATTAATAATTTTTCTATGTGTTCGGATAATTGAATTTCCCCTTCTCGTTCAAGAAAATTTAATCCATCTAACTTTTCAAAATATGGATTAATCAGCCAGGAGTCAATTTTAGTAAATTTAGAGAACTCTTCTACAATTTGATTGTAAAAGCTAAAGTGTATTGATTTTCTTCTTGTTGGCCAGCCTGCTGAAAGAGGAGGAATAACTCTTTGGTCAAGGCCATTAAGTTTATCGGGGACTCCCGCAGAAAGATCATTATTAAGAATAATAGCGCATGGATTAAAAGTTGTTAAATCGTTGTTTTTTATAAATAATTTATTATTTTCTCTATGGATGGGTTCAATTTTTATTGAATTTTTTTCATCAATATCGATTGTTTGTATTTCATTTACATTTGAATCAATGCTACCAATCCTAACTTCAATTCCAGAATTCTTTAAAATTTCTGTTAATTCAAATATGTTTTTTAAGTAATAGATATTTCTTGTATGATTTTCAGGAATTAGTAAAATTTGTCGAGCATCTGGACAAACTTTTTCAATGGCGACTGAAATAGCTTGAATTGTAAGTGGTGCAAAATCAGGGTTTAAATTATTGAATCCACCTGGAAAAAGATTTGTATCTACTGGAGTTAATTTAAATCCCGAATTTCTTAGATCAACAGAAGCATAGAATGGTGCTGTATGTTGCAACCATTGAGTCCTAAACCAATGCTCAATATCACAACTATGATTAATTATATAATTTTCGAGATCAAGTAATTCAGAACTTAAATCAGTTTTTAAAATAGGAATCATAAAATTTACACTCCTTCAGCTTGAAGGTCGGCATGATAACTACTTCTGACCATTGGACCACTAGCCACTGATGTGAAGCCTAATTTTTCTGCTTCTTTTTTTAGATTATAAAAATCAATTGGTGCTACATATCTCTCAACCGGAAGATGGTAGGGAGTAGGTTGTAAATATTGCCCTAATGTCAACATATCTACATCGTGATCTCTCAGATCTTTCATTACTTTCAATATCTCTTCATTTGATTCGCCTAGCCCAAGCATTAATCCAGATTTAGTTGGGACTGAAGGCATCATTACTTTAAAATTTTTCAAAAGTGAGAGCGAGTGTTGATATCGCGCTCCTGGTCTTGCTCGTTTATATAATCTAGGAATTGTTTCAAGGTTATGATTAAAAATATTTGGCGGTTCTTCAAACAGTATCTCTAATGCTTTTTGTATTTTTCCTTTTCCTCTGAAATCGGGGACAAGGATTTCTATATTAATATTCTTATTATTTTTTCTAATTTCTTTTATACATTCAGTAAAGTGTCGAGCACCACCATCTTTTAAATCATCCCTGTCTACGCTTGTTATAACTACATAATTTAATTTAAGTTGTGCAATTGTTAGAGCTAATTTTTTCGGTTCATTTATATCTGGATTTAAAGGTACCCCACTCGCAACATCACAAAAAGGACACCTTCTTGTACAAATTTCTCCCAGAATCATAAATGTCGCTGTCCCATTGCTATAACACTCTCCAATATTTGGACAGCTTGCTTCCTGGCATACAGTATTTAGATTGTTTTCTTTTAATAAGCGTTTTACCTCATGAAATTTTTCACTATTAGGTAACTGCATCTTTATCCACGAAGGTTTTTCTATTTTATCGTTGACAGTAATTTTAATTGGAAGTCTTGATATTTTTGCTTGACCAATTTCTTTAATTATATGTATCGTTTTATTTATCATTTTATTTAAATTCTTTCTGGATATTCTTGATCAGGCAATTTTGTATTTCTTTTATATTAATATTATCTAAAAAGTCAGACAATTGTGCCATTTTTAAATCACTAAAGCCACAGGGATTAATTATAGTAAATGGGGCTAAATCCATTTTTATATTAATACTTAATCCATGATACGTGAAACCTTTTTTTATTCTTAAACCAACGGAGGCAATTTTTTTTTGTTTTATATATATACCTGGCGCTTCTTTTTTTGCATAAGACTCAATTTTATACTTTAATAACAGGGTAATAACAGAACTTTCAAGTATAGAAATTAGTTTTCGTATTGTTAAGTTATTTCGTTTAAGATTAACTAGAATATAAATAATAATCTGCCCAGGCCCATGATAAGTAATTTTACCTCCCCTATCAACAAAGAGATGCGGGATATCACTTTTAGGGAGCATCGATTCTTTTTTATTTAATCCAGTAGTAAAAATTGGTGGGTGTTCTGTTAACCAAATTTCGTCTGTTTCAGGTTGGGACTTGATATGGTCCTTCATTGCTTTCCAAGTTTCTTGATAGCTTGTAAGACCTAAATTTTTTATTAGAAGACTCATCTACAGAACAAATTTTGTAATAGATAGTCCAGATAGCTCTATGTAAATTGCATCGAGTTGTTTTTTAGAGGTTACATGGATATTACAAGTTAAACTAATATACTTTCCTTCACTACTTCCCTTAATTTCAATAGATTCCTCGTTAAAACTTTCATCATATTTTTTTATTACTTGCATAACAATCGAACTAAAATCATCTACTGTTTCTCCCATAACTTTTATTGGGAAATAGCATGGAAAATCTATTAAGCTCTCTTCTTTTTCAGCAACCATAATTTTTTTACATTTGTGTAATAAAGCTATTAATTTTTATTTTTCCAGTAAATTCACTTAATCCAAACTCTGCAGACTCTCTAGAAAAATATGGCCCAATAAGGACTTGATACAATGCACCCTTTGTTATTTTCTTTGCTTCTATCTTATTATTTAATTTAACTTCATTTAGTTTGGCAGTCATTTTTTCTGCATTTTCCTTATTTGAAAAAGCTCCTGCTTGAATATAAAATTTTGGAGTTTCTGTTAATTCTAAGTTTTTTGGGTCAATTACCTCAACCTTAACTAGCTCACTACCTTTTTCGATAATTCTAAGTTGATGGGCTGCCACATAAGATAAATCTATTACGCGGCCTTTTACAAAAGGACCCCTATCATTTACTCTGACAATAACAGACCGATTATTTTTCATGTTTGTTACTTTAACGTAACAAGGTAGAGGAAGTGTTTTATGAGCGGCTGTCATTTTGTACATATCATAAATCTCACCAATTGAAGTTTTGTTTCCGTGATACCTTTTTCCATACCAAGACGCATAACCTTGCATCTTATAAGGACGTATTTTTTTCATCGGGATATATTTTTTGCCAAAAGCTTTATATGGCCTACTAGCATACTTAATTATAGGTTCAGATTTTGGGGTAGCATTTTTGATGGCATCTAAGTTTTTGGGTACATTAATATCTGGACCATCGTCTAAATAATATCCACCAGAGTTCTCTGTTGTTTGATTTTCATTATTTTTTTGGGGAACAATGCCCTGGCAGCCAGCAAGCATAAATAGTAAAAGGACTATCGTGATTAAATATATTTTCATTAATTAGCAATCAGTGATTTATTTGAATATAGCCCCATAATAATACCAATACTAGCCATTGATACAACCATTGATGTTCCTCCATAGCTAATAAAGGGAAGTGGAATCCCAACAATTGGCACGATGCCACAAATCATTCCAATATTTACAAATATAGCCACAAATAATGAAACACTCAAGGAGGCAGCAACAAGTCTGGAGAAAGTATTTTGCATTTTAGAGGTCAAAGTAAAGCATCGGTAAAAAATAAAAGAATAAAGTAAAAAAATTAATATTATCCCAAAAAATCCAAATTCTTCAGCAAATACTGAAAAGATAAAATCTGTAGTAGTTTCTGGTAAGAAGTTAAGGTTTGATTGCGAGCTATTACCCCAACCTTTTCCAAAAAAACCACCAGAACCAATTGCAATTATTGATTGAAGAGAATGGTATCCACTTCCATAGGGGTCTTTAGTCGGGTCAAGCAAAGCTAAAATTCTATTCTTCTGATAATCCAAGAGTGTATTCCAAATAAAAGGCGCACTTACTAAGCATAAAAATATACTTGAAAAAATTAATTTCCAGGGTAACCCTGCAAGAAAAATTATGGTTATTCCAGAAGCTACTATCATGATTGCTGTGCCTAAGTCAGGTTGGTTATGAATAATCAAAAAAGGTATAACGATAGCTATAATGGAAAGAGTGTGAGCTTTAATTGATATATTTTTTTGATAGTGATGATAAATTGACCCTAGAAATAGTGGTAAAGCAATTTTCATTAATTCAGAAGGTTGAAAATTTATTACCCCAAGATCAAGCCATCTTTTTGCTCCGTGGCTTTCAATCCCAATTGTAGATACTAAAAATAGTAAAATTAAACATAGTAGATAGAAATAAGGCGCATAAAATAAAATACGTCGGGGTTGAAGATTTGCAAAAATATAAAGTACCAAAAGCCCAACAATAATATTAAATAATTGGCTCCCCAAAACGTATAAATTTTCTTGAGTAGCACTTACTAAAGTAACTATACCAATTAAAACTAAAACTATAATGGTAGAAAGTAGATGAATGTCTAAATTGTGGGACATCTTTGAGATAAAAAGTTTAATCATAATTTTTATCTAAGTAACTATCGAATACTTTTTTTGCAATTGGGCCGGCTGTAGATCCGCCATGCCCTCCATTTTCTACAATAATAGCAATAGCTAATTTTGGATTTTCAGCTGGAGCATATGCAATAAATAGAGCATGGTCTTTAAGATGGTCAGGAAGTTTTTTTTCATCATAAACTTCATCTTTTTTAAGGCCAAAGACTTGAGCAGTTCCAGTTTTTGCAGCTATTTTGTAACTTGAGGTTTTACCTAAAAAAGCAGCGGTACCCTCATTTTCAGTTACTCTCTGCATTCCTAACTTTATTAAATCAATATTTTTTTTTCTAAATGAATTAATAATCCCTGTCGAAAGAGACTTACCATCAATTGATTTATTTATATTATCTTTTGAGTTAAGTCGTAAATGAGGAGTGTTATCATCTTTCTCGTTTGCAATTTTTGCTGTTGCATAAGCAAGTTGCATTGGGGTAACTAAAGTAAAGCCCTGTCCAATTGCAGTAATAGCTGTTTCTCCCTGGTACCAATTTTTACCTAATTTTTTTTTCTTCCATTTTTTATCAGCTAGAAGCCCTTTCTTTTCATTACCTATATCAATCAGAGTCTTTTTACCAAAACCAAAAATATCAAGTGTATTATTTATTTTAGGTATACCTAACTCAACACCTAAGCCATAGAAGAAGGTATCACAAGATACAGCAATTGCTTTTATTAAATCAACGTTACCATGTCCACCTTTCTTCCAGTCTTTAAAAGTTTTTGAGCCATTTGGCATAGTATAAAATCCAGGATCAACAATTGAGAAAGGCGGTACCCTTACATTATTGTGAAGAGCTGCCAAGCCAACAAAAGGTTTAAGTGTTGATCCAGGCGGATAAGTTCCAGAAATAACTCTATCAAGTAATGGCCGGTTTTTTTTATCATTTAATTTTAACCAATTTTCTTGACTAATACCGTTAGTAAATAAACTAGGATCAAATGTTGGCTGACTTACATAAGCCAATATTTCTCCATTATTAGGGTCGATTGCAACTAAAGCTCCTTTTCGGTTACCAAATGCATTTTCAGCAATCTTTTGAATTCTAGAATCTATAGATAGATAGATATCTTCGCCACTAATTGCAGGAACTGTCTGAATAGTTCTTATAAGGTTTTGATTAGCATCGACTTCAATTTTTTTGTAGCCAGTTATTCCATGTATTCTTTTTTCGTAAAATTTTTCTATTCCAGACTTTCCTATATGTGTTGAGCCCCTGTAATTACCAAAGAGATTATTTTTCTTTAATTGTTTTATATCTTTAATATTTATTCTATTGATATAGCCAATGAGGTGGGCAGAGGATTCGCCAAGAGGGTAATTTCTTGTAAAACCCTGTTTTATGGAAAACTCTGGATATTTATATTTCTGAGAGATAAATTTTGCAATTTGGATATTTGTTAAATTAAATTTAATTGGGCTTGAATTAAAAAAATAATACTTACTGATTCTTTCTTTATAGCTTTTAATGTCTCTATCTGTAATTTCTATGATGTCTTTAAATCTATGCGCCAATGTATCAAAATTTATTTTTTGTTTTCTATTGAGTTCAAGAGTGAAAGAAATCTTATTATCAGCGAGTATTTTATTATTTCTATCAAATATGATTCCTCTGTTTGGGGAAAGAGGGATTATCTTGATACTATTTTTATTTGACAAAGCTTTGAAATGCTTATGCTCGATTACTTGTAGGTAAAAAATTTTAATAAGCAATATAAAAAATGCAATCATAATCAGGCTAAAAATAATTTTTAGCCTGATTTGGAAATGGTGTTTAAAAAGAAGTTTATCCAAAATTTAGTTAAATTAATCTTTTGCTTAAGAATTGAAAAATAAAAAAAGTTAGAAAGGTAAGAATAAAAATTAATATTATACTTACAAAATCGAAGTCTTCAGCTAGATTGCTCATTGCTACTAATTTAAGGCATACAACGCCTATTAAAACTGTAAAAAAATGTAAAAAACTCTTCTGTTCTTCGCTTACTGCATTAAGGTAATGATTATATATTTTGTGAAATAGCACCATCATTAGAAAACTAAATGCATATTGACCAAGAACTAGCCCAATAAAAGCATCAATAATTAAGCCCAATAAAAAAACTTTAATTAAGCTGAATTGCCAATGCTTACTGTTTAATATGATTGTAAATAAAGCAATAAAGTATTCAGGATTTGTATTTTGGTTCGTAAAGCTAAATATATTTAAATGACTTAAAAGTAAAGAAATTATAAATAAGGCTCCCAATAAAATATTTTCTTTTTTATTAATTAGTTTCATACTATTTTCTTCGTCCAACGGGAGAGATTATTGTAATTTGTGATGATGTTTCAGGCCTTGTAAACGGATTGATAATAATTTTTACAAATTGGTTGTCTGACGTTCTCAGAATTGAACTAACCGTACCAATTTTAATTCCTTTTGGGTAGATTTCGTCAAGGCCAGAAGTCACGTAAATATCGCCAACATTTATATTATTATGAATTGAAGAAAATGGAATTATAAGTTGTTGTCCATCTCCGTATAGGATTGTGTTCTGTAATCCATTTTCCAGCATTGCAGGAACTCCGAATTTATCCGAAATTAAAGAAGTCACTTCTGATGAATCATTAAAGACATTATAGATTTGTCCTATGAGCCCATAATTATTGATTACCGCCGAACCTTCTTTAACATTATCGATATGACCTTTATCGATTGTAACTATTCTTTTATTTACTTTTGTAGAAGGCTTAATAATTTCTGAGTCAATATTTTTAAAAAAATAATTTTTTTTGAGATTAAGTTTTTGTCTAAGTATTTCATTTTCTGATTCGAGGGTACTATTAGTTTGATTAAGCAACTCAGAAGCATACAATTCTTTTTTAAGTATTTCATTTTCCTCTTCAAGGATTTTCTTTTTAGTAAAATTTTTTAAGTTTGACTTATATATTTTATTTGGAGCGTTAATTAATGAATAAATAGGAGCAGTAAAAATAGCAAAATCTTTTCTTATATCTTTAGTGAGGCTATAACGTAAGTCTATTCCCATTAATATAAAACAAAAAATTATTAATAGTGAAAATATTGGTATAGATACCTTAGTATCTACAAAGAGCTTTAGATTTTTAGTTGGTTTCCTTGCTACCATGAAGTCTATTCATTAATAAATGTATTTTTGAAAAAATCTAATTGATCAAGAGTTAAACCACATCCACGTGCAACACAAGTCAGAGGTTCTTCGGCAATTATTACCGGAATACCAGTTTCTTCACTTAAAAGCCGATCTAAATTTTTAAGTAGAGCTCCGCCTCCTGTTAAAACCATTCCATTTTCCGAAATATCTGCTCCAAGTTCTGGGGGTGTTTGTTCTAAAGCAGTTTTTACTGCACCTACAATTGTTGTTAGAGGCTCTTGAATTGCTTCAAGAATTTCATTGCTGCTTATTGTTAGCTTTCTAGGAAGGCCTTCAGCTAAATTTCTACCAGTTACAACCATAGAAACCAACTCTGTCATTGGGAAGGCGCTACCAATTTCTTTTTTAATTCTTTCCGCAGTTGGTTCGGATATTAGTGAGCCATAATTTCTTCTCATATAATCTATTATTGCTTGGTCAATTTTATCCCCTCCAACCCTTGCTGAACTAGCGTATACAATTCCTCCTAAAGATATTACTCCAACCTCAGTAGTGCCTCCTCCAATATCAATTACCATAGATCCTGTTGCTTCTTGAACAGGGAGTTGGGCACCTATAGCTGCTGCCATAGGTTCTTCAATTAGGAAAACTTGCTTAGCTCCTGCTCGTTCGGCAGATTCTCTAATTGCTCTTTTTTCAACCTGAGTTGCTCCGAAAGGAACGCAAATAACTATTCTTGGGCTTGGCGTAAAAATATTGACCGAAACTACCTTGTTAATAAAAAATTTTATCATTTCTTCGGTAATATTAAAATCTGCTATGACGCCATCCTTCATTGGCCTAATTGCATGGATACTTCCAGGGGCGCGACCGAGCATATTTTTTGCTTCTGTTCCAACTGCAAGTAAGGATTTTTTTGAAAGGGGGCCACCAGGTCCATCTTCATGTCTTATTGCAACCACTGAAGGCTCATCTAGGACAATACCTTGGCCTTTGCGGAAAATTAAAGTATTTGCTGTACCAAGATCAATAGCTATATCATTGTCTACAAATTTGCTAAAACTTTTCATTACGCTCATAGAAATTTTTTTTCATTTTATGTTATTTAAATATTAATAGCATTAGAGCTACTCCACTAAACCCATGTATAATAACTGATTATTTGTAATAAATTAACGAAATCATAAATTATTTTTTACTATGCCAATAAATAAATCAGAAATAAAGAAAATTGCACATCTAGCTCGCATAAATATTTCTCAAGAAGAGGTAGTGCAAGTTGAAGAAAAGCTCGTTGGAATTTTATCCTTAATTGAAAAAATGCAAGAAGTAGATACCGAATCAATCGAGCCAATGTCTCATGCTTTGGATATAAATCAGCCTTTAAGAGAGGATGTAGTGACCCAAGAAGACATTCGAGGAAAATCTCTTTCCTTAGCCCCGCATTCAGAAAAATCTCTTTTCATTGTGCCTCAAGTAATAGAATAAAAATGCTTAATTTGTCCTTAAAAGAACTTTCTCAAGCTCTGGAGAAAAAAAAGTTTACCAGCGTTGAATTAACACAGTTTTTTTTGAATCGAGTGAAGAAGCACAACCCATCCTTGAATGCTTTTATTACAGTTGATGAGGCAAAGAGTTTAGCAATGGCAGAAAAATCTGATCAACTTATTCAATCAGGAAAAAACTCTACTTTAACTGGTATACCCATAGCCCAAAAAGATATTTTCTGTTCAGAAGGATGGAAGACAACTTGTGGCTCAAAGATGTTAGAAAATTTTATATCTCCATATGATTCAACAGTTATTCAAAAATTTAATGATATTGGCGCAGTTAATTTAGGAAAAACTAACATGGATGAATTTGCTATGGGCTCATCTAACGAAACTTCTTATTTTGGATCTGTTAAGAATCCTTGGAGCCTTGATTGTGTTCCTGGAGGAAGCTCAGGAGGAAGTGCTGCTGCAGTTGCAGCTAGATTAACTCCAGCAGCAACAGGAACTGATACTGGCGGCTCAATTAGACAACCTGCCTCTCTTTGCGGGTTTACTGGTCTTAAGCCCACTTATGGACTCGTTTCTCGTTACGGAATGATTGCATTTGCATCTAGCCTAGACCAAGCTGGACCTATGGCAATAAGTTCTGAAGATTGCGCATTGATGTTAGATGTTATGACTGGATATGATGAAAAAGACTCTACTAGTATTGATAGAAAAAAAGAAAATTATTCAAAGTCCCTAGACAATGATATCAGTGGCCTAAAAATTGGAATTCCGAAAGAATTTTTTGAAGATGGACTGGATACAGGTATTCAGAAAATAATTGAGGAAGGATTAAAACAGTATGAGAAGTTGGGAGCAAAAATTATTGATATTTCACTACCAAATAGCCATCTATCAATTCCCGCATACTATGTTATTGCTCCAGCAGAAGCATCAAGTAATTTATCTAGATACGATGGAGTTCGCTATGGCTATAGAACTAAAGAGTACGATGATTTAATGGATATGTATTTTAAAACCCGTCAAGAAGGTTTTGGTA
>MDSY01092772.1_pt1 | contig 19293 bp, 13 predicted proteins | sample 811131 | NCBI WGS metagenome assembly MDSY01 (sample SAMN05326643, study PRJNA326480) | marine metagenome | isolation source: seawater | place: Atlantic Ocean: South West | collected 2010
AAAAACTTCGCTCACTGACGGGCGGCGTTCATTTTATCGCGATAGGGATACACTCACATCAGGCATATAATGGGCCTCGCTTTGAACGAACAGACTATTCTGCGAAGCGTGCATAACGTCTCTTCGTCCGAAGCGGTTGCCGTTTGCGACTTGAAAGGTAAATCGTTGACGGCCATCGCTTTATCGACGAACGCCGCCGTCCAGTTTCCAAATCTGTTGCGCTTAGACTTGAGCGATAACGCGATTAATAACATTGAAAACTTGAAACATTTGAAACAATTGAAGTGGTTAAATCTTTCGAATAATCGGTTAGAATCGAACGGTTTGGAACCTTTGAGCAGATGCTGCGAAACTATTCGCGTGTTGAATGTCTCTGGAAACCGATTGAGCAGTTTTGAAGGCGTGTTGGACGCGCCTTTGACGAGAAGTTTGTTAGCGCTGATTGCCTCGGACAACGCGCTCACGGAGGAATGCCTGAACGCGGTGAAAAATTGTAGAGAGTTGAACTCGTTGATCGTATCGAACAACTCCATTGAGAGTCTCAAACACGAGCTTCTTCCGCTTCGCAAGCTTGGAAAATTTTCGGCGTCGAACAGCGGTATGCAAAACATAGGTAATGACAGCTTCTCTCAAAACACAGATTTACGAGAACTTCGATTAGCGAAGAACAAGCTCACGGGTCTGCCGTCGGGATTGGGTAAAAATATCAATTTACGCGTGCTCGATTGCTCTCACAATCAAATAAAAGCCTTTGCCGAAGTGCAAGTGTTGGCGAAACTTCCAAAATTGACGCATTTGAGTTTGCGAGGCAATCCGATTGCCATTCTCGATGGCAAAGCGTACGTAGATAATATCAAGGCAATGTGTCCTCGACTGCGAACTTTAGACGGGCATCCTTTGGACAAGAGCCATCCAGCGTTGCAAGGTGATGATGATGATGACGACGATGATGATAATGATGAAAAGAATGACAACACTAAAAACAAGACAAAGCCGACGTTTGGATTAAAGCGAACGACTGGCGACGACGACGACGACGACGACGACGACGACGAGGCAGCAAAAGAAGAAGCGCGTCCGTCGAGTAAGAAAAGAAGGGGCAAACGAGGCAAAAAGAAAAAAGAAGAGAATAAAAACGAGAAAAGCTTTCTCGAAACAGTAGTGAATGGTGAAGATATCGACGGCGGTGGTAACAAGCACGATAGCGACGAAGATGGCGAGGAAGACGACAACGACAAGAACGCAAGGACAGGTGAAGACGGTGACCTGAATAGCAATAAAAAGAAAATATTAGTTTTAGGAAAGGAGCTGGAAAAGCAAAAACCGTTGAGCGATAAAGAGTTTGACGAAAAGCTGGAAAAAGATCGATTAAAGCAAGCTGGCGTGGTAAAAGTCGAGGAAGTGAAAGTGCACAGACACAAAAACAAAATCTTTGGATCAGAGGTATTTAAGAAGCTCGGCAACGAGGAAAAGAAAAGCGCATGGGACGACGACGACGACGGCGAAAAGGTAGATGATGATAAATGCAATGACGACGGCGGCAGGGAAAGAGATGCTCGTGACAGTAACGGCGACGCAAAAGTTGCGAAAGCGGAGAAGCACGCGGCGAAGAGGAAGAAATCGACAAAAGACATGACCGAGGAGGAGAGGAAAGCATATAGAAAGCTGCAAAGAAAACGCGGTTATTAGATCGCGTAGTATTACTTAGTGAAGCGTATAAATTTGCACTGTTCACGCTAAAAGTTTAACGCCCGAAAATGAGCTCCTAACAATCCGTTCCCGTTCCAAGTCCGCGGCGCGATGTTCAAAATTTCATCCACTCCCGCACGGTTGACAAGAACGCGGTGACTTTTTCCTAAGTTGTCTTGAATGAGCAAAGCCGCATCGGCGATCGAAAATGCTCCACCAAAATCTAAAATTCGATCGTGTACCATTAATCCGTCTAGATCTGCGGGCGACCCTGGCGCTAATATATCCACCACCGCGAACGCTTTTCGATTTGTTGATGTAGTTTTAGGTGTTGTTGACTCCGTTGGTATCTTCACCTTCTCGTTATTCTCTGTTTTCGTTTTAACTATTGTATCTGTTCCTCCTCCTCCTCCTCCTCCTACTGCGGAAGGAGAAGCAGAAGAAGAGAGTAACTGTTGCATTTCTTTCTCGATCGCATTCGTCAACTGTAAGTGGTCGTTCTTCAACGAGTTATATCTCTGTCTGTCCGCTCGTACGGAGTACAAATCCACGTCTCCTCCACCAATTGGAAAGCCTTCGTTGTCCACTAAAGAACCTTTTAAACCTGGCATGTTTGGTCCGTTTAGTCTCTGAGAAATCGACGCCATCTCCGCTTCGAGCTCTTCTCGCTGCTTATACAATCGCTCGACTTTCTCCTTGTTCTTTTTTATTACATCTTCCCCCATCATGGATGTCATTAGTATTAGTATTCTATATTTTTATACGAGGTGTTTGTTTTGAGGTGACTTCCTGAGGTGAACAGAGAGCAACTCATATAATAGATTTTTGCCTCACTCCTCCTCTTTCTTTCTCCTTCGGCACCAACCACCACAAATAAGACAGATGGCTGCTCCGAAATTCGGGAAAGTTGCCGTGCACAATTTCCCTCTCTCGTATTATTACAAAGTAGCCACGGCCTCGTTCGTGTGTGGCGCCGCCGTGGAAGCGTTCATGATACACACGTGCGTTCGAATGAAAATTCAAAAATCCCCTAATAATACTAATAATACTGACTTTCCTCTCTCCCTTTCTTTCTTTTCTCCTCTCTCTCTCTCTTTCTCTCTCTCGATAAACACAGCGGGTTCTACGAGAAAGTTACGCAAATAGAAGCGAACAGACGGGCTGATTTTTCAACCGAAGTTTCGAAACGATGACGACTTTGAACGACTGAATTTGGAACCGAAAAAAGCTGCGTGCTGTTGTAATTAAAAAGTGTTCGTGTACGATTATATCTAGTAAAGGAGAATTATGTGGATAGAAATCAGTCGAAGTAGTCTAAGCGAATGCCGCCAGTTTTTCGTTTCTTCGTTTCTAACGCAGAGGAGAGTTGGGATGAGAGCACTTCCACGTTCGCCTCTTGCTCTTTGCGCTTTTGTCCTCTCGGGTGCACAGTTTTCATTCCAACTCTTCCTCCTTTCCCTCTTCGAAAGGCTACATCTGCCGCTAAGGAAGAAGAAGCCAACTCTTCGTCCATTCTGTTCTGATCTGCGTCGTCGTTACCGACACTTTTATCGTTCTCGTTTGCGGTATTTTTTTCTCGACCTAACGAAGAGACGAAGTCATCTATGAGCGTCGGCCATTGTTGCTTCCCGTACCAGTCCTGCATGCATCCGTTGTTTTTTCTGTACGACCGAGCAAAGTCTAGCGTTCTTAAAAATGTATTCTCATCGACGATAGGAGAAACAGAAGAAGTAGGAGACGACGACGATGACGCACGCTCTGCGCAAAATTTACAGAATGTACGGTTCATCCACCGCGGTAAAAGCATCCCTTTGGCTAAAACGGACGATGGCGTGGTCGTGGTCGTCGCGGTCGTCGTCCTCGGTGGAGCGCCTCCTTCTTCTATAGATAACGACGACGAAGACTTTCTCAGCTGTTGTTTCTTCGTCGACGACAGGAGAAACGACCACAGTTCACACGCCTCGTGCACTGAAATCGTCGCGTTTGTTCCCTCTGTTTTCCCTTTCAAACACGCCAGAAAACAAAAGTGATAAAACTTCGCAAAGTCCTCCTCATCCTCTTCTCGTCGTTGAAGAAATATCTCCCGTAACACGTCGATGATGGTTCTTGTTGTTCCATCATCAACCCTCTTTAAACTATTGCTACTTTTGTCGCTGTCTATGCTACTGCTGCTGCTGTTATTCAATCGGAGACGAGCGACGTCATCCCTGGTTATCTTCAAGGTTCTGAAGTCCTCGAAAATCTCGCGCACGTGCTCTTCTCTCTCTATTTTTACCTCTTCTTTTTTTCCTCCGCTCATTTTGCTCTTGATTTCTGATGCGATGTTGTTGGTATATAAAAAGCAAAAGACTCGTGTGTTTTGTCTTCTATTTACTACTGCTACTACTACTACTACTAATCTCTTGCGCGCGCACAGATAAACACACAAAATCACTCGCGCGCGCGACTCTTTCTCTTTCTCTTTCTCTTGCCAGATTTTGTTGTGACTGTTCGTTTCCCCAACACACAAGTGAGATATTTTTGCCTTGCCTTTAATTTCGTTCGTAACGCTCGTTTGTTTTTCAATCAATTTTTCTCCCGCCCTCCACAAATTCTTCATCTCATTCATATGTATACGAGAGTCACTCTAAACCTCCGATAATAAGATGGTTCGAAAGCTCAATCACTACAAAGTACTCGGAATCGCGCCGAACGCGAGCGAAGATGACGTCAAGAAAGCCTATCGCTCGCTCGTTCGCACGGCACATCCCGATAAAGGAGGATCAGCCGAACGGTTTCAACGCATTCAGAAAAGTTACGAATTGATTTTACAGAAAATGAGTAAGACTCGTACTACTCATAAAACGAAGAAGGAGACTGAACGACAAACACCGCGCGGTGACGATCCCGACAATAGTGAACACGATCAGAAACAAAGAAGAGGGTTTGAAAGAAGTGAGAAGGAGGAGACGAAAATAAAGAGCGAGAACATTGAAGACACCTACCGACGCGTGAAATCAGATGCGCCGTATTCGTGGAGAGCGAAAACGATTCTGAAGAATACCAACAGAAAAGATCAAGATCTAGAAGAAGAAGGAGAAAAAGAAGAAGAAGGAGAAGAAGAAGAAGAGACGAAGAAAACGAAGGAGAGTGTGTTAGAGATTCGTGAAGATGCAGCGGATTCACAGCCTCTCGTGAACGGTTTGAATCTCGAAAAAATTGGCGACGACGCCATGACAGACGAGGATTTCTCGAGAGCGCGCGAATGTTACACGCAAGCGCTCGCATTTTCTAAACTCGAAGGTCTGCATCGATACGCGGAGTTGTACCATAAACGTGCTCTGTGTCATCGCGCGCTCGGCGATTACGAAGACGGATTGTCCGATGCCGAAAAATCGTGCTCATTTCGCAGACTCTGGATTGACCCGTATTTGACATGCGGAGATATTTTAGAGCGATTAGAACGGTGGAGTGCGGCGCTCAAGAGCTACAGAGAGTCGCCAACGAGAGATGCGACCCTGGACGTGCAATTGAAAATAGACGAAGGTATCGCTAGATGCGAAGAGAGAATGAGGAGTTCGTCGTCGATGTGGGTTGTTGAAAACGCTCACGAAGGAGGCGTCAAACGCGTCGCGGTAAAATCTATATCGTTACGAAGAAGAGGTTTCCCCGTCTCGTCGACCACAAAGGTGGTCTCTTCGTCGGAATTTACGTACTTGATCGCAACGTGCGGTGGAGATAAGTTTATCAACGTTTGGTCTGCAGATGGCGAAAAAATTGCGAGATTAAAGTGTTCAGAAGACGTTGTTGATATACGATGGAGCGATCCGAAAGTATCAGGAGACGATATTGAGGCAGACGAGGATGCAGATACTCACGACACTTGCGAGGACGACATTTATGCATACGAAGATTCACTGGACTTGCCCACGCTCGCGATTATTGGACGCAATAATACTGTCATGATTTGGAAAAATATGGTTCCCGAGATGAAAAGCGGCAACGAACAAGTGCTCCATTTAAGCGGCTTTCACGATGAAAAAGCAACCGTCACCGCGTGCGCGTTTTCACCAATTTTGTTTTCACATCGACTCGCTACCGCAGATTCGAGTGGTAAAGTAGCCACATGGGATGTTCAAACTGGATCTTTAGAATGCGTGACGAAGTATCATCACCGCGATGCAGTCAATGAAATTGCTTGGCACCCGCAAACTGGTGCATCTCTGACGACGGTTTCAAACGACGGTGACGGACGTGTGTTTGATATCGACGGAGACGTGAAAGATCCTGGGAGCTGTCTACACACCTTGCGATGGATGGCAAAAAAAATGACGCATGTAACGTATACAAATTGCGGACGTCTCATTTTAACCGCCACGTGCGATAGTTATGGGAATGGCGGTCGAGGTGCGTATCGCATTCTCGTTTGGTCGTCTGTGAGCGGGCGCTTGTGTAAATGGTACGACGATCACTCCAGCAGAATCACATCACTCTCTTGGCACCCGAACCCTGGAACAAGAAACATATTGCTAACTGGTGCTTCAGATGGTATTTTGAGATGTTTCTCAATCAGAGCGTCACCGAGTGGAGCGGGAAAAGCGCTCGTTCAACAAGACGAAAAATCTGGTGATATTTTAAGACTCGCGGGCGAAAAGTGGACGCGTACGACTTCAGCGCACAATTGCGTCCAACATAACGAATATGGTGGGTTTGTAGCAGTCGCGAGTAATGATGCATACGTTCGGGTGTATTCGAGCGATGCGCTCGAGCTCAAACACGAGCGGAAAAGCGGTAAGTTTAACGCGTCGGAAGAGTGCGCTTGCGCAGACTTGGCATGGCTCAAAGCGCCGATATCTACGAAAACCGACAACGGACTCGCAGAAGTGAACTTCTGGGGACTCGTAACAGCGACATCAACGGGAGAATTGAGACTATGGAGAATTCCTCGAAGTCAACACTCCATGGTCGCGGAAGATCAAAATCATGGCGAGAGTGGGCACGCGCTGCAAACTCTCGAATCTTGCACGTGGTGGGATCCGAACGAAAACGCCGACGAGGCTGTCCCAGAAAAATACAAAAACTTCCAAATCCAAAGCGCTTCGCGACGGAACTGGCACTATCTCGGACCTGGAATGAACGATAAACTTGAGCACAAAGCACTGGTTTTGAAGGGTTCTTCTGAAGAGCTCGAGTTCGATGGTATCGGTGATAACAAAGTAGTGAGCGACGCGCTGTTACCGGGCGACGGAGACGTATCCGAAGAAAACCTGGAAACGATCGAAAACGAGATGCAGATGTACATGACAGAGAGAAGGAACTTTATGAAAGATACGGCTAATTCTTCTAAAAGTAAACGCGCTTACCACGAAAGCTATTGCGAAAAAATTAAACCTTTGAGAGAGCGAAGAGGAAGAATCTATCGCAATCTGAAAAACTTAGACATGATATAATAATAAATGATTTGCACCAAGATGTGTACGCGTATATACAATTTTTCTTAAATGCCGGGTACAACTTCATTCTTTTCTCATTGATCGTAAATTTACACTTTTGGCGTTTCAGAGTCATCGTCTTTGCGCTGCGACGAATCTGAGGATGGCGCTATGGACCTTTTGTAATCTTCGAGCACATCCTTGAGCTTTTGTTGCTCGACTCGAGGCTTTTCCATCATCTTTCGAAGTTGTTTGGAATGGCGTTGAATAGACTCGATGCGTGGGTTTATCTCGAGAGTAGACTCAAACATCATCAACGCTTCGTCGTAGCATCTCATTCCAAATTTACATAAACCCATGCCACTACGCGCGCCGAAATGGTACGGATTCAACCGAAATGCCTCCTCAGCGTCGGCGTATGCCGAGGCGAAATCGCCTCGCAAATACAAAGCCGTAGCTCGTTGATTCCATGCTTCTGCGAACAATCCATTCGATTTTTCGATAATTGTCGTAAAGATATCGATCGATTCCGATAAACTTCGCGCTTTCTCCTGCTCGAAATCGCGCATTTTTTCTTTTATTTCCTCCTTAGTTGGTTCGTGTTCAACTCTCCCTTCTAATATGCGATTCACGTATTTTCCATGCATAATATCTCGTCCTTTTTGAAGTAGTAAATCGAGTTCCATGTCGCCGCTCTTTCCGAACAAAGTCCACATGCTTCGTTCAATTTGAGCGTGCGCTTTCGCGCTCACAGTGGGCATTCGAAGCGCTCGGGCGAGAGCTGGTAGAGCTCTCGGATCACCGATTAATCCAAGCTTCCTCGCTGCCATGGTAATCTCCTCTGTTTCAGTTTCATAAGCCGAGCTGCCTATTATGGATGTCGGTGGTTGGTTGACGCGTCGACATAAATCGCACAGCATGCTAAAATTAATATCTTCATCTGAGTTTTCCGGTTGAAGATTTTTTTTGATTTTCGAAGCGGCGTCGTAATCTTCTGCCGCGAGAGCGAGTTGTAGCTCCAACTCCAAACTATCGCACTTCTGTAAATACTCCTCGACTTCGTTTCTCTTCTGCGTCATCGTTGAAGCGTAATGCAGCGCATCGTTGGTGATGATCACTAATTCATCTTTTTTATCTTTATTATTCTCTTCTTCTTCTTCTCCTCCTCCTCCTCTTTGCTCGAACGAAGACGAGTTCGTTAATCCAGAAAAACGGGTGATGCGTCTCTTCGTCAGCAAGAAAGAGAGAAAGATCTTCTTCTTCTTATTATGATTGTTTTTGAAAGCGGCACCCCGCCGCATCATCATCGAAGACGACGACGACTCGACGACGTTTTGACAGCACAAAGCCATCGAGATTAAGAAGGAGGAGGAGGATGGTCGTTGTTGTTGTTGTTCGTTCAATAAAAGAAGTATACTGGTATGTGTGGAGTTTGTTTTTGTTTTTCAAGCAAAAAGAATAAAAATGAAGAAGGGTGAGTGAGATTTCCCTCCTTTTCCACCTCCACATAAATAATTTATATTAGCAAAAATTCATTCACACAAAACTATTGCTTCTACTAAACATGGATGGAGAAGAAGAGTAATAAGCGATGAGCAGCAGCAAGTGGAACATCAGGAAAACATCAGAGAAAGGAGGCGGAGAATGGACGCGACATCTTCTCGCCACCAAAACTTTGGTGACGGACTCGTCGTTCGCGTTTACAAACACACTCGTCTCTTTGCTCGTCCAATCGATTCTAATTGTTCTGTTATGTTCTTTGATTGCGTTCGTGTTGACGCTAAAGAAAAAGAGGCAGAGATACAAGAGAGAATTGAAAGCGAGAAAATTAGTGAAAGACAGCATCAATGCCGAGTTCACGACGGTCGAATCAGGTTCGTTCGAGTGGATTAATCTTTTGTTGCGACACCAATACAAGTGCGTTCTGAGTCAAATTGCGGACGAGCACGCGAAACGCGTGGCGGTTGATATTCTTAAAACGGTAAACAATAATACCGATATTAACGCGGCGGAAAAGAAGAAGAACAAGAAGCATTCGTTCATCGGCGAGGTGAGTTTAGAAGATTTCTCACTGGGAACGACGCCACCGACCGTTAACTTGTACGTCGCGAGGTACAATCCCAAAGCAGACTACGTGCAGTTTGAGTGCGATTTCGATTGGGATACGAACGCGTCGCATGCGAGAATACAAGCACAAATAAAGCCTGGAATGTACTTGAAAAGTCTAAACGTCCCAGTCCACATCACTAACTTATCCATCCACGGTAAACTCATCATGGGAATGCGTCTGGTATCGAGGGAACCGGGCGTGTCCGGCGTCGATGTGTCCTTCAGAGACACACCCACCGTAGATGTTTCCGTTTCGCCCATGGGTCTGCCCGTCTCCGATATTCCTGGTTTACACGATTGGGTCATTTCATTCATCCAAAGCGCGATTCAAAAAGATTTCGTAGAGCCGAGACGAATGTACGTAGACGTGGAGCACACGTATATGAAAATTGCAAAGAAGGCGCAGCTCGAAAATTCAAACGGGATACTCGTCGTCAGAGTCATGAAGTGCACGAATCTTGTAAACAGAAATATTAGCTTTGGGTACCCGTACGCGTCGATCTCGTATCGCGGCCGAAAGGCACGAACGGCTACGAGGCCGTGGTCGAAAAGAATTGAATGGGGATCGAGACACGAATTTGATTTGCCGGCTTTTGATGACGACAACGACGACGCCGAGGACAACGTAATTAGCAACAACGCACTGAATAGGATAAGTTGCGGGGAAGTGAGCGTCAAAATACTCGACCGAACGATAGTTGGATCGATCCTCAAAATCGGGGAAGCGACGTTCAAAGTCAATCGCTCGAAAGTTGTGAATGGGAAAAAGTGCGACCGCGAAGCTGGCATGCAACGCGTAGATATAGATTTAGACGTACACGGAGCGAGCAACCGACACAAAAAAGCACAAATAACAATAGAATGGGAAGTCGTCGATGCAAATATAAGCGAGCAACCGACACAACGCGATTCTTCGGGCGATAATAAATACGATTCGGACGCAGAAAGCGACGCAAGTGAAGACGCTTTTGACGACGCAGAAAAGACGGGCGTACTTGACGGTGATTATGAGGAGGAAAAAGTGAACAACGACGCGACAACGACGAGGACGATAGAAGACTTCAACAAAAGCGCGTCGTCGAGAGAAAATGAGAACGCGTCGTCTCTTATATCATCAAGTGGTAAAGCGATATCGCCTTCGAGACGACTTTTTCGCGCGACTGGATCGGATTTGATGGACTCGACGCCGACTTCGGCGACGATTAAAGCGTTTTCATCCTCGAATTCTCCCTCAGTTGCGTCGACGACTTCACATTTGCTGCACACGGCAAAATTGCAACGCATGTTGAAGGATGAACGCGATCGATTCAACGATAAAATTTTAGATCTAAAGCAAGAAGTAGAAGACGCGAGGGAAGAAGTCGAATTATGGCGAGAGCGTCGAAGCTCCGAGCTACGTCGAGCTATTCTCGAGGGCGCAGTATTTATTTCGCACACGAAATACAGGAAACTTGGGTTACGAAGAAGGGAGCGATATCGCTTTTACTACAACACGACGAATAACACTCTGAACTGGACTTCGCCGTCTTCAAAGTTTTGGTTCTTCTCGCAACGACGACAAACTTTATTAGCCGAGGGTATCGCTGACGTTCAAACTGGCTTCGACAAGTATACAATCGGTCAAAATATTGAGAAAATGACGAGTGGAAATAAAGGGCGAATGAAAGCTGAGAGAGCGACGCACGGGTTAAATCCAAAGCGATGCTTTTCAATCATACTCCGAGAAACGACGGAACACGGGAGACAAATGCAAGATAATGAGAACGAGAGCGTTCAAGCGGCGTCAAAGGGCAGCGCAAACGATGCCAGAAACCTTGAAAATCGCGCGGAACGTTTGTTAACGGTTGATTTAGAGCTCCCAAAAAAAGGTAACGGAAGGTCAGCGCGCGAATGGCAGACTGGAATCATAGAATGTTGCCTAAAAATGAATAGACAAGTGTAACTTTATTATGGACAAATGCAATCTAAAACAAACGCGTATTCGAACGCGACTTCTTTGAACTTCCGATAGCGGTCGGTCGCACTAAAGTGACCGGCGCTCAAATCCGTTTTCAGTAAAATCCGCGCCTCTTCGTTTTCGCACGACTCGCGCATGCGCACGGCGTATTTCGCGCTTTCCCAATAGGCGACGCGAGGGTCGTGCAAACCAGCGGTTATGAGCACATCAGGCTTGCGAGATTTTCGAATGTTTTCCATAGGAGAATACGATTTCATGTATTCGTAGTATTTGGAGCAGTTCGGATTGCCCCATTCTAGCCATTCGCCCGTGGTGAGAGGAATCGACGGGTCGCACATGGAAACCATAACGTCGACGAAGGGCACGCCGGCAACGACGCACTTGAATAAATCAGGCGCCATGTTCGTGACCGCACCCACAAGTAATCCACCGGCAGATCGACCAGAAATCGCGAGCGTTTCGGGAGAAGTCCAACCACTCGCGCATAAATACTCGCCGCAGTCGATAAAGTCATTGAAGGTGTTCATTTTATTCAAATATTTTCCTTGCTCTTCGTACCAATATCTGCCGAGTTCACCACCTCCGCGGATGTGCGCGACTGCGATAGTGACGCCCCTATCCAACAACGGAACAACGGAGCGATCAAACGCCGGATCATTCGAAATGCCATAGGATCCGTATCCTTCTAATAATAATGGTCCTTGCCTTTGTCTCTTACCTTTCTTGTACGCAATCGACACCGGGATTTTCGTTTGGCCGTCTCTGCTCATGACTTGGATTTGCATCGTCTCGTAATTCTTTTCTACGAAACCTTTCACGGCGGTTATTTTCTTCATAACTTTTGTTTGCGAGTCCATATCGAATTCATAAACAGTTCGAGGATTCACCAAAGATGAGTGCGTTAGCAACAGCTTATTCGTATCATAAATTTTGTTCGCGCCGACGCACGATAACGATGCGGATGCGCGCGAAGGATAAACAACACTCGCGGCTGGCCATTCAGATCGATACCAGTCTGAAATGCTGCTATCGTCGTCGCTATTCGAGTCCTCGAGTCGTAGAACCCAAACTTGCGTAAATCCATCTTCTCTGCCATCGATAACTATGTGATTTTTAAACGTCATAATGCTTTCTAAAGTCCGCTTCTCGCTCCACGGAAAACCTTTTCCTTTTAGATCCGTCCAGTTTTCCATCCCGGGTGTTTCTAAGCTCGTGACTTTCAAGTCAAAGTTGGTTTTCTTACCGAGTTGATTCGTTAACACGTACAGTTGCTTATTGTTTCTGCTCGGCTCGACGTAATATCGATGATTATCACGCCTTTTCTCCACGAGTCGCGGTATCTCGCTCTGAGACTTTTTCAAATCGAGGAGCCAAATTTCGTTAGTTTCCGTGGATTCGCTTTCGAGAATAAGGAAGTTGCCGTTGTCGCTTTTACCAAAGCCAATATTGTATAACTCGTCGTCTTCTGAAAGCAAACATTCGTCCTCGGACTGCGGGGTACCAATGTTGTGTCTCCAGACTTTGTTAGGTCTGTGCGCATCGTCCATAGTCGTATAAAATAATTGACTGTCGCCATTCCAAGAGACCGAACCGGTTGTGCCTTCCAAAACGTCAATCGGCATCTCCTCTCCAGTTTTGACGTTTCTCATTTTAATTCTGTAAGTCTCGTACCCTGTTTCATCAACGCCGTAGGCTAATAAATTATGGCTTGCTGACATGTTAAATCCACCGATTGAACAGTAGGACATTTGTTTCGCGAGTTCGTTCACGTCCAACACGATGGTTTCACCGCCACCTTTGGTGGTGTTCGTTCTTTCTTGTCGACAGACGATTGGGTAGGATTTTCCTTTCACCGTGCGGACGTAATACTCAAAACTATCACCCCATTGAAATTTAACGTCCACATCGGTCTCCTCGATCGCTTTGACGATTTCGTTGTACAGATCTGTCTCTTTTTTTTTCAAGTGTTTCGTGTGCGCTTCCGTGTATTCGTTCTCTGTTTTCAAGTAAGAGAGAATTTCTTCGTTCTTTCTATCGTCGTCGCGCAACCAGAAAAGGTCGTCGTTGACCTTAACCGCTGGATCCATGGCATTCTCGCCTCTATTCTCGCCGGGAACGATACCGAATGATACGGCGTGATCGATTCGCTTACACACAGGCTTTGGAATATTCATAATCTGTTTTGAATTAGTAACGCCGGCTTCGCTTCCTCCTCCTCCTGATACTGATGCTGCCCGAGTGACGATTTTCCTCGCCGTTGAATTTTTTCCTTTCGACGTGGTGCGCAGAAAAGTAGCCGTGAATGCGATTGCCGCGGCGATGGGGAATATAGGCTTCATCGTGAACAAAGAAGGCGAGAATAGTAAAGTCGTACAAATACCTCACTTTTTATTGTTTGTTGTTGGAGTGAAGAAGGATTAGGGGTTGTGAAGGGTTTGCTGTGTTTTGATTTTTTCGTTTGTCCCTAAAATTCGCTTCAAAAAAAGAGACGCTCTGATGACACACCGCGCAGCAACACCTACTGGTTCGAATAGTTGGCAGACGACGAAAACGAAAGCGATTTATGATCGAAATCGTTATCGGTCGAGAATATATCCATCATCATTACCATCATCATCATCATCATCGCAAAACTGTGCTCCTCACACGTCGCGGCGGGATGAAAATACAAATTCACCTAATACCATGAATAATGATAAAAACAGCCGCAGCAAAGGAACGGAAAGAATGAGAACATTCTATCGCCGCCAAAGAGGAAGAGTGCCGTCCTCGTCATCATCGATGTTTGCAGAAGGAGTATCGGATACCGACGACGTTTTAATTTTATACACGAAACCGGGGTGCTGCTTATGCGAAGGTTTAGAAGAAAAGTTGAAAGCAGTTTTAGAATTAGTACAACAGCGGGAGAGAGAAACAACAACAGGAGATGTTGATAATAATAGTAGTCAAAATAATCACGTCGCTTTGGACTTGCGAGAATACGCGTTGGAAATCAGAGACGTGTCGTTAAAAAAAGAATGGGCTGACGCGCACGCGGGTGAAATACCAGTTTTATTCGTCGGTAAGCGCGGTGACGCCGACGACGCGCAAACGGCGTCGAAAGTGAAACGACCAACCCCTAGAGTGTCCATTGAAAGGCTTAAACTCGACTTGGAGAAGCATCTAGTATCGTTAGCATCGAATAGTACTCGCGAGGACAATGCATCGAAGACGAATGAAGATGATACACGAGGCGGAGGAGGATGGAAAGTCATCAGCGCGAAGCCGTATTGAGAGAAAATGTTATTGCGATGTTGCAAAAATGAAACGTACGCACAGCCTGAATATACTCGTACAAATTTAGTTTTAGTAATACATTAACATCGCGCTCACAAACAACTCACAACAATCGCTGGGATAATCATGCCTTTTGCGTCCTCGAAGATGTCCAAACATTCGAGTAAATCACTATCGATGTCGTCGAGAAGCGATGCGACAACTTGCAAAACTGTTGGAATGTTTCCTCCCGCATTTGTAGAAAATGCTCCCAGTGCTTCAACTTCAGTCGAAACGGCATTTCGGAACAAACGAATTTCGTTCTCAACCCTGCAAATTGTTGTATCTACGTACTTTGCGCGAGATTCGACCGTCGAACCCCACCGCGATACATCGATTTCGTCTTTGCTCAACGCTTCGCTCACCTCCTCAAATTGTTGCATAGCAAAAACCGTCAATTCGGTAAAGCCAACTATCGCGCTTTCTCGAACACCCTCGAGTTCATTTTCTGCTATTTCTATCATGTTTAGCGCTTTTTTCGTTGCACTTTCATCCGGCTTTCTCATCGCCTCCTGCAAAAGTGCGCTTACGCGCTGAACTGATTCTGCTACCTTTTGAGCGTGAATCTTCCCGGATTTCTTCACAGGAGAGGTTTCCGCTTCGTGATTATGCATATCCATCTCTTCAAATTCCTGATTCGTATTAATTTTCAAAGGTGACCCCATTTCTTGACTTTGTGCAGGAGATAAGATATCGGCGCACGCCTTGGCCATAAAATTAGCCGCCTCGAAATCGAGCGCTTTAAATTTTTCTTCGGCATCCTTCGTCTTCACGTCGATTGCATCTAAGTACTCAAACACCCCGTACTCTTGCAGATTTTCCGCTAAGCGACTATTTGCGCGTGTTTCATCTTCAATCCCCGCAGCTATTACTTTCGTGGCGTTGGAGAGAACTTTTTCTATACCGAACAAGGCGCTCTTTCCGTATTTCTCCGCCGTTGCTCCTAATCCCTTTTCTTTAATCGAACCTTCGACGTCGCTTGCTAATTTCTTACCTTTGTTTGTAATACCACCAATTGCGTGCCAAGTTTTTGAAGCGAGCTTCTCTGCAATCTCTAACGCGTCGACTTCATCTCTCGCACGTTGTCTCGTGCGATCATCTTCGCCGAGTTCTGTTGTTGTTGGTATTTTTGTTGAAGGCACTGCGACATCACCACCGGCGATGTGTTTGCTAAGTTCTCGTATATCGCTCGTCATTTGGCGAGTGAACTCGTGCGATTTCACAGCGGTCACTGTTTTGGATGCAGCGCTTTTCAACGCTTTGAAACTCCCGAATAAACCACCAACTACTGTCGAAGATTGCGCGAGCTCGTCAAACTCGTTTGGCGGTTGATGATGGTGCGCGGTATTTCTCTCTCCAACAGCGTCTAGTACCTCTATCGTAGCCTGCTCGCTTTTCTTTGCTTCAAACGACGCAGCCTCCGTGTCGCGGCGTGCTTTCAATTTGTCAGCTTCAACTCGAGCAGCAACTTCTTTTCTCAAGGTTTCTTCTCGCTCGCGTCTCTCTTCTTCCATCTGACGCGTTGCCTCTAGTTCCGCTTTGGCTTTTTCTTCTCTCAGCCTTTTCTCCTGCTCTTCAAATTGCCTCCTTTTCGCTTCTGCCTCTTCCTCCTCTTGTTTCTTTCGAGCAGCTGCAATTTCCGCAGCCCGACGAGCCTCCAATTCAACTTGCTCACGTCTTTGCATTTCTCGCTCTTCTTCGCGTTCTCTCTTTTCTTCTTCTTCTTCTTCTTCTTCTTCTTCATTCCTCTTCCTCTCGCGTTCTTGTTCTTGTTTTTCAACGGCATTCAAAACTGTTTCCTCTTTCTCCTCCTCCTTTTTCTTGGTATTGTCCTCGTCGTCCTCGTCAGAATCTAACCAGTCATCAATCTCATCCTCATCGATTGTATCGTCGTCGTCGTCGTTGTTGTTATCTTTAGCGGACGACATTTTGATTCGTTGATATATATTTATGCTTCTGCTTTCTGTTTTCGTGCAGAGGGGGAGATTTTTATACCGCAGAGTTTTCACGCGAACACACATTACCTAATAATAATTCATTGTTCCGGTAAGAGTTGATTTCGTATGGACGATGAAAACGCATTGCGCGCAGACATTCAGAACTTTCTTGTAACGACAGCAAAATCATTTTTACCTAACCAACTCGTCGATGAAGTCTTCCAGTTGGCAAGGAATGTCGTCACTAAAACGACGAGAAAAGGCTCCGCTGACTTCGCGTGTAAAGCGTTCGTGTGTCTTTTTGCAACTTTGAAAAGGATGGCCACGTCGGGGAGAGGAGCAGAAGATGAGGACGAGGAGGAAGAAACCGACGAAGAAGAAGATGAGAACGCTATCCGAGAAGCTCTGTTAAAATCGACGACGATGAACACTCCCAATACCACGACTTCCACTAAAAACGAGAAAAACTATCACCTGTGTTATCGTCGCAAAGCAGGCGAGTCAGATGTACGTGTGCTTGTACTGTATCGGGTAACCGCGTACGGTTTGGTTCACAGGAGCGAATACGCCGATAGCATCGCTTTGTGCGATGCGGTTTATGAAAATATGGACGCTTCTCAAATACACAAGGTTGGCATCGCGGATATTAGAACATGTCCTAAAAGCGGAACGATGCGAATACTGACGAAGAAACGTCTGGCAGAGCACGCGAAAATGGGAGAGTTGATGTGCTCCATGTGTGGACGATTTTTTGAAGCTTCGAAAGGTCTCGTGACTCACGCGCAAAGTGTCCATAAGCATTCGTATGAACAAGGCAAGCACTTGCAACAAACGGCGAGAAACTCACTCATAGATTTAACAAACATAGACGCGTTACAACGAGAATATTTACTGAGTCGATTTACCGAGGTACTCGGCGAAGAAGAAGCGAAGAAGAAAGCCACACCGGCATTGCATCCATTGCTTGAGATTTGCAAAACAAACAACGTCGAAAACGCGGGGCAATTTTTACGAGAGAACCCAGATGCTGATGTCAACGATATTTGTGACCATCACGGTTCGAATTGCTTGCACTGGAGCTCTGGATCGAATGCTTTGGAGCTGTGTAAATTTCTCTGCGATGAAGTTGGTATGGATCCGGCGTTTGCGGAGCGCAAGAAAGGTCGAGCGGCAATTCATTGGGCGAGTAGGAACGGATGTTTAGAAGTGCTCGTATGGCTCATTGAAGAAAAGGGGATTGATAAAGATTGCGAAATGTCAGATGGTACGACACCATTCATGCGAGCGGCGTGGATGGGACATTTGGAGTTATGCGAGTATTTGGTCAAAGTCGCAAATTGCGATATTCATCGAGAAAACAAGTATCGATGTAACGCGGTGCACTGGGCGGCACAAAGCGGCGACGTGAAAATGCTCAAGTACCTTCGCGCTTTAGGTCTCGATGTCACGTCTGCAAATGTCAACGGTCACTCCATTCTCCATAAATCTGCAACCAAAGGCTTCTACGACGCGTGCGTGTATTTAGTCGAGGAGTTAGATTTGCCGTTACTTCGAGATAACGATGGGTACGGTCCAGAGGATATGGCAAAAATGGAAGGACACAAAGAACTCGCAAGCTGGCTTAAAGATAGAAGGAGTAGAATAGAATAGTAGTAAAATAATAGTGTAGTGCGCGTGGGTACACAGCGCCAAAAGATGCGCGGCGAGATGTGTGTGTTTTAGCCGTGTTACTAAAATATAAATATTAAGGTTGTACGCTATGCTAGTATTATTTTTACCGCCGGCTCGGAGGGACCCTCGACGATGGAGGCGTGTGGTACACGTACGGCACGTCCGGTTCTTCGCCCTCTTTCGATCGCATGCACTCCGTAAATGTGCTCCAAACCTTTGGTACGGTTAAGAATAAATTACCTCCCGCATAAAGAGAACAAATAACATCTTCTAATCTATCGTTGCAACGATGCGGTTTCGCGCGCTTATCGGTATCGTAAAGCACCTGACCTTGGTGTTTACGATATAACCCGTCTTTTTCATCGTGTGGGAAAGGGTGCGGAGAGGAAGTGGACGGCTGTTCGTCTTCACCCGAATTATTACGGCGGTTCCAAAAGCCCATCGCGGGACCCCTAATGTTATAAAAAGGCTCACACACTCAATATTCTCCCCACGTCCCCTATGTGTATCTTTCTCGCCCTATTCTGTGCGCATTTTTTGTTTCACTCTCTCGCTCTCGCTCTCTCGCTCTCTCGCTCCTCGCGCTTCTTGTTGATGTTATGTTTTATCTGTATTCTAGCGCGACAAAAGAGCGTGTTGATTTGTGATGTTCGTAGTTTGAACTCACACAGAACTTTTCTTCTTTCCAAAAACTCTCATTTCTGTTCACTACTTTTCTTCATAACAACAACAACAACAACAAAAAGTGAGCGATAAGCACTTTACCACGCTGTATATAAATACGCTCTCTGTCACCATCGTATAATTCTGAAATGGGGCTTTCTTCTCCATCGAAAAAGCTCGAGAGTCCAAGCTCTTCGCGAGACAAATACGTCGACACTAGAAGTCTCGCGGAAAAAGGTGTAAATCTCATCGCGCTTTTGATTGCGTTTCCGATTCTCGCCTTCTCCTATCCACTCTCTTTGCTCACGCGAGGAACACTACACGGCGTTTGGAACTTCTCCAAGGAAATACGACCACCGATTACGCAAATATGGGCCGACTTCATGACTTCAAACGTTATGAACGTCCGATTTAAAATCGTTTCCCAGAAACAACTTTACAGAGACGGCAAATGCGTATATCTGTGCAACCACCGCGCGTGGGCGGACTTCTTCATCGACATGTCCTTGTGCGAAGGACGGTCATTTACTCTGTCGAGAAT
>MDSY01078829.1_pt1 | contig 19278 bp, 15 predicted proteins | sample 811131 | NCBI WGS metagenome assembly MDSY01 (sample SAMN05326643, study PRJNA326480) | marine metagenome | isolation source: seawater | place: Atlantic Ocean: South West | collected 2010
ACGACCCGTTCCTCGGCGGAATTGGCGACCTTGGCACAGCATGGAGCTTTGGCTTCAGAGAGCCTGCGAATGCGCTCTCGCTGCCAACGTGGGTGATCCACGTCTCCTCGCTCCTCGAATGGCTCGTCGCCATGGGACTCATCTGGCGCATCGGACTCGCCTCCGGCAACGAGCGCTGGAAGGGTCTCACCTGGGCAATGATCCCGTCACACTCGAGCGGCATTTGTGCATGCGTCTATCACTTGTTCTATAACGCGGAGACTCTCGGATTCGTCGTCCTCGCGCAGGCTGCACTCACGTTGATCGGCAACACGACGCTCGCCTTTGCCGCATGGCGCCTTGCCGTCTCGAATGGTTGGCAGGTGCCCTTCAGCGCGAGCGGCGATGTCGAGGGCCGCCAAGTGAGAGCGCAGCCAGTGGAGGTGAATGTGGAGGTGAATGATCAGGCCGGCTCAGCTCTGGGCATCGCGCAGATCTGCCTATTGAGTGTGCTAGGGAGCTACCTCATCAAATACGGCGAGACGCTCTGTCCTTTTGTGCTCGATGCAGATGCGCTCGCTGCGGCTGCTCTGATAGCCATACCCACCGCTTTCAACATGTGGAAATGGAGCGAAAGAAGCAAGTCCAAAGGAGATTTCGAGGGATACATTTGAACAAAAACGTTACTTCATGCTCTCTACTGAGTTGAGGGGTCACGGCCTTGAGACAACTATTTTATAGTACTGTACCTACTGCATGAGCGGGTGACACTGTGTTACAAAGAACATCGCGAAAAACACAGTCTCCAGCTCAAATAAAGGGAATTGCCCGCGAAAAATGTCGATCAGCACTGCGCTCGCCGTGAGCGCCGACGGCGGCGCGCTGGTGACCACTCGCGCCGTGGTTGCTGGTGACGTGCTTTTGAGCGCCCCACGCTCCCTTCTCCTCTCCTCGGACGGCGCGCTCGCCGGCGACTTGTCCTTTGTCGCCAAGTGCTCACGCGGCTCTGGAGCGCGTGCCGCAAGCCTCGCCTGCATGCTGCAGACAGGCTGCCCACGACTCGTCTGGCGGCAGTATACGGCTCTTGAGAGCTATGGTTTTCAGACCTATGCACCTGGCGCCATTTCCGCGCCCTCTCTATCTGCGCAACGCCTCCCTGCTTCCATCCACGATCGCCCTCTCCGCTCTTTCACAACTGCGCTCTCTCACGCAGCGCTCTCTCACGCAGCGATCTCTCACGCAGCGCTCTCTCCCACACACTTCTCTAAGCTGCCATTCCGGCACCCGCCTTCGCTCTCTCTTTCCCACCCAGGCGATTTCCAGAGGTGGCGATTCCCCCTTTCATGCTCGCACTCGCACTGGCACTCCACAAGGGCCGCGCTGCCTCCTCCCCTTTTGCGCGGCTCCTCGCAACGCTCCCGAATGCCACTGAGCTCCGCCGGATGCCCATCTACATGTCAGCAAAGACACGGTGGGCGCTCACTGGTACCGATGCCGCCGCTCTCGTCGATGATCTCGACACGGAGCTCAGCGAGACATACTCAAAATACGTGCGTCCGATTGCCACCGCAAAGAAGTCGCCATTCCACAAGCAGCCGCCATCGCTCGACACATGGAAGTGGAGCCTAGCCATCGCGTGGAGATGCTCGCTCAGGAGGCCATATTCACAGGAGCTGCTGCTGGCGCCGTACCTTTGCACCGCTCGGCACTCGTCGACGCCCGCGGTGAGCTTCGATTGGGAGGAACTCGAGATGAACGAGCTCATCGGCACAGGGAGGGTGCATGGCGCAACGGGGAGGGTGCATGGCGCAACGGGGAGGGTGCATCGGGATGGCGTCGACGAGGGTGAGCCCTCCCTCGACCTCGTCGTCGCTTCACGCGACCTTGCAGCGGGAGATGAAGTCCGGATAGACTTTGGGAACCGTTCCAACACGGAGCTCTTGGTCGCTCGGGGGGAGCTATACAGTGCAGCCTCTGCACATACGGTGAGCTTCTTCATGCACGCTGAGTCGCTGCCGAGAGATGATTCGCGCAAGAAGCGCGGGGCGCTGCTCAAGCGCAGGCTGGGGCTCGCTCTCGAAGACAGCCTCGAGCTCAGGCGCGATCGGATCGAGCCCACGACACTCCAGGCGTTGGCAATCATGTCTGTCCCCACAGAGGAACTCAAGCGGATGGAGGCGCTCCCTCGAGATGCTCCTCTTGTGCTCAGCGACACGGCCGAGAAGCACGCGTTAGAGAATCTCATGCACGCCTGCCGCGAGCGCCTCGGCCGATACCCCTTGTCGCTAGAAGCCGATGAAAAGGCCCTCGCCAAGGCAAAGGCGGGCGGAGCCCTTGCGCTCGCGCTCGCGTTGCGGGTTTCCGAGCAGCAGGTGCTCGAATGGACACTCGAGACGGCGGAGCACAGGCAGGAGGAGCTCGCAGCGAGCGCCGAGGAGAAGCGCGCGCAGCTCAAAGCGAGGGCCATCGAGCGGAATACATCCACGATGAGCGCGGCTCACGCTAATCGCGCCTGCAATGCGGATGCATCATCCTCGACACCCACCGCGGCGGCGGCCGCAGCCGCTTGGGCCGCCGCAGCTGCTGCAGCCCTCCCGGCAGCCAAACTGGCAGTTATGGATGGATCGGCGGTCTGTGCCTGGTTGCTCAGCCTCCTCGAGAGCAAGGAAGGCCTCGGCGAGTTTGCACGCGCTGAGGACTTTTCGCTCAACGGCTCTTCACTGTTGCAGCTAGCAGAAAGGGGGGTCAAACCTCTCTGCGCCGCCGTACGCAAAGAGGGTCTGAGCTTTGGCTGCGCCGCGCGCATATGGCCACCGCTAGTTCTCATCTCGTCCGAACACATTGCGGCATCCACCCCCGTGCTGCGTTGGGCGCAGAGCGAGGAGGCAGTATCGATCACGGTTGCCATGCGAGGCCTCGAGGTGCAGACTGTGGAGCTCAAGGGACGGATCCTCTTCTTTCAGCTCAGCGGCCAGGTTGGGGGCAAGGCGCGCAGCTACTCTGGACGATTACGACTCTGGAAACAGCCGCAGCCGCTGCGCAAAAAAGACAAGCACATCTCAGCGTCGTCGCTCAGGATCGTGTTGCGCAAGAAGCCTATCCGCCCTAGCGAGATGCGCGCGCCGTCTCGGCGGACGCGACAAAAGGCCGCGGACGAACCGGCCACGGAGGAGGAAGGCTCGTCGGGGTCGATGGATGGTCCGGAAGCGGCCGCAGCAATGGCAGCGGCGGAGGTAGCGGCGGAGGCAGCGGCGGAGGCAGCGGCGGAAGCAGCGGCGGAAGCAGCGGCGGAAGCAGCGGCGGAGGCTGCAGACCATTCCGCATCGGCATTTTCTTCCGTTGGTGATGGAGACGCGAGCAGCGCCGATTCGGCGGACGATGGCCCCACCGCCGAATGGCCGCGGCTTGTGCACTCCCGGGCGCTTGAGCGCGTGCTCAAAAGGCGAGGATTGCTCACCTTTGATATTGAGGCGATCAAAGAGACTCTCAAAGCTGAGGAGGAAGCGCTCGAGGACTCGGAGCGGACGCGGCAGAACATGCACAATCTAGAGGACAAGTGGGCGCGAGAGGGGCGGGGCACACTTGCCGAGCAGCTCTTAGAGCCCAGTGAACTGAGCACCGAGCAGCTCGAGCGAATTATGGCACAAAACCCGGCGCTGAGGGGCAAGTTGGCACGGCGGCCCGAGTATGAGGATGTGGAGGAAGGCGCTTTTTTTGAAGGCGGCTTCGAGGGTACTCATGACTCCGGTGACGCGAGTGACGCCGATGACCGCGTGGATATGGATAAGGAGGAGCTTTGAGCCCCTCGACACGTTTGGCAATTGGCATGTATTGTACTTGTATTGTATCGTAGTGTATGTTTATGTGTGTACGTATGTTGTCAGTTTTCCGAGTTAAGTAGTACATAGTACATAAAGTCTTTTACTTACTATTCCAAAAGTAGTTTTATAGTTAAGTCTCGACGCGGGAATTCTTATTCTGTTTTCGCTGCCGATGCGATTCGCCTCAGCTTTGCTCCTCGGCCTGGTTGCCTCGACGGAGGCGCAGCACCTGGAGCTTCTGCGTTCGGCGAGCTACCACCATGAAATCCGACAGGCTGGCCAACAGAAAGAGCCCTTCCTTGTCGCCTACCTCAACGAAAGCACGGAGGAGTACGGCAGTCTCGAGGCTATGCTCGAGACTGCAGCCAACGACTTCCATTGCCTCTCGCGCACCGGAGTGATGCTCTCCGGCACTGAGGCGCGTGCGACCTTCATTGTGACTGATGAGCAATTGACCCTGCCCGCCTTCGCTCTCTTCCGTGAGAACAAGAAGGTTGCGACATTCGACGGGAACTGGAGCGTCCCGGCGTTGAGGTCATGGGTTTACCGGGCGACCGCGGGGATCACGCTCGTTGACGACAAAGCAGAGCTCAAGGAGGTGGCAGGGTCTGTGCCCAAGATGGTCGCCGCCTACGTGCCTGAGCTCTGTTCGAAGGCCTCGGAGCAGGTCCACAAGGCGCTGCTCGCGCTGGCCGAGAAGCGCGGTGGCTTTGCGCCAGCCGCGATGACGACTTCGGCGGACCTGGCTGGTGCGCATGAGATGAAGACATATGCGGCGCCAGGCGCAGTGATGATCATGAGTGGGGCGGAAGGGGCCGCCTCCCATTTCCCCGCAGACAAGATGAAGTTCACCGAGGATGAGCTTGAAGGATGGCTCGCGGGATTGCTCTCGGGCGTGTCGACGGGGCGGAGGCGGCACAAGCTCCGGGATCCATTTGGCGAGGGTATCGCGCACGCCGACGAACTATGAGCCCGCACTCGCTGCGCGAATGTGCAGTGGCTGCTGGCCATTGCCGAGGCATGTGTCACTGAGGAATTTTCGTATGCCATTCCCATCCCGATTTTCCAAATTGCTGATGATCGACGATGCATGTGTATTCGATTAGGCAACACCAAGTGGCTTCGCGTCGGCTTGACTAGAGTTAGGCGTGCAGGCAGAGACACACATATGCGGACGTGTCTTCATTAACACTTACACTATTAATATACTACGACGTAGTAAGGAACATGTTTCTAGGCGGGCAGATCTAGATCGAGATCTCAATCATCGGGAGGTTCCGTGAGGTCGTCCGTATAGTCTGCGCCAAAGTCCACCGTGTTTCCCTGCTCGTCGACCACATCAAACTCGCGCCCTAATTCGAGCTCACGTCTGAATTTGGCCCACGCATCATCGATCTCCCCCCAGTTCTCTCGTTCGAGGAGCTCTCGCCAGACATCATCTCCCATGCCACCAACGCCACCAGCGCCAAGCAAGGTGTCGCCGAAGCCCTTCTTGGCCGTCCGCCGTCGGAACTTGACCTTGGCGCCATCAACGTTGACCTTTTTCGGATACGATCCTTTGAGCCGCATCGATCCGTCATTCTTGTCGAGCTCAAAGATGGAATAGCTCACCGCATCAGAGCCCGCCTCGAGGCGGCGCCCTTGAGCGAGTGCCTGTGAGAGCGAAGCAAGCGAAAAGCACGTGTGTGTGTGATTCCCCAGCCGAAGCGAGCAGATGCGGCAGCGGTGGGTTTCGGCTCTCTGGGTTTCGGCTCTCTCTGTCTCGGCCTCTCTCGGTCTCGGCCTCTCTCGGTCTCTCTCGTTGGCATCACACACGAAAGGAGCACCTGTGCAAGCGTGTTTGTGCGGAGCGCGCCGCGTCCAGCTGGTGCGCGCTCCGCAAACCCACCGAGGGCTTCGTAAATGAAGGCCTCTGGCGTGCTCCATATCAACGCAAAACGACCGTCACTGCCGCCGCTGCCGCTGCCGCCGCTGCCGCTGCCTCCGCCGACACTGCCCTGCTCCCACGCTTCTTGCATTCGCACTTCACCTCGTTGCCGCAGGCGCCGCGGGTGAGCTCGAGGCCGTCTAGATGCAGGCCTAGCCGACGGCACCTGCCATGCTGCCGCGACGGCAAACAGGCAGAGCAGCCTCATGATCGCCGATTAATTTGCGGTTTTTTGGGTTTTACTCGCCAGGGTTGTGTAACACGGTGTGTCACATGACATTTAATATTAATGATTAAAAAAACGAAACTCAAACTAGCAAAATGGAAATGATGAATTCAAATACAAATACGAAATAGTGACGGTAGTTATCTGGTCTTTACACACGAACATAGGTCGTCACCTGGTACTCTCTTGCAATCCCTAAGAAGCACGATCCCGTCCCCTCCCCAGCATGATTCGGCTCCTCGTCCTGACTCCTGAGCCTCTCAGCTCCTGAGCCTCTCAACTCGTGAGCCTCTCGCCCTGTCCCCCCATCGCCCTTCATCATGACCTCCCCCGTCCTCATTTGCTCTTGACAAAGTAAGCGTCCTCGAGGAGCTCGAGGACGGCTGGCCTCTCATCCCTTCTGGGCGCGAGGCACCGCCTGAGCACCGCCTGCACCTCGGCGGAGACCTTGCCCGGGAAGGCGAGCTGCTGTGTCTCCTCGCGCATCGCGTGTGCATTCATCTGCATGATCTGCTGCTGCGTGGCGCGGCTGAAGAATGGCTTATTCGGGTAGAAGAGCATCATGTAGAAGACGACGCCCGCAGAGAAGATATCCACCTTTGGACAGATCCGAGAATGGTCTCCCTCATAGCACTCAGGAGGGAGGTAGCCATGCGTGCCGGAGCCATATGATGTGAGCTCCATCCCGTGCTGCGTGGCGCCCTCACCCGCGGCCATCACCTTGGAGAGCCCAAAATCCGAGAGGCGCACCTCCCCTTCGTGGAAGAGGATGTTCGCCGGCTTGAGATCAAAATGTATGATACGCTCGCGCTGTGAGTGTAGGTGGAGTAGTCCATGGAGGACCTGTACGATGATGGCGCGGGCATCCTTCTCGGGGAGCGGCCCCGTCTTGTTGAGCAGCTCCTGCAACGAGCCGCCGTTGCAGAAGGGCATCACGGAGACAAAGGTGTGCTCGTCCATCTCGAACACGGCAAAGGTCTCCACAATCCTCCGGTGCTGCTGGCTCACGGTGATATCAATCTCTCTCTCGACATGGCGAACGAATGCCTCGCGGCGCAGCTCGCCCCACTCACGCGACACGTGGTGGAGCTTACACGCGACGAAGGTGTACCGCTGCAGATCATACGCCTTGAAGACCGAGCCAAAGCCGCCGGTGGCGATCAGCTCCAAAAAGAGAAAGCGCCGCTCGACCGCGCCCGGGCGGCGCGAGCCAGGAGCGGCGCTCGGTTCGCGCGGCTCGTGGACGGCGACGCCGGGGCGCGGGAGCGAGGGGCACTCGCGCAGCTCGGCCGGTAGAGAGTCGAGGTCGGCCATCAGCTTGAGCTCACTCAAATGGTTCTGCGTCTCGCGCTCGAGCTGACGCTTCTCTGCGTTGAGCTCCGCTGAATCCTTTGCGAGTAGCATCGCGCGCAGCTTGAGGCTCTCGTCGGCATCGACGAGCTCGAGGATGGCCATCCCGCCGGGAAGCGGAGAATCTCCAACGCCGCCCACAAGGGACGTGCCAGGGGTGGCGGCGGCGGCGGAGGAGGGGGCGGCGGCGGCGGCCGCCGCCGCCGCCGCCGCCGCTGCCGCTTTGGGCAGAGCGGCGCGGCGCTTGCGGAGCGCCTTGCGGTCCTCTTCGAGCTGTTGGCGGCGGCTCTCGAGGTGCCGCTCCTTTGCCGAGTGCTCGACGAGAGCGCTCCCCTCCTTGTGCACCCACTGCGTCGAGAAGGCACCACCCTCTGGCGCGAGCCTACCGAGCCGGACGGTATTCCTTGCGAGCCTTTCGCGCGTCTCTGCACGCCGTCTGAAGCAGTCCTCACGGAGGGCGTCGCGGAGTGCTTCACGCCCGAGGTGCTGTTGCGCACGCTCCCCTTCCATCTCGTCCCTCAGAGCGCTCAGCTCAGAACGCATACCTTCAATCGCACCAGCGCCCGCTTCCACCTCACTCTGAGCCTGTTCGAATTCTCTCTTGAGCCTCTCTAGCTCCTGCGCGGCGCTCTCGCTCTGTGCGCGCCAGCTTGCGGCGTCGCGCTCGGACTCGGCAACCTTGGCAGCCAGTGCAGCCTTCTCCTCCACCAACGACTGCAGGCCGCCACTCGAGAGCGCGCCGACGCCGCCGGCGCCGCCGACGCCGCCGATGCCGCCGGCGCCGCCGGCGCTACTCTTCGGCAGTGGTGATGGCGTCGGCGTCGCAAGTGCTTCTGCGCCGCAATGATGGGCCGCCGCGGGAGTAGGAGTTCCAGCGGCCGTCTTGGAAGCACCTTTCGGACGCCCCGCTGATTTTGCCCCAAAGTAGCTCTCGATACTCCCATTTGTCCCCCCAGTCCCATTTGTCCCCCCGGGAGTCGCGGCGGCCACAGTGCCACCGCCGGCCGCCGCAGCCGCCGCGCCGCCACTCGCGGCGACTGGCGCGGGGCTTGAGGATCTGGCACGGGTCGGAGACTTGACCCGCTGCAACGAGTTCACACGCCCCTCGCTCGCCGCCGCCTCCATCTGATCAGCTCGGCTGACGATCTGTGCGCTGCCCGGCGTCCGCTGGGAGCCTGGCGTTCGTTGGGCAACGTTTGGAGACGGCCCTCGCGCTCGCTTCTCAGCTGAGGACATGGCGGGGGGCGGGCGTTTCGTCGTTTCACTTGACGACGGCGTCGATGGCCGCGGTAACGGCGGGTTCGATGGAGGGTTCGAGAGTGACTCGAAGCCAACGACTCGCGCAGGCAGCTGGGGCGGCGCGGCGACTCCTCCGAAGCCGACACCGCCACTCATGCGCGACTCGAGGAGGGCGAAGCGGTCGGCTGAGTTGCGTGGATCCATACCTCCCAGATCCGCACGACCAACTCCCCTTCCTACTCCGATCTTCCGGCGCGGCTGATCGCGCCAAGCCTCGAAAGCGCCAAGCCTCCTAGTTTGGCCCCCTGCCCCGAAAAGGGGGAGTTTTATCTGTGAAGGCTCACACACCCGATCCCTACCCCGATCAGTCCAGCTCTTCACGTGGCTGACTGCAGTGGCCATGGCGGCGCCGCTGCCGCCCGCCGCTGCACTAATCACCTCACTCACTGCGCCAGGAGTCGCCGCCGGCCTAGCCGCAGGTACGGCGGCTGCCGCTGCCGTCTTTGCATCTGCAGCTGCTGCGCGCGGTGGTGCAATGTCCGTTGCGAGGCAGGCGGCCGAGGCGGCGCGATCGGCGGCGATGCGCGAGGCGAGGCGTGTGGGTGCCTCTCTCGACGCCGTGCGCACCGCAGGCGAGGCTGCCTACATGAAATCGTCGCTCGACCACATATGGGAGATTCTGCGCGACATGCGGCAGAGAGCAGAGGAGCATGTGTTCGCGCCTCCTGGTGGTGAGCAGGAGCTGTTGGATACCTTCTGGGAGGACATCGAGGCGCTGATCGATTCCATCGCTGATGAAGACCACAAACGCATCGTCCTCGAGCTGATGGACGATCCTGATCGAGCCGATGAGATTCTGGAAGAGGTGGTCAAGATTAACGAAATCTACGAGGCCAAACCGGATTATGAGGAGGTCATCGAGGGGCTCGAGGACAGCTGGGACGCCGAGTTTCAGCCACCGCAAGGCTCGATCGAGTCCAATGAGGAGGGAGCCGATGAGACGCCCTCTGCGCGGGGAGGCGCAGACACACCATTGGGTAGAGGAGGTGGGGCATCATCCCTTGCCAGAGGTGGGGTCCGCGGTGGGGTATTCCATGCTGGAGGCGATGCTCCCCCATATGCTGCATTCTCGGCTCGTTACACGCAAGGTGGGCTCCGCTCGCCGATGCCGCCCACGCCGGTGCAGATGCTCGAGGTGCAGAGAGCGCGAGGAGGAGGAATACGATCCTCTTATGAATCCTCTTATCAATACTCTGATACCTCACGCTTGCTCGTGGGTGTGGGTGGTGCGATTGCGGGGGGTGCTATCGCGACCGTCGGGGTGGTGCTGGTCTTTAAACGGGGGCGTCGGAGGCGCTCGGTGCAGTCTGCTGGCGGTGCGAGGCCAGGGTTCAGGCGGAGGCCGGAGGCGCTGCGCTCAGTTGTGCCGGGTAGTGCCGAGAATGAAACTTGAACCTGAGGAATTCACATAGGTGTAGGGTGGAGGACCGAGTCGGTGCATTCTTGGTGACGGGGCCACCGGGCTTGCGTGCGAGGTGCAACATCGAGTATGTGTGTCGCAGATGGTCGTATATCGTGTCCGTAGCTCCCGTATCCATATCCACGGATGGCGTCGAGCTCGCGGTGCACACAGGTTCCTACAAGTAGGTAGGAAGAAAAGTCGAGAGTTTACAAATCGAAAACCGATCAGGGGGTCATATTTGACAATGCCTCGAGCCGCCCTGGGCTTGCGGCTGTTGAGAGCAGGCGTCCCGGCGTTGGCACCGGCGCGATTGCGTGCAGGGCTGTGCAGTACGCCAGTGCCACCCGTGGACTCGTCCGCTGCACCACCAGCCGAGTCCGCCGCCGCAGCAGCTGAAGTCACCTCCCCACCAACCGAGGCGTCGGCGAGCTCTGATGGCGGCTCAGCTGCGCCTGTCTCAGTGGCGTCTGCGCTGTTGCAGCGGCATGGGATCACGCGCGAGCTGATACGCGAGCTCCTTCCCACTGACCCCACCAGCTCCGACCCCGCCGAAAGCTCCGACCCCGCCACCAGTTTGGCCGAGGCTGAGCTGAGCCCAGCGTTCGCCTCGCGGCTGAGCTTCCTCGACGCCCTCGGCGTGCGCAATGTTGGGGAGCTGTTGAAGGAACACCCTCCGCTCCTCTCCTACGACGTGCGCACACAGGTTGCACCGAGGCTCGGCTACCTACTCAACCTCGGCGTCGCCGACGTCGGGCGCGTACTCGAAAAGTGTCCGGCGATACTCGGCGCTGACCTCAGCGAGGAGTTTCATCAGAAGGTGCAGATACTGCAGTCGCTCGGGGTGAAGAGGATCGCCAAGTGGATCGCTCTCAATCCCCGCGTCATCCTCATGGACGTCGAGACCGAGCTGCGCCCTGCCATCGAGCTGCTGCGCTCTGTGAAGGGTCTCGATCTCTCTAAGGTTTTGGATGCGCTTCCGACGGTCGTCTTCGCAGGGACTGGGGAGCTGGAGAAGAAGCTGGAGTATTTGCGCGGTGTGGGGATTAACAATATCGGGCAGGCGCTCACCAAGTATCCCAACCTCCTGGGCTACACAATCAGCAGCCTCGAGTCAAAGGTCGAATTTCTCAAGTCTCGAGGCTTCGACAAGCCGGGCGACCTCATCGCGCGTAACCCTCGGTTAATGAGTCGTCCGGTGGGTGACCTGACGCCCAAGCTGGACTTTGTTCTCAACACCATGGGACGCTCACTCGACGACATCACAGAATTCCCCCACATTCTAAACTACTCACTCGAGCACTTGCAACGGCGGCACGCGTTCGTCGAAGACTCTGGAGCTGAAAAGAAGAGGCTGCAACGCACCTTCCGAGCGTCGCTGAGCCTCTTCGAGAAGAAGGTGTGCAAGAAGCCACTCGGCTCCTTTGACGACTTCGTCGCCCAGCGCGGCGAGCCCCACCTCACGCCATTTGCCAGGCATGGAGACACGTTTATGGTTCGGCATCAGGCTAAGCAGGCAAAGGATGAAAAGCTCGCCGCAGAGCTCAGGGAGGCCAAGGCTAAGCTGGCTGAGCTCGTGCAACAGGCCGCAGTCGCTGCCGCACCTGCCGCTGCTGAGACGCCGCCCGGAGCCTGAGCCAACGACAGTAGTTAGTACTTAGTACAGTATATTGTGTAGGATGAGGATGGCCCACGATCCGATCATACGTAAGTAGAACACGTTGAAAAATCATGTTTAAACCGTTAAAAGGAGCATTTGAGGGAGCCTTCCAACCAGCCCACAACCCCCTCCTTCCTCTCCTGTGCAGCCATGCCGCCACGTTCGGCGGGGAACCCGAACATGTCGTCGAAGGTGGACGCGTCCGGATCGAGCTCGATGGGCGATGTCTTCCAGATGTTCTCGGCTGGCGACGCTCGCTGGGGGAAGCGCTTTGAGAACAAGGCAGACAAGACGACTGGCAAGCTGCGCATCGGCGGGCTGCCGCACTCGATCAGCCCGGAGATGGTGAGGGAGTTCTTCGGCCGCTTCTACAGCACCGTGACCGACGTGCGCCGCATGGGCTCCTCAGTCGAAGTCGTCTTCCGATTCGCTGGCGAACGTGATAAGGCACTCAGCGAGCTGCAGGGCCGCGAGCTCCGCGGTCACCGGCTCTCGCTGAGCAAGATGAGCGATGCGGCGCATGAGGCCCCGGCGGTGAGCTACACGGCCCGCCACCTCACCGATGAGCACATCTTTGACTTTCTCATTCGGCGTGAAGACGCCCGCGCCAAACGCGACTTCAGAGCAGCTGATGCGCTCACAGCCGAGCTGCGCGCATGCGGGGTGCTCGTCGACATGCGTGAGCGAACGTGGCGTTGCGTTGACGGACGCACCGGGCAGCTGCCTCCTCAAACCTACGGCGGTCAGACCCTCTCCGCCGCCGAGCTCGCAACGCAACACTCCCAGCTGATGGCACAGGCTCTCACACACACACGCCCATTCTTCCCATATATGTCACACCCCATGTTTCCTATATATCAGCGAAATCTTCTCTTTGCAGGAGGAGAGGACACTCGTCGCGCGGCTCGGTGAATCGATCGGTACCAACACGCTCAAGAAGATCTTCGCTCCATATGGCGTGGAGGAGTGCACCTCGACTCGCGATGGGTACGCGAATGTCATCTTCCCAGACGTTGCCTCGATGACCGCCGCATTCAAGCTAGCGCACTATACGCCCACCGGTCTAAAGATCTCGCTCGCCACCGCTCGAGAGATTCGTGAGACGCGGCAGGCTGCGGCGGAGGCTGAGGCCGGCGCGCAGGCGCAGGCGGTGGCGGAGCAGCAAGTGGCGGTGGCGTGCGCCCAGCAGCAGGCCACTCTCCCAGAGGGCTGGTTCTCTGGTTGGTCAGCTGAGTACGGAACATTTTATTACTGTTGTCCCGCGAAGGCGATCACTCAGTGGACACATCCTCTCGCTGGGGGGGGCACCACCGGCTCTGCTCTCGTCGCATACTCCGATGATGAGGACGACGAAGACCAGGCGTCCGCGCCGAGTCAAAAGCTGCCGAGTCAGCCGCTCTCGGACGCTGCGGCAACGCCCGCAAATGGCGCACCTTCCGTCCCAGTAGACGCCCCAGCCGACACCCCAGTCGACGCTCCAGCAGACGCGGCTCTCGATCCGGCTACGGCAGAGGGAGCCGGATCGGGGTACAGCTACTACTACGGTGACCCCGCGGGGAATGTGCAGGGGCCGTTTGGCGAGGCTGCCATCATCGAATGGATCCGTGCAGGATATCTCCTTCCAGAAACCCCTATCTGCTCATTCGGTGGCTCGGGGTTTATCCCCCTCAAGCAGATTCCCACACTCGCCGCAGCGCTGCCGGCGGCGCTGCCGGCGGCGCTGCCGGCGGCGCTGCCGGGGGCGTTACCGGCGGCGCCCAGTGATGCGGTGGCGGCCAACGCGCCCGCGCCTGCCGAGGTGCCCGCAGCAGCGGCGCCCAGTGATGCGGTGGCGGCCACCGCGCCCGCGCCTGCCGAGGCGCCCGCGGCAGCGGGCCCTGAGGCAAGTGGGAAGCGCGGCAGAGCTGGGGCGTCGGCGAAAAAGACGGGAAAAGGAGCCAAGGCGGCGAAGCATGCCAAGGATCCAAAGGGCGCGGAGGCTGCGGCAGAGGCGGAGGCTGCGGCAGAGGCGGAGGCTGCGGCAGAGGCGGGGGCTGGAGCACCCGCGCCCGCCGACATTGAGACTCCCAGTGCCACAGAGGCGCCGGTTGAGGAGGCGGCGGCGCGCCCTGTTGAGACGGCACCTACTACGAAACCACCTGCTAAGCCACCTGCCAAGCCACCGCCCAAGTCGCCTGCCAAGTCGCCTGCCAAGTCGCCTGCCAAGTCGCCAAAGAAGGGAACAGCCAAGACAACAGCCAAGAAGGCATCCGTCGTGGTGGAAGAGGAGCCTGCGAAGGAGGAGGAGCCTGCGAAGGAGGCAAAGAAGGGAGTGGCCAAGACAACAGCCAAGACAACAGCCAAGACAACAGCCAAGAAGGCAGCCGTCGCGGTGGAAGAGGAGCCTGCGAAGGAGGAGGAGCCTGCGAAGGAGGCCGCCACCGACACGGCCGCAGAGGAGAAGAGGCTGAATGCGCTCAAGGTGACGCAGCTCCGTGCTCAGTGCAAAAAGAAGGGTCTATCAGAGAAGGGTCTCAAGGCCGAGTTGGTCGCCCGTCTGCTCGAGGCATCTTGAGAGCATCCTCCACCAATTTGTGCACGGAGCGAGGGGACCGCTCTCGATGTGATCGCTCTTAATCGAGGGGTCGAGTCTCATTGAAGTGCAGCATCGAGCATGCAAGCCAATTGAGCACACCAATTGCCATGTGCCGGTGGGAGCCTCATCTACGCTCGCCATGGCATCACGCTGGACGTTGTGCTTCTGAGTTGTACATATATATTAGCTGATAGCTTAAGCTTAATTTATTTGAATAAATCGAAATTCCCAAATTGAATAATTAGGCCTATATGTAGTATATGTATATATATATAAATATATATCAATATGAATATACAATATGAATATCCCGCAATAATAATATGCGACCTGCTATTCAATTAATATTCGAAATTCAAATTGTAATAAAAATTGAATGCAAACCTGCTATTTTATATATAAGCCGGGACGTTGGCGTTGCGCATGTGTTTATATGAGGCATATCTTTAGTTGGGATTGGGTAGGTGTCATATGAATGCATTGTTACGGATTGTAGAATCGCCGCGCGTCCTTTATCCTCATCGAATAATACTCGTCATGACCTTTAAAATCGACGAGGTTGATTATCTCCATAAGGAGCTCCCGTTGCCCAGCGCGATAGCACGAGGCTGCGGCCTCGCAATATGCCTTGCTACCGAAAGCGCCTTCGGGGAGCAGACGAGCGCCTGGGCCCTCGAGCCGAGCGCGATGCTCAATAGGGAGGAGAAGGCTTTCGAGCTTTGGAGCACACAGCATGGCTTCGAGCTTGGTACGCAGCAACTCTTTCAGCACATGCAGAACGTTCAGTCGTATCTGCATGGGCAGCGGAGAGAGCTCCTCAAGCATCCAGACGTCGGCAAACTCGTCGGTGTCTCCATTCAAAAAACCAAGGCAATTGCGCCAATTACCGATCCCCTCGCTGCTAGAAGTAAGAAGTGCCTCTACGTCCTCCTGAGAGCTCACGACAAGTAGTGCGGCGGCCTTGAGTAGCCCCGGTGGCAAGCCTCCCCTGTGGAGAAAGTAGCGCGGCTTGATCCCCCCCTCCGTTGCCATCCGACCAACCCGCATTTGAATCTCCGCCTCCGAAAGAGACCTCCCATCAAAAATGACACCTCCATCAAAGCGCTTGCATTCTTGACTGATCGTACGTAGATCGATCGCAGACACTTCGGCTGGATTTTGCGGGAGTACGAATCCGTGGCAGCGCAGCAGCTCGCCGTTACCCTTGGCGCCGTAGTTGATGCATACCTCGGCGCCCTTCTCAAGCGCACCACCGAGCTTTAGAACGTAACAGCCGCCCTCAACCAAAATCTCAGCGGTGGAACCTGGCCGGTGGTTGGCCATATCTGCGAGTGGGAGCAAGCAGGCCTCGCGCTTACCTGCGATGTCGATGACGAGTGCGCGTGACCAGTAGACAGAATGCGCCCAGCACAACGCCTCCCAGCTGAACGCGCCATCCGGCCACTCGCCGCTGCGGCCGAGCTCAGCGATGAGACCAGAGTGGAGACAGCGGAGCTCCGATGCGCACGCGCAGCATTCGGAGAGAAGCGGCGTACCCTTGAGCCGTTCTGTCTGCTCCTCCTCCGACCAGAAGACTGGGATTGAACGCACGAGCTCCTCGCCCGGAAGAGAACTCACATACGCCGCGTGTGGCGAGCCGGAGCCTAGCGCGCGGTGCAGCATCAAGAGCAGGAGGAGAGGTATGTGGCTATCGTTGTCGAGCTGCTTGCGGAAACGTCGGCGAAGCTCCTCGAGAGGCTGGCCGAGTCGGACGTCTGCGAAGGCGTCAGCAGCGCGCAGCGCCAGCGCGAGCGGACAGCGCAGAACCTCGGCGCCAGCACGAAGCGGCTCAGCTGCAAAGAGGCCGAGGCCACCGGAGCTATCAGGCTGCGTCTGGACGTGCGAGCACTTGGCGAGTGAAACGAGCTGCTGTGCTGATGTCCTCTTGCCGCCGCCGTTGTCTGCTGCCGCTACCTCAGCAGCTGTGTCGCCCGCTGGAGACGCGTCCTCGACGGGGCCCATCGTTGCGTACACTCTCCCTAGTGCTCGCGAAACGAGCTGCTGTGCTAATGTCCTCTTGCCGCCGCCGTTGTCCGCTGCCGCTACCTCAGCAGCTGTGTCGCCCGCTGGAGACGCGTCCTCGACGGAGCCCATCTACCCTCTCCCTAAAAGTTTGTTCGGACGGACCTAGGTTCCTATATGTAAGCAAAGTCGCGGAAACTGTGAGAACCATGCGCAGAGCCACGTCTCGCGTCTCCGCGGCGCTGGAGCGGCTGCAAAAGGCGCTAGCGGTGGAGCAGGGGACGGATCCACGCACCTCATCCGCGCCACTCCCAACCCTCAGGACGCTCGCATCTGGCGCCATCCGCATCGGTCTTCACACTGTGGACAATGTGGACGCAGCCGGGCTGCTCCGTCACGTGCTCTCTTCTCCGCTTGCCAAGGCGCTGCAGGTGAGATCAATGGAGGGTGTGGGCTCGAATACCTCGCGAGGTCCTATCTGGCGCGTCGCTCTCGGCGCCAGCAACCGCCAGGTGGAGCTGCGGCTGCCACACACGCTCGAGTGGTCTGGTGGGATCATGCAGGCTCGGCCACGGCTGCTCGCGGGCGAGCTGAGCTTCGAGACGTCTGACGAGCTGTCGGAGAGAGAGGCAGAGCTCATCGCCCAGTGCTCCACTCTCGCGCAGCAGCAGCTCGCCACCGACGGCGCCGCACCGCCTGCTGGCGGACCGCTACAAATGCTCGACAAGCTCATCGCACCACTCGTCGACGGAACTGGGGAGGGTCAAAACGCGCCTGCGAGGCGGTCTGATGGCGGCAGGGCCGATGCTGACGGGAACAGCAGAACCAGTCTCACCCCTGGGGCGCAGTCTGGTGCGCGCTCTGGATCAGCAAGCAGCGCGAAGCCCGCTCAGATGGGCGGCGGCGTTGCCGCTCTACGAGAGTTATATCTCGGCGGTACCATCAAGCTCCCGGGGGGTCAAACGGCGGCGCGCGTCGACCAAGCGCAGCAGTGGGCGGAGAAGGGGAGGTCATCGGCGACGGCTGCCGGCGGAGACGCCGCGACGCGACCCAGCGGCAGCAGCGAACCGCCGAAACCCTTTTACAACCCGCGTGCTGCCGCCGCCTCGGCTGCCAATGCGGCCACCTTTACTCCGATGGGCGGCGGGATCGCCATGGGCGGCGGGGGCTCGGCCGGTGGTGGTGCCACCTCGGTGAACCTCCTCGACCAGAGCACTAGCGCCATCGACGAGCTCCTCGCGCTCGGTGCACGGGTCATCCAACCAATCGGTCGATCAGAAGTTGATCGATCAGCGGGCGGCGCGCCGGAGACGATGGCGACAGCGGCGGCGGCGGGGCTCGAGTGGAGCAGCCTAGCGGGCGCGGATCGCGTGCGTGCGCAGGTGGAGGAGTCGCTCCTGATGCCGCTCCGCCACCCGGAGGCCTTCGCCGCTGTGCGAGCCCACACGCGCGCCTGTCCGGGGCAGGCAAGTCTCACACCCATTTTTCCGGCCATTTGTCACACTCCATGTTTTCCGCCATTTGTCACACCCCATTTTGCCCATGTATTTTCGCCCTCCTTTCCCAATTTCGAGAGCAGCCACCGCGGCCGAGCGCGCTCCTCTTCCACGGACCTCCTGGAACGGGCAAGACGACGGCGGCGCGGATCGCGGCGCAGGAGGCTGGGCTACCGCTCGTCTTTGCTCCGCTCGAGCGGCTGATGAGTAAGTGGTATGGCCAAGGCGAGCAGCAGCTGAGCGCTCTCTTCGAGCACAGCGCGGCCCTCGGGGGTGCAATCCTCTTCCTCGACGAGCTCGACGCGCTCGCCGGATCCAGATCGCGCGAGCTCCACGAGGCGTCGCGTCGGATGCTCTCTGTACTCCTCCGCCGACTCGACTCTGTCGAGAGTGAGAGTGGCGCCCATGACGCACTCATCGCCGCGACCAATAGGCCTCAGGATCTCGATGATGCGTTGCTCTCGCGCTTTGACACTCGCGTCCTCTTCCCAGCGCCGCAGCCGGAAGAGCGTGCGGTCATCTTCGGACGGTACGCCATGCAGCTCAGCACGACTGAGCTCGCCTCGCTCGGTGAGCTCGCCGAAGGCTTAACCGGAAGGGATATTCTCGACGTATGCAGGCAGGCCGAGCGCAGCTGGGTGTGCACGCTGCTACGGCACGAGGGCGGCGACGCCGACGCGCGCTTCGAGGCCAAACCGCCGCCGCTCGAGCAGTACACACGCGCGGTGCGCTCGCGCCAAGAACTCGCCAACGTGAACGTCACTGCGCCAGCCTCAGACACTCACGCTGGGGAGGGGGCTGGCTAGCTGTATGTATATGCGCGTTCTCACTATTACTATATCTATTCTCAATATGAATATCGTCAATATCGAGTATGATGCTACGTGAAATATAACGCATGTTCTATATTTCTATTTGGTATATAAATAATATATGTGTTGACTATTGATAAATTGATGTTCCTATATAGCTATTATATGAAAATCAGCCTCACCTTAAACCTCACCTACTAGACGCAAAACGCAATCGTGGCGCTTATGTCGATGTATATATCATTCATCGACAGTTCGACACTCCACACTGTGATGCAAACACACAGACCACATCATAATCTGTCGTCCCAAGGCTGTCCTAATTGAACGAGTTCTCGCCGGTGTCATCGTCATCACACCATCCGGCGGCTTGTCGTCTGCTCTGCATGGCGCGGCCCAACACATCCATGATTGCATTGCCGCCCGGTCCGGTGGTGATAGCCTCCTCCTTTGGTCGATCCCCTACCGGCTGCAGCTTGCGCATTGCATTCTGCAGCTCGGACGCCGACCATTTGGAGCCTCCTTGTGATGGGCTTGGAGCCACCACCGCCGGCGGCTTTGCGGGCGCCGCCACTGCAATAGATCCCGCTGAAATAGCCGCCTTGGCCTTGGGCAACGGTGGGGGCGGGGGCGGGGGCGGAGGCGGCGGGGGCGGCGCAGCAGGCGGCAGCGGCGGCGCAGCAGGCGGCAGCGGCGGCGCAGCAGGCGGCAGCGGCGGCGCAGCAGGCGGCAG
>MDSY01129239.1_pt1 | contig 19274 bp, 14 predicted proteins | sample 811131 | NCBI WGS metagenome assembly MDSY01 (sample SAMN05326643, study PRJNA326480) | marine metagenome | isolation source: seawater | place: Atlantic Ocean: South West | collected 2010
GCGTGCTGCTGAACTAAGAATTAGCAAAAGATTTCATTTTACTGGATTTTTAAATTATTTTGAAACCAACAACTTGTTCGGTATGACTGATGTTTATGTAATGCCTTCAGTTTCTGAACCTTTCGGTATTACTCCTCTAGAAGCCATGAGGACTGGAGTTCCTGTTGTTATCTCGAAACAATCAGGTGTTGCAGAAGTATTGAAGAATTCCATAAAAGTAGATTTTTGGGATTTGAATGCTCTTTCTGATACTATTATAGGACTTTTGAAACATAAGGAGCTTTCAAAGCAATTAGCAGCTGATGGAACAAGTGAAGTAAACGAAATGAAGTGGGAGTACGCCGCGTTAAAAGTTCGTGAGATTTATAATAAAACTATTAATAGAAGAAGAAGTGTAAGAAACTAAATGATATGAAGAAGCTTTGTTTTTATTTCCAAGTCCACCAACCATTTAGGTTAAAAGACTACCGTTTTTTTGATATAAGTAATGATGATCAATACTTTGACGAAAAATTGAACCATGATATAATGCGTAAAGTAGCGGACAAATGCTATTTACCAATGAATCAATTGTTGTTAGAGCAAATTGAAGCTCATAATGGTAATTTTAAAGTAGCATTTTCTATTTCTGGTGTTTGTATTGAACAATTTGAGTTATATGCTCACGATGTACTAGATTCTTTTAAAAGATTAGCAGCAACAGGTTGTGTTGAATTTATAGCTGAAACTTACGGGCACTCTTTGTCTGCTTTAAAATCTCCTGAAGAATTTAAAGCACAGGTTGCAATGCAAACGGCTAAAGTCAAAGAACATTTTGGACAAATTCCTACAACCTTTAGAAATACAGAGTTGATTTATAATAATCATGTTGGAAGCCTTGTCCACGAAATGGGTTACAAAACAATGATTACAGAAGGTGCTGATCATGTAATGGGGTGGAGGAGTCCCAATTTTATATATAGCCATTGTCAACATCCTGATTTGAAACTCTTGTTAAAGAATTACAAATTATCCGATGATATTGCATTCCGATTCTCTGAACAGTCTTGGGAGTCTTGGCCTTTACATGCTGATAAATTTGCACACTGGGTTAACTCTACAGCGTGGAATCAGGAAATTATCAACTTGTTTATGGATTATGAAACTTTCGGAGAACACCAGTGGGAAGAAAGTGGGATTTTCGATTTTATGAGAGAGCTACCAAATCAAATTATAAATCACACCCAATTTGATTTTGTAACGCCTAAGGAGGCTGCAGAGCAGTTAACACCTGTTTCAGGGATTGATATTCATAATACAATATCGTGGGCAGATGCTGAGCGAGATTTAACAGCCTGGTTAGGTAATCCAATTCAAGATGACGCATTTGATTCGCTGTATGAATTAGAGAATTTGGTTAAAAAGATTAATGATCCGAAAATAAAAGAAGATTGGGTAAAACTTCAAACTTCAGATCATTTTTATTACATGTGTACTAAGTTTTGGAGTGATGGTGATGTTCATAAATATTTCTCACACTATGACTCCCCCTATGATGCATTCTTAAATTACATGAATGTTTTAACTGATTTTGAAGAACGTGTTAAAAAAGCAGCTGGTTATACACCGACTGAAATGAAAATTCATCCTGGAATAATTGAAAACTTTAAAAAGTTTCTACCCGATGGATTTGAATTGTAATGTTTAAATATAAAAACAACAAATTTAAAAAAGGCTCCAATTAGGAGCCTTTTTTTTGCCTAATAGTCCAATTATGTTACGTTTTTATTTTATTTCATTATGTAATTAAACGTATTGTTATGAGGGTGTTTATTTTGTTGTTTTTTATTGGGTTTTCACAATTTTTATGTGGGAGAAATCCAGCGCGTGGAGTGAGATTAGAGTTTAAAAATAATTGTATTACTCTTAGCGATGAAAATAAAAATATTATCGTGAACGAATATTTTAAAATAGGTGAAGGAGACTGGTTGTATTTCACTACGTTTAGCGACAAAGAAAAAAGTGCTAATAAATTATTGGCATTTAAAAATTCAAAAATTAGAAATAGAGCAATTGGAAGCTTCTTGAAAAAGAATGGAATAGATCAAAAGTCATTAACTTACAAATATGGTTCATTTGAACAAATTTGGGTTAACAAACCTAAACGTTTAAAAAATTCAGTTAGAATTACTAACAAAGAAGATAAAACAAATCAAATAACCAAGACTTTTAAAAATATTAATGGTGTTACTTTCTATTTAAACTCTGGAAATATCATTGAATTTAAAGCTATGAATTTTGAAGGTTTTAGTGATGACATGATTACCGTGACAATAAAGGAATACTTATCCAAAGCCGATTTCGTAAAATATGGGGTAACTGCAAACGGTGATAAAGGAATGTTGGAGACCCAAGGAATGTATCATATAAATGCAGAGTCAAATAATCAAAAAATAAGTTTGAGAAGAAATACGAATTATACCCTGAAAATTAAGGAAGGTAAAAATGAGTCGGCTTTTTATTCCTTTTACGGAAAAGAAAAGAATGGGCAAGTTGTTTGGTATAAAAATGCCCAAGAAAAGTTTGACTCAGTTGATGAATATATAGACGAAGGTAATGATACCTCGTTTATTGAAAATGAATTTGGCGAGTGGAGATTAGAGGTTATTGATGAAGAGGGAAGGCAAGTTGAAAATTTTTTAATTGGAAAATTTAGTGGTCTAGGATGGATAAATTGCGATAGGTTTTATGATGAACAGGAAACCATAACAATGAAGTTGAAAATTAATAACGGAATCAGTGATAAATCTTATTCGGTATTTATTATTTTCAAGGATATAAATAGTGTTTTACCGCTTTACTGCGTAACCAATGGGATGTATCAAACACCTGAAATTCCAAAAGGTTCAAAAGTAACTATTTTTGCTATTCAGCATAATGGGAATAAATTGCATAAACTAGGTTTTAAAGATATTGTTACTTCAGATGAAAAGGTGTTTAACATTTCTTCAAAAAAAGTCACTAAGGATGAAGTGGATCAACTCATGAGTGACATAATATTTTAATAACAATAACCCAGCAAATTTAAAGGTAAATCTATCTCAATTTAAGTTCTTTTTTGATTCTTTATAAACTCCAATAAATTCTAGGGAGTTTGAACAAGAATAGTTTAGTATTTTTATAAGCATGAAAAGAAAGCACCATATTCTCTTTGTAGTACTATTAATTTATGTTTCACTTCAATCGGTTTGGTGGTTGTATAAAATTTACGATTTAGCCGGCCAGGTAAATGAGAGTTCTGACTTGGATGGTAAGTTCAGTATGATTCTAGGGGAAGGAGCTGTTTTTTTTCTTATTCTTTTTGTAGGCTTTTTACTGACTTATAGGTCTCTTAAAAAGGAAATGGAAGTAGGGAATCAACAAAAAAACTTTCTATTATCTATTACACATGAACTTAAAACACCAATAGCATCTTTAAAGTTGTATTTACAAACATTACTCAAGCGTGATTTAGACAAGGAAAGACAAAAAGATATTTTAGAGAAAACTATTAAGGATGCTGACCGACTAAATATATTGGTTGAAAATATACTTTTAGCAACAAAAATTGATGATAATGGATTTCCTATAAATATTGAAGAATTAAACTTATCTGGTATGATAGAAGAGGCATCATTAGAGATGTTAGAGTCTTCTGGGAAAGAAGTTGATGTTGAGTTTTTTATCCAACCTGAAGTAATTTTTAAGGGAGATAAAGATGCTTTTAACTCTATTTTACAAAATTTAATAAGTAATGCATTAAAGTATGCTCCTGACGGTTCGAGTATGTGTGTTACTTTAGTCCAAAAAGAAGGAGAAACAGCTTTAAGTATTTCTGATGAAGGACCTGGTGTTTCTAATGTTGAGACTGAAAAGATTTTTGAAAAGTTCTACCGTTCTGGTAACGAAGAAACAAGAAGTCAAAAAGGTACAGGTTTAGGACTCTACATTGTAAGAAAATTAGTTGAACAACATAACGGAATGATTCAAGTAAAACCAAATAAACCAAAAGGAAGCATTTTCGTAGCTTCTTTTAGGTAGTTATAATGTAAAGCGCTATCAGCTATTTTTAAAGTTATCTTGGTTATCTCTATTTTCAAAGTGTATAAACTAATCTTAATATAGCAATTATAGCAATAGAGACTCTTGGGCTTTCTCCGCCAAACACCTTATCTTTGCACTCTATTATTGAAGAAATAAGTTATAATTATGGCTAAGAAAAAATTTGCTCTTGTAATACTTGATGGTTGGGGGCACGGAGATAAAACTGAATCAGACGCAATCTTTAATGCAAATACTCCTTTTATGGATTCTCTTTATGAGAAATATCCGCACTCAACCCTTATTACAAGTGGTGAAGAAGTAGGATTACCCGAAGGTCAAATGGGTAATTCTGAAGTAGGTCATCTTAATATTGGTGCTGGTAGAGTAGTATACCAAGATTTAGTTAAAATCAATTTAGCTGTAAAAGACAAGTCTTTCTTCGAAAACAAAGTATTAGTTGATGCCTTAAATCACGCTAAAATTAACGGAAAAAAGGTTCATTACCTAGGGTTAGTCTCTGAAGGTAGAGTTCACTCTTCTCAAGCACATTTACACGCGTTATGCGATATGGCTAAGCAGTACGGGGTTGATGATGTTTTTGTTCACGCTTTTACCGATGGTAGAGATGTTGATCCAAGATCAGGATTAGGATATATTCAGCAATTACAAGCTTATCTTGAAAACTCAAACGGAACTATTGCAACAGTAACTGGTCGTTACTTCGCAATGGATAGAGATAAGCGTTGGGAAAGAGTAGCGAAAGCTTACAACGTTATCGTAAAAGGAGAAGGAATAAAATTCCAAGATCCTGTGGCTGCTGTTCAAGCTTCTTACGAAGCTGGTGTTACTGATGAGTTTATCGAGCCTGTTTCGATAGTTGATGCTAAAAATAATCCAGTGGGATTAATTGAAGAAGGGGATGTAGTTATTTGCTTTAACTATCGTACAGATAGATGTAGAGAAATCACTCAAGCTTTATCTCAGCAAGATTTCATAGAAGAAGGAATGAAGAAAATTCCTTTGCATTATGTTACAATGACTAAGTATGATGAAACATTTAAAAACGTTAACATCGCTTACGAAAAAGATAACTTAACAAATACAATGGGTGAGGTACTTGAAGGTGCTGGTAAAACTCAAATTAGAATAGCAGAAACTGAAAAATATCCTCACGTTACTTTCTTTTTCTCTGGAGGTAGGGAGCAAGAGTTTAAAGGAGAAAAGAGATTAATAGCGAGTTCACCAAAGGTTGCGACTTATGACCTACAACCTGAAATGAGTGCGCCAGAAGTAACGGATAAGATTACTGCTGAATTAGCTAAAGGTGATGTTGATTTTGTTTGTTTGAACTTTGCTAACCCTGATATGGTTGGTCATACAGGAGTTTATAGCGCTGTTATTAAGGCAGTTGAAACTGTTGACTCATGTTTACAAAGAGTTGTTGAAACGGGATTAGAGCAGGATTATTCCTATGTGATTATTGCCGATCACGGTAATGCCGATTTCGTAATTAATCCTGACGGATCGCCTCATACGGCGCACACAACAAATCCAGTTCCTTGTGTATTAATTGATAATGATTTTAAATCAATTAAGGCAGGTAAACTTGGTGATTTAGCTCCGACAATACTCAGTATGATGGATGTTCAAATCCCTTCAGATATGACGGGTGATATTTTAGTATAATAATCTTTAATTTTGTGGATAGGGCTGAGTTTTATCGGCCCTTTTTTTGTGCTTGGGGATAATTGCTTATTTTTTTTTACCGTATCTAGCCCTTTATAAATAGTGATTAACTGGTAAATTTTAATTGAATGATTATTCTTAATTTTACTTCCAGTAATAAATGAAAGAAATAAAAAATATAGGATTTTTATTACTTGGAGCTATTCTAATGGCGTCAAGCTTCGCCCCTCTTGATTTTTTACCGGGAGCAATGATTGGTCTAGTACCTTTACTGCTAATTGAAGATAAGATTTCAAATGAATCTAAAAACAGAAAATGGCGAGTGTTTGGTTATGCCTATCTGTTTTTTGCACTCTTTAATTTTTGTACCATTTGGTGGGTGAGTAATGCATCATGGATTGGTGTAATTGCTTCTGTTTTAGTAAATAGTTTATTTTTCGCGTTAATAACCACTCTGTACAGTTCTGTTAAGGAGAGATTAAGTTACAAGGCGGGATTAATAGCTTTTCCCGCATTTTTTGTTGGTTGGGAATATATTGAGTTTCTAGACTGGGATTTGTCATGGCCCTGGTTAACTATTGGTCACTCCTTTGGCAATTGGCCAAAGCTAGCTCAATGGTTTTCTTATTCGGGAGTTTTAGGAGGAAGCCTTTGGTTATTATTGGTAAATATGTACGTTTTTCTCATCGTAAAATCTTGGAAAGTGAAAGAAGATGCTTTTTTAAGGTTCAAGAAAGGAATTCAATTAGTTGGCGTTATTATAATTCCTGCTATTATTTCGTTAATTCAATATTATACCTATGAAGAAAAAGGTTTTGAGCAGGATGTGGTAGTGCTACAACCCAATATGGAGCCATATTCCGATAACTTTATGGATTCCAAGGGGAATCAAAAGCGATCAATGCAACCTTTTGACCATGTGAAGCAATTTACAAGAATGGCAGATGAAGTAATGGATGATAATGTCGATTGGCTGCTCCTGCATGAGACTGCCCTTCCAAAAACAGAATCAAATTTGTCATTACCTAAATCTAGGAGTATTGACGTTTTAAAGAATTGGAGAAATAATAAATATCCTAACTTGTCTATTGTAACTGGATTAGCATTTCATGAAGAAAAGACTAAAATTCCTCTTGATGTACCTGCTACTTATAAAAGAAGGTATAATGGGGATTACTACGAATATTTTAATTCATCAATATTAATAAACGGAAAGCATGATACATTGCCTCAATACCATAAGTCAAGATTAGTTATTGGAGTAGAGAGAATTCCTAGTTATTTCGTCTATTTCCAGAAATACTTGTCTAATTTCGATAGTGATTCAGGAGCCAGAATTTACAATCCTAATAACGCAGTGCAAGAGGAAAGAGAGGTTTTTAAAGGCATTAACGATTCGGCTATTGTTGCCCCTGTAATTTGCTATGAAAGTGTATTTGGTGAGTATTTGACAGATTATGTTAAAAAAGGTGCCAATTTTATTGGAATAATTACGAACGATTCATGGTGGGGAAATACTCCTGGTTATAAACAGCACTGGAGTTTCGCCAGGTTGAGAGCCATTGAAACTAGAAGGTCGGTAGCAAGGTCAGCAAACACAGGATTAAGTGGGTTTATTAATCAGAGAGGTGATGAGCTTCAAAAATCTCTTTACCTCACCCCAGATTGTTTAAGGCAAAAAATTAAATGTAATAATAATATTACTTTTTATGTTAAATATGGTGATGTTATTGGGAAAACAGCTTTGGGATTAGCAATTATGATTTTACTAAATTTAATTGTAAAGAAGTTAACTAATTAATAGTTTTTTAATCATCAAAATGAATAATGCACGAAAGGCGAGAGGGTAAATCTACTTTTTCTCAATTAAAACAAGTCTAAATAGCAACAAAACACATACAAATCATTTGAAGTTTGTAAATTTGCAGCCACACTAAATCATACAAATATGTCTGAATTAAATAAACACAGTAAAACTATCACTCAAGATCCAACTCAGCCAGCTTCGCAAGCAATGCTTTATGGCGTAGGTTTAACGGATGAGGATATGAATAAGGCACAAGTTGGTATTGCTTCTACAGGTTGGGAAGGAAATACTTGTAACATGCACTTAAATGGTTTTGCGGCTGATATAAAAGCAAGTGTAAATGCATCGGATTTAGTAGGTTTAGTATTCCATACAATTGGTGTTTCGGATGGTATTTCCAATGGAACTACTGGAATGAAATATTCATTGGTTTCCAGAGATATTATTGCTGATTCAATTGAAACTGTTATGTGTGCTCAGTTTTATGATGCTTTAGTTACAGTTGTAGGGTGTGATAAAAATATGCCGGGAGCAATGATGGCAATTGGGAGACTAAACCGTCCATCAATCCTTGTTTATGGCGGAACAATTGCTGGCGGTGAATTTTGTGGTGAAAAATTAAACATCGTTTCAGCTTTTGAAGCTTTAGGAAAGAAAACGGCAGGTGAAATAGATGATGAGCAATATAAAGGAATCATTAAGAATTCTTGTCCAGGAGCAGGAGCTTGTGGAGGAATGTATACAGCAAACACAATGTCATCGGCAATCGAAGCATTAGGAATGTCACTACCTTACTCTTCATCTAATCCTGCAAACTCTCAAGAAAAAATTGATGAGTTAACGGAAGTTGGTCCTGCGATTAGAAATTTGATGGAAAAAAACATTCTTCCTAAAGATATAATGACTCGTAAAGCATTTGACAATGCATTAAGGGTAATTATAGCCTTAGGAGGTTCAACTAATGCAACTATGCACTTAATTGCAATGGCTGATTCAGTTGATGTCCCATTAACATTAGATGATATTCAGAATATGAGCGATCAAACTCCTTTCTTAGCTGATCTTAAACCATCAGGTAAATATTTAATGGAAGATTTACATGCTATTGGTGGTGTTCCAGCTGTAATGAAATACTTGTGGGAAAAAGGATTATTACATGGTGATGTAATGACGGTTACTGGAAAGACATTAGCAGAAAATTTAGCTGAGGTTTCAAGTTTAAAAGAAGGTCAAGATTTATTAAGAGATTTAGATAATCCAATTAAGCCTGAAGGTCACTTGCAGATTTTATACGGAAATTTAGCTACCGAAGGATCAGTTGCAAAGATTACTGGAAAAGAAGGAACCAAGTTTGAAGGTCCTGCTGTTGTTTTTGATAACGAATTTGCTGCTATTGATGGAATTCTTGATGGAACTGTTGAGAAAGGTAACGTTATCGTTATCCGTTTTGAAGGACCAAAAGGTGGACCAGGTATGCCAGAAATGTTAAAGCCAACTTCGGCCGTAATGGGTGCTGGTTTAGGGCAGGATGTGGCATTAATTACTGATGGAAGATTCTCAGGTGGCTCGCACGGATTTGTAGTTGGCCATGTTTCCCCTGAAGCGCAAGAAGGTGGTGTTATCGGATTAGTTAAAAACGGAGATATCATCACAATTGATGCTGAGATAAATGTAATTAATGTTGCCGTTTCTGAAGAAGAATTAGAAGAAAGAAGAAAATATTGGCAGCCTAAAGAATTACCAAAAAGAGGAATATTAGCGAAATATGCTCGCCAGGTAAGTAGTGCTTCTAAAGGAGCTTTAACTGATAGTTTCTAATTGTATGAAGTATTATTTTTAAGTTTATTTACCTGTATTTCAGTTCTTTAATGTTTTTTTTTAGGGTTTGAACTTTGGAGGGTTTTTTAAAAAAAATGAAATTCGAATTTACTTTTCTTTAATTCTTCAATACATTTAATAATAAGAATTTGAAGAATGAACAAATTAACTGCATATTCCACTGTCTTTTTACTAGATTCTAATTTGAGATTTTAACACAGTAGATTTGCTTTTGAATACATAAAATTAAAAAGCCTTTCTCCTCAAAAGAAAGGCTTTTTTTTAAATAATAAACATGAGCTTAATTACAGATAGACTCAACCAATTATAATGGAAAAGGAAAAAAAAATTAAAAAAGTTACTGGAGCGGAAGCAGTAGTTTTAAGCTTAATGGAGGAGGGTGTTAAAAAGGTGTTTGGTTATCCTGGAGGTGCTATTATGCCTGTTTATGATGAGTTTTTTAAATACCGCGATCAAATTAAGCACATTTTAGTTCGTCATGAACAGGGAGGAACCCACGCTGCTCAAGGCGAGGCTAGAGTAACGAACAGAACTGGGGTTGCAATAGCAACATCTGGTCCAGGTGCAACAAACCTAATTACAGGTATAGCTGATGCTCAAATTGACAGTACTCCAATGGTATGTATTACAGGTCAGGTTGCATCACATTTATTAGGAACCGATGCTTTTCAGGAAACTGATGTAATTGGTATTTCGTCACCGGTAGTAAAATGGAGCTTTCAGGTAACAAAACCAGAAGAGATTCCGTGGGCAATAGCAAAAGCATTTTACATTGCTAATTCTGGAAGACCGGGTCCAGTATTAATTGATATTACAAAAGATGCTCAACAGGCTGAGTTTGATTTCGAATATAAAAAATGTGATTTCGTAAGATCATATAATCCAATAGTAGAGGTTAATCTTGATGAAGTTAAAGAGGCTGCTCAGGCAATTAACGGAGCCAAAAAGCCAATGATGATTGTTGGTCATGGCGTACTTTTAGGAGACGCTCAAAATGAAGTTTTAGAATTTGCTGAAAAAGCTCAGATTCCTGTTGCAACAACATGGTTAGGTGCTTCAGCATTTCCTGCAAAACATGAATTATTTATGGGGATGGTTGGTATGCATGGTGCATATGCACCAAACTTAATGACAAATGAATGTGACCTTTTAATCTCAGTAGGAATGCGTTTTGATGATCGAGTAACAGGAGATTTAAGCCGCTACGCTAACCAGGCAAAAGTCGTTCATTTTGAATTAGATTTTGCTGAAGTAAATAAAAATATACACGCTGATTATCCTGTAATTGGAGATTGTAAGGAGTCTTTAACGTTTTTAAATCCGATGATTATCGAATCCGACGGGCGAAAAGAATGGTTTAAAAGAAGAGATAGCCTGCAAGCTAAAGAGGAGGAAGTGGTAATAAAGGATGATGTAAATCCTCCTGGTGAAGAAATGAGAATGGCAGAGGTTGTTCGTAAACTTTCCGACCTAACCGAAGGACAAGCAATTATTGTAACGGATGTTGGTCAGCACCAAATGATTACTGCTCGTTATTATGAATTCATGGATACGAATACAAATGTAACTTCAGGAGGATTAGGAACTATGGGGTTTGGTTTACCTGCCGCTATTGGCGCTAAAGTTGCTCGTCCTGAAAAGGAAGTTGTTGCAATTATTGGTGATGGTGGTTTTCAAATGACTATTCAAGAATTAGGTGTTATTATGCAGGAAAAAATTCCCGTAAAAATCTTAATATTAAATAACGAGTTTTTAGGAATGGTTCGTCAATGGCAGCAATTATTTTTTGATAAGCGTTACGCTGAAACTGAAATAGAGTCTCCGAATTTTGTAAAGGTGGCTGATGCATATGGCATTAAAGGTAAGTCTATTAGTCAGCGTGCGGATTTAGATGCAGGGCTAAAAGAAATGATTGATTCAAAAGAATCGTTTTTGTTAGAAGTTATGGTGGAGAAAGAAGGTAATGTATTCCCTATGGTACCAACTGGAGCTAGTGTTGCTGAGTGTAGATTAAAGTAATTACCGATTAAATAAATTAAAATGAGCGCAGATAATACTCAAAGATATACGATTTCAGTTTATGCCGAAAATCATATAGGATTAGCGGGAAGACTGTTGCAAATCTTTACTAGAAGAAAAATTAATATCGATAGTCTAACGACCTCTGAAAGTGAAATTGAAGGAATTTACCGTTTCACAATAGTTGTCCATGTAACAAATAGTCAGGTTGTTAAAGTTGTTAATCAAGTAAAGAAAATTGTTGATGTAATGACCGCTTTTTTCTTCCATGAGGATGAAATCGTTTACCAAGAGATTGCTTTGTATAAAATAAAGTCTTCTACTCTTTTAGGGAGTAATGTGGAGAATGTGGTACGTAAAAATGCCGCCAGGATTCTTTATGTTGATCAGGAGTTTACTGTAATAGAAAAAACAGGGCACAAAGAAGAGACTCAGGAGTTATTTGAAAAACTTAAACCATTTGGACTTTTAGAATTTGTTCGTTCTGGTAGAGTTGCTATTGCCCGTCCAATGCCTAATCTTCATTCATGGTTGGAGGAAATGGGATTGACAGATAAATTTGTGATTAATTCTAAATAGTAATTTGCACAGAATAAATAAAAAAGGCAGATAATACCGGCCTTTTTTATTTACTCCATAATTTATTGAGTTACCTCAACAATAGAATAAATTATTGCTTGGTGACCTTCCAGCTATTATTTTCAACCTTTATTATGTAGGCTCCAGCAGAAAGACCATTTATATCAACAATTGCACTCGTGTTTTTAGAGATAATCTTACCATTTAAGTCAAACATTGCCCAAGCTATTTCCTTAGTAAAGGAAAATTTATTCTCATTTAATCTACTCAATTTAATCTCTGGGAAAACAACGTTTTTAAAGCTTGTTATTTCATTAGGGACCATTATTACATGATAAGCAGATAGTGCGGGTACTGAAATGTAGAGTGAATCTTTAGAGATTACTCCATTGTGAAAAATTTCTTTAATATTAACCGAATTCTCATCAAAACCCCAAACCGATTCTACCACTAAATCTTCTTTTCCAATCTTAATTTGATATTGATTCACATTGCTTAGATCTTTATTAAGAATGATGATATGAATTTTATCGTTTTGTAAGCTTTTGGAGGCCCATACAGATGCTTTATTCTTAGCGTTAAATGTGGTTGGTAAGCAAACGTTTCCGTAAGTAGAAAATGCACCGTCATAGTTTCTAAATAATTGATAGGAAAGTGAGGTGAAGTTTCCTGAATTACCCGAACTTGTATTCCATCTGTTTGCAATTTGTACTTGATTTGCAGCAAAAGCACCTAAAGCATCAACAGTTGAAATTCCATGAGAAATATCCATATCGTGTCCGTAATCCCATTCTCCAATCATAATCCCAACTCCTGGAAAGTAAGAATCGATAGCAGTGTGAATCCTATTTAAAATTTTGTGTGATTCGTTATTAAGTTTTGAGGCAGTCAACCAGCTGGGTTCAATATAATTAGTATCCCAAAGTGATCGGGTAAAGTCCATTCTTTCTCTTCGGACATAAGCATCCGTGCTATTTGAATGTCTAATCACAGTACCGTTACCACTAAAATTGTTGTTATTGTCCACTTTATGTTGAGGATAAAAGTGAAAAGAAATAAAATCAACTAGATTTATACCCTCATTGATTGAAGCTTTTTTAAGTTTATCTAAAAAGTAAGAGGGGAAATCAGGGTATCCTGAAGTTTCTGTAGACCAATCAGAGGCGTCACTAAAGTTGATAATCCTAGTTCCTGTAAATTCTCCTGCAATTAGTTTAACATATGGGTCAACTGCCTTTATTGCTTTCGCAGTTTCGATAACTTTAGAAACATAATCTTTTAATGAAATTGTGTTTGGGGAAGGATTAGGATGGGTGTGTTTCCATAAACCTGGTTCGTTATCAAGCGAAATATACTTTACTCCTGTTGATGTTGAAGCATCTCCAAACTCATTTATTAGCCAATTAATCGATTCATCAACAAATATCGAATCGTCAGTTAAGTCAGGTGATAAAGATAAAGCTGAAGATTTTTTTGGAACAACATAAAGCCACCTCGATGATGGAGGAGTCGTTTGATTGTCACCATTTTTATCTGCAGCTACCCAACCCATTATTGGTACAGAAATTATCGAAGTGATTCCTGCGTCTAAATTATCTTGATGGAATTTACGATAAGCTTCACCAACATTATTTCGGTCATTCCAATTTGTTCCAACTAAGCTTGATATTCTATTATCATTTGGAAAATCAGCATTATCAGCACCAGAATTAGAAGCTCCGTTTTCCCAGTTAAAAACTGTCATTCTGTTTCCCCCTAATCTTCTAGATCCCCAATTTTCGTCAGCATCTAAAGTAGAGTGATTTTGGTTGTATCCATAAATCATTGGGTTAATGGAGAAAGTATCTAAGGTATTAATAGTTACCGAAACAGTTGTTTGTCCTAAAGCAATTATGCTTGCTAGATACGCAAGACTAGTAAATAAAGACTTCATAAGTGATTTTTGCGACTGTAATATAAAGATTATCAATTTTATAACATAAATAAAACTAAGCGTACTGGATTAGAAGATGATTAAAATGTATTTCATCCTAGAATCCTTGTTAACGAGGTCGTATATCAAAATGATTGGATTTCAGATTTTGATAAACCTTTCAACACAAGTGTTTGGCGAAATGAAGAGCATCTCAAATACTAATCAGTAAGATTTTATCATTAAAAAATTAGGGATAAAATTAAAATTAGAAACCTTAATCACCCCAAATATGGGTTATCCAAAAAGAGATGTTACTAATAATGCAAAAATCATATAAAAACTTTAATTATCATTCTGTAATTTGAATTTATGGCGTTGAATTACGTATTCATAGGTTTTTTTGGTATTGCTTTTATAATGGCGTTGTACAAGTACTTTATTGAAGGAGTTGATATTTTTTCAGATTTGGTTCAGCGTACATTTAATGATGCAGAATTAGGCGCAGAGATTTGCATTGGGTTTATTGGTGTTTTTACCCTTTGGATGGGGATTATGAAGATTGGAGAAAAAGGTGGGGCAATAAGAATTTTATCAAGGCTAGTAGCGCCGTTTTTCAATAGAATATTTCCTGAATTGCCAAAGAATCATCCGGTTTTTGGTAGCATGATTATGAATTTTAGTGCAAATATGCTTGGTTTAGATAATGCTGCAACGCCAATGGGATTAAAAGCTATTAAGGAGTTACAAGAACTAAACCCTGATAAAGCAACAGCAAGCAATGCACAGATAATGTTTTTGGTTTTAAACACCTCAGGATTGACCTTAATTCCAATTTCCATTTTGGCGCTCAGGTTTAAGAAACTTTCAGCGAATGCAGAACTTCATGATGGACTTTCTTTAGCTGCAAGCAGTACTGATGTTTTTGTACCTATACTATTAACTACATTCTTTTCAAGTATGGTAGGAATAATAGCTGTCTCATTAATTCAAAAAATAAACCTCCTTAAGCCTATAGTTCTTGCATATTTAGGTACATTGTCTCTAATCGTTTCTGGAGTTATTTGGCATTTTAGTGACTTACCACAAGACCAAGTTCAAAGCCAATCAACTTTATTAGCGGGAGTGATATTAATGACTTTTATTATAGGATTCATTGCTCTAGCAATTCGAAATAGAGTTAATGTTTACGATTCATTTTTAGAAGGCGCAAAGGAGGGGTTTAAGTCTGCAATTAGTATTATTCCATACCTTGTAGGAATCCTTGTAGCGATAGGCTTGTTTAGAGAATGTGGCGCTTTAGATTTGATCCTTGACGGTATAGGATATATTGTAGTGGGAATAAGTGATCTATTTGGTTTGTCGAATCCACCTCCTTTTAACACGGTTCCTGAATTTGTAAATGGATTACCTACTGCAATTATGAAGCCTTTAAGCGGAGGAGGAGCAAGGGCCGCGATGATCGAAACGATGGATGCATTTCCTTTAATTGAAAAGGACGGAAAGTTAATAGAATCATTTCCATCATTTTTAAGTGGAGTGTTCCAAGGGTCAACTGAAACAACATTTTACGTCCTTGCAGTTTATTTTGGCTCAGTAGGTATCAAAAACACAAGATATGCATTAGGTGCTGGATTACTTGCTGATTTTTCAGGTATAATAGCGGCTATCATTATTAGTTATATGTTTTACGCTTATTGGTAATGTGTTTAATTGTTTAAAGCTTGTCATTTAAAGCTTTACTAGGCACAGAGACCAATAAAGACTACTTGTTCGGCTAAAGCGTCTTGAATAAAGTTTAGTGTGGAATGAGAAGGTTTTACTTAACCTTACCTGGGTTGTTTTTTAAAAATGAATCCCAACCAGAATACTTTTTTCCTCCGGTAGGAGAATTTGATTGAAAGTAATGGCAAACGGCTGCTGCTAATCCGTCGGTAGCATCTAAAGGTTCAGGAAGTGATTTAACTTTTAAAATATGAACAAGCATTGCAGCTACTTGCTCTTTACTAGATGTACCTTTTCCAGTTATACTCATTTTAATTTTCTTCGGAGCGTATTCTTCAAAGGGAATACTCCTCGATAAAGCCGCTGCAATGGCAACCCCTTGAGCTTTTCCTAGTTTGAGCATCGATTGGACATTTTGACCAAAAAACTGTGCTTCAATAGCCAACTCATCTGGAAGATATATGTCAATCAATCGAATCATCTCATCGAATATCATTTTAAGACGTACCCCTAAATCTTTCTCTTTTTTCATACTTAAAACACCAGCTTCTAAGAGAGTAAGTTTTGATCCCGTAACCTTGATGATTCCGAATCCCATAATGTTTGTTCCTGGGTCAACTCCTAATATGATTTTTTCCTTCTGCAAATTCTTCCGTTCTTTACATTCAATTGAGCGCGCCCAGTAAAAATAAACAAATAAAGAAGATTGTAAACGTAGTATTGAAAATTGCTATTTCAATAGGTTCAATCTTTTATTTATCTTATTTGCTTGGTATAGAGAAAGTTGGGTTGTTTAAGCAGTTGGGGACTTATTTTAGTATTACTAAATTGTCGATACTTCCTTTAATAATAGTATTCTTTTTAATGTTTTTAAACTGGGGTGCAGAGGTATTTAAGTGGAAATTACTGGCCAATTATATGATGCCTGTCTCTTACAAGTTGGCAACTAAAAGTACTTTAGCAGGAGTTGCAGCATCTGTTTTTACCCCATTTAGAGTCGGGACTTATTTCGGTAAAGCAGCTATGTTTCCGCATAAATATCGAGCGAAAGGACTCATTTTACAGCTTTTTAATTCGATTGCAATGTTTGAAGTAAACTTCTTTTTTGGTTTACTGTTTATTGGGATTTTAGGCACGGTAGCTTCAGAACCAATTTTTGGTATCGATAAGGATCTACTATCTACTATCGGCTTTATTGGCGCTGGTATGGTTTTAGTTTTTTGGTATTTATTTGTAAATGTTAGGGTTTTATTATCAACCTTTGATAAATGGAAAATCACTTCAAATTGGAGAAAGTATTTCGATTTGGTTAATGATAAGCGTTACACAAATTTGTCATTAACCTTAATATTTGTGTCTGTTGCAAGGTATTTAATTATAACGTATCAATATGTTCTAGCATATGAAGTTTTTGGTGTTGGAATTGAAGGTTGGGAAACTTTTGTTGCCGCTGGAACTTTATTTTTTGTTTTTCAATTCATTCCCGTATTTAACGCTGTTGAGTTTGGAGTTATGCGTACAACTTTACTTTCTTTAATCTTAACGACCTTTGGACTATTAGAGGAGTTAACTCCTCAAATAACATTAAGTATAACGCTAGCATCTTTTTTCATTTGGTTAATTAATTTAGCCATTCCTTCTTTAATAGGAAGTGTGTTTTTGAGTCAAATTAAAGTTCTAAAGGAGTCATGATTATTTTAATCCCAATAACATTACTATACGGTGTTTTCGCAATTGTAGGATTATATAATATTTGGTCAAAACGTGTTGAGCCAAAACCTATTGAATTGCCAAAGGGTGTCTCATTAGTTGTAGCTTTAAGAAATGAATCTGAGAATATTGATAGACTAATATATTCAGTTTTAAACCAAAAAACATCATTTCCAATAGAGCTTCTAATGGTTGACGATAATAGTAGTGATAATACTTTTGAATTGCTGAGTAATTGGGCGAGTAAATATAAAATGATTAAAGTAATTTCAAACCCTTTAGAAGGAAAAAAATCAGCTGTAAAATCAGGGGTTGAAAAAGCAATTTATCCTATAGTTATTCAAACCGATGCCGATTGTGAAATGGGAGAGTTTTGGGTTATGAGCTCTATTAATCGGATGCTGTCTGGGAAGTCTGATTTGATTTTAGGACCTGTATATCCTTTTAAAACTAAAGGCCTACTTAACGGTTTGATTAGATTAGAATGGTTGGCGATGCAATTTATTACTGCTTTAACTGCTCGATTTAAAAATCCAGGAATGGCAAATGGGGCTAATCTAATCTTTTATAAAGATGATTATTTGACTTTTTACTCCTCGGAGTATGGTAAAAAGTTTGCTTCTGGAGATGATATGTTTTTTTTAAGGTTTCTTCAAAAGAAGGGAAAGAAAATTGGATTTAACCTTGATCAGAAGGCAATTGTTTATACAGCAATGCCTACTTCTTTAAAGAGTCTTTTAAAGCAAAGAATAAGGTGGGCAACAAAAGCAGGAAAAACAACTAATGCTTTAACATACTTTTTTACGTTAATTGTTGCAATGGCTAATTTTGCTTGGATAGGTGCTATTTTTTCAGTTGTAAATGACTTTAGAACCCTGCCGATTTTAATAATAGCAATCGGGTGGAAGTTAACTGCTGATTTTATGATTTCTTGGAATATGGCTAGGTTTTATAAAGATTCAAAGGTTCTAATTTACGTACCTCTGATGTTCTTAATTTATCCGGGTTATTTACTTCTTGGATTATTATTTTCCTTTAAGAAGACTTATTCCTGGAAGGGTAGGTCTGTAAGTTAACCCGTATTTTTTAATTCGGTTGTCCCTAATAAGCTACTTTCCATTTTTAGATAAGTTTTGCGCTTAAGAGATTTACTACTTTGAGTTTTTAAACATCACTCAGCATTGATATGTTGCGATTTTTTTTAGAGTATTTCTTTATAAATTTGAAACTCTTAATTTGATAATAGAGTACAAGCAATCAAATAAAAAAGTTAAATAGATAAAATATTTTGTGGAATAATTAGGTTAACTACCCTATTAAATGTAACCACGCTTATAAATATAAAAATACATCAGAATGAAAAGAATTTTAGTAGTATTGGCAATTTCTTTAGTAACACTAGGAATCACAAGTTGTGCATCAGGAGCTTATTCTCAAGGAGGGCATAAAGTTTGTGGTGCTTATGGTAATCCTTGATTTAAAATGTTAAACGAATAGGTTAATCAACTGTTAAAGCCTCTAAATAGAGGCTTTTTCCATGCCATATTATCTTTCTTATAAATTTTCTAGAATTAGTTTTTGCAGTCTTTTTCATGTAATATAACTGACCATTATAGTCTGCGAGTTTACCCTTTTAAATAATTGCATTTGTTTTTATCAATGGGTAATTAAACTATCGTTTCTTATTGAATTAAGTGCAGGTTTTTTAAAATGATTCAAATAATCTTGTGTTAGTCAACCTCTTTTAATTGAGGATTTAGTAAAATTATATAATCCAAATTTACCCTTAGTAGCTTTAGTGAACTCAAAACTAAAAGAAGAGATGATTTCATGGTTTAAAGTCAGCTATTTTAAAAAATAATTTTAACTTATTTTCGGTGGTTAATGGTTTTGGTATATAATAAGTTTACTGTTACATTTACTTAGTTTGAATAA
>MDSY01006988.1_pt1 | contig 19269 bp, 17 predicted proteins | sample 811131 | NCBI WGS metagenome assembly MDSY01 (sample SAMN05326643, study PRJNA326480) | marine metagenome | isolation source: seawater | place: Atlantic Ocean: South West | collected 2010
AAAATTTTTAAAATGAAAATCTTTAAAAAAAATAATAAAAAAAATATTTATTAAAATAAAAATTATTAAATACTTAAATGATTTTTTAATTTTAAAGAAAAATTCTATATGCTTTTTTTTAAATAAAAAATATATAAAGTTAAGTATTAATATTAAATATATAAAATTATAAACATATCCAGGAACAAATCTTATTAATATTGGTAATATTATTGCCAAAGAAAATAAACCAGTTAGATAGCCTATTAATACTCTATTAATTAAATTATACCCCAAGCACAAAATGAGAAGCTGACCTAAAAAATATTGTATATATACATAACTATTCATAAGTTAACATTGTGTAATTTTAGAACCAACTAGAGATAGAATTTTTTTAATAAAAATAATAATTTCCATTTAAAATATTTTTAATATTAGGTTTTACTAATTTATCAATTCTTATATTATCTTTTTTTTCTGAGTATTCATTACCAATATATAGGCCATTATAGCCTTTGTTAATTAGAAATTGATACACATCCACTGGTGAATGTCCAAAACGATAACAATGCATATCAACTATTTCAATTAATATTTTAGGTTTAAAATATTTTATTAGTTTTTCTGCACCTTTTAACATATTTAGTTCACCTCCTTCGATATCAGCTTTAATAAAATCTATTTTATCTATATTTTGATCCTTTATAACTTCATCTAGTTTATGTATAGAAGTTTGAATTTTTTTACTGTATCTTAAAAATTCTGATGAAGCTCCAGAACCACCATCAAAAGTTGGAACATTAAATGATATAGTTTCATCTTTATTTCCAAGAGCAAAATTAAAAACTTTTATATTTTGAGAAAAATTAAGTTTTATATTTGAATTTAATTCTTCACATGTTTCTGGCACAGGTTCAAAAGCAAAAACTTTTCCATTTTGTCCTACCAATTTTGAAAAATGAATTGAATACCAACCAAAATTGGCTCCAATGTCTATAACCGTCCAATCAGGCTTAATTACCTCTTTTACTAATTTAGTTTCATTAAATTCATTATCTTTTTGAAACACCAAATATTTACTTATAGAGGTTTTTTTTGTAGATATGTTAAATGCTATTCCACTTTCATAATAGAGAATATTTTTTGGATTCTTCTTTTTCCATTCAAAGATGCTTTTTCTTCTTCTATATCCTTTTATACTTAAATAATTTTGTAAAATTAAAAGTGGTACAGTGAATGGAGATATTAATTTAACAAATAATCGACGTGTCACAGGATTTTTATTGACAAAATTTCTAATTTTATTAAATAAGTACATAATTTTATGTTTGTTTGTGCAAATTATGTAGACTGTAGACACAAAGTATTTAAAAGTCGAGGAATTCACATTAGAGTTGATCTCTGGTGGAACCAAATTTCATATAAAATTACATAATTTTAAATTAACTTTTAAATAAGATGAGAAAATAAGTTTTAATTAATTACCTCAAACCAGAGCAAGATACTAGCATAACTATAATAAAATTTGTTTGCATCAAATTAAAGAATATCTAAAAATAAGTAATTATAAATGAAAATATCTTACGGAAAAAACGTTTACGGAAAAAAAGAGATAGCAGCTGTTAATAATACTTTAAAAAAAAGTACTCAAATGGGAAAATCTGTAAATGAGTTTGAAAATAAAGTATCAAAATTTTTTTCAAAAAAATATGCTTTAATGGTTAATTCAGGGTCTTCTGCTTTAACTTTAGCAATGAATGTTTTAAATATTAAAAAAGGTGATGAAATAATAACGCCATGTCTGAATTTTGGAACCACTGTATCATCTATAGTATTATCTCAAGCTACACCTATATTTGTTGATATTGAATTGGACACTCTTCAAATTGATGTAAAAAAAATTGAAGAAAGAATCTCAAAAAATACCAAAGCTATCTTAGTACCAAATCTTATTGGAAATTTACCAGAGTGGGAAAAAATTTATAAATTATCAAAAAAAAGAAATTTAAAAATTATTGAAGACTCTGCAGATATATTGGGAGCAACAATAAATAATAAACCTTCTGGAATTTTTAGTGATATTTCAATTACAAGTTTTTACGGATCACACATTATCAGCTGTGCTGGCAATGGAGGCATGTTCCTAACAAACAATAACAATTATTTTAAAAAAGCTAAAGTTTTAAGAAGTTGGGGCAGATTATCTACTTTGCTTTCAGATTCAGAAGATATAAAAAAAAGATTAAATATTAAGTTAAAAGGTATTGATTTTGATAAAAAATTTGTTTTTTCAGAAGTTGGTTATAATTTTGAGCCATCTGAAATTGGAGCATCTTTTGGCCTGGTACAGCTTACTAAACTTTCAAAGTTTCAAAAAATAAGAAACTTAAATATAAATTTACATAAAAAATTTTTTTCAAATTACAAAAATTATTTTATAGCTCCGAAAATAAATAAAAATGTTAAGACTAATTTTTTAGCATATCCAATAATAATTAAAAAAAATAAAATGTTTGATAGAAAAAAATTGCAAATATACTTAGAAAAAAATAATATACAAACAAGACCAATTTTTAGTGGGAATATTTTAAGACATCCAGCTTTTAAACATTTGATTTCTTCTAAAAATAAATTAAATGATTTTGCTAACTCTGATTATATTATGAGGTATGGTTTGTTAATTGGATGTCACCAAGGATTGAATAGAGACAATATCAACTATATTCATAAAAAAATTTCACAGTTTATCGCTAAACTTGACTAAGTTATGAATGTATCTGAATATTTAGCAAATCAACTAGTAAAATTTAATATTGATACAATTTTTTCTGTTGCAGGTGGTGGTTCAATGTATCTTATTGATGCTTTAGGTAAAAATAAAAAACTTAAAAATTTTTATTTACATCATGAACAAGCATGTGCAATGGCAGCGGATGCCTATTCTAGAATTAAAAAAAAACCTGCAGTAGTTTGTGTAACTACAGGGCCAGGGGGTATTAATGCAATTAATGGAGTTTTTGGAGCTTACACTGACTCAACCCCCATGATAATTTTGTCTGGTCAAGTTAAAAGATCAACAAATATGGTTATTCAAAAAAAAGGAAAACTTAGACAATTAGGTGATCAGGAAAATGATATTAGTTATATGGTAAAGAAGATAACAAAGAAAACATTGTTAATTAAAAATAAGAATGATCTTGTAAAAAATTTTAACAATTTAATAAAACTTTCTATTAGTGGTAGACCCGGTCCAGTTTGGGTAGATATTCCTGTAGATATACAGGGTGAAAAAATAAAATAAATGAACCTTAATATAATAAAAAAACTAATTGAAAAATCAAAAAGACCTGTTGTTTTGGCTGGGAGTGGAATAAATATTTCAGATACACGAAAAGAATTAAAAAAATTTATCAAAAATAATTCTATACCGATAGTTACCGCTTGGTCACATGATGTCTACCCTAATAATGATAAATATTATTACGGTAGACAAGGTTCAATAGGAAATCGTGTTGGAAACTTTGTAGTGCAGTATGCTGACTTAGTTTTAGTACTTGGCTCTAGATTAAATATTAGGCAAACTAGTTATAATTGGAAAGAATTTGCAAAAAATGCAACTATTATTTCTGTGGATATAGACACGCTTGAATTAAAAAAAAATTTAATTCAGATAGACTTCAAGGTTTCAATGGATTTAAAGAAATTTTTTAATAAAATTAATAAAATAAAAATTAACACTAAAAATAAAAATAATGTTTTGAAATGGATAAAATGGATTCATTGGTGTAATTACATCAGAAAAGAATTTACTCCGAAAAAAGAAGATTATAGAATTTATCAAAATAAAATAAATATTTATCACTTTATAATTGCTCTTTTTAAATCACTAAAAAAAAGAGAAATAATTGTTGCTGCCGATGGAACGGCAACTGTTGTTCCTAATCAAGTAGGGTATTTAAATGAAAATGTAAGATTTATTGCTAACTCAGGATCAGCATCAATGGGCTTTGAGCTGCCTGGCGCTATAGGTGCCGCAATAGCAGATAATAAAAAAAAGATTATTTGTTTAGCTGGAGATGGAAGTATAATGATGAATTTACAAGAATTACAAACTATTAAATCACTAAATCTTAATATTATAATTTTTTTAATTAATAATGATGGTTATCTTTCAATAAAACAAACACAAAAAAATTTTTTTGGAAAAGAACATGGTTCATCTCCCAAATCTGGCTTATCATTCCCCAATTTCATAAAAACTGCCAATGCATTTGGAATTAAATCTTATAACCTTCAACTAAAAAACTGGAATGCTGAACTAAAAAAAATCCTTAATTTAAAAGGACCTTTATTTGTTAATATTAATGTAGATACTAAACAAGAATTTGAGCCAAAATTAAAATCAAAAACTATTAATAATAAAATCGTAACTCCATCATTAGAAAATATGTACCCGTTTTTAAGTGATAAAACTAATAAGAGAATCTTAAAAAAACTTAATGAAAGCTAATTTAAGATTAGTCAAAGCGATTATTTTTGATTTAGATGGTACATTAATTGATAGTGACAAAGACATACTTAAAATAATTAATTTTATTCGATTACGTTATCTAAATAAAAAAATGATTAGTATAAATACAGTAGCAAACTATACATCAATTGGTGGAATTGATTTAATAAAAAAAACCATCAGCAAAAAACAATCAAAATACTATTTAAAAATTTTTAGAGAACTTTATATGAATCTAAAAATTAGAAATGATTTAATTTATCCAGGAGTAATTACTTTGTTAAAATTTTTAAAGTTAAAAAAAATAAAAATTTTTATATGTACAAATAAACCCAAATATTTAACGTCTAGAATAGTTAAAAATACAGATTTAGGTAGGTATATTAATAAATTTTTTTGTTCAGATGAATCTAAAGTCAAAAAACCTAATGAGCTTTTTTTTAAAAAAATTTCTAGTAGTATTAATATAGATAAAAAACAAATCTTATATATTGGTGACAGTATAATAGATTATAAATTTTGCCAAAATTGTGCATTAGATTTTTTTTTATTTAAAAATAAAAGAATAAAATATCCCAAAAAAATTTATTCAAACTTGTTAAAGTTAGATAAAATTTTATTTAATTATAAAAATTTAACAAAGTTAAAAAATAAAATCCTATAACGATTACAATAAGTTTATAAGCCAGTTGTTTTATTTAGAAATTGTATATAATAGTAGTTGATAATAATATGCTAAAAAAATCTTGTAGACTCTGTGGTTATGAATTATTTAATAAACCATTGTTAACTTTAAATGGAATGCCAAAAGCTGCACAACATTTTTTGGATAAAAATGATATTGCTGATGATAAAGGAATAGATTTAGATATTTTTCAATGTTCCAGCTGTGGCTTAGTCCAACTAAACATAGAACCTGTTGGTTATTACAAAGAAGTTATTACTGCAGCGTCAATTTCTGGTGATGCAAGAAAATCTCGACTTAATCAAATGTTAGAATTAGCAAGTAAATATAATCTAAAAGGAAAAAAAATTATTGAAATTGGTTGTGCCAAAGGAAATATGCTAGACATAATTGAAGAAGCCAAAATGGAAGCTTATGGTCTTGAATACTCATCAGAGTCAATTAAAATTGCCAAGGATGCAAATAGAAAAGTAATTAAAGGATTTATAGAAGATATAAACGAAATAGAAAGCGGTCCTTTTCAAGGTTTTGTTTGCTTTAACTTTCTCGAACACCTTCCAAATCCAAAGCTAGCAATCAATAAGATATATAATAACCTTAGTTCACATGGTGTTGGATTAATAACTGTTCCAAATTTAGATTATTTGTTAAATACCAAGTGTTTTTATGAGTTTGTAGCTGATCATCTTTCATATTTTACTATCGATACTTTAAAAAATGCATTCAATAATAACAAGTTTGATGTTCTTGAGTGTAGTTTAATAAACAATGAAAATGATATAATGATTATTGTTAAAAAAAATCCAAATAAAAAAATAGAAAAAAATTTAAAAATACAAAAGATTGATCTTAAAGATAATTATAGGGAAGTAGAAACATTAATTACAAATTTTAAAAAAATTATTCAAGATTATAAATTAAAAAATAAAAAAATTGCTGTTTGGGGAGCAGGTCACAGAACATTAGCACTACTTGCCTTAAGTCAAATTAAAGATTTAGAGTTTATAATTGACTCTGCAAAATTTAAACAAGAAAGATATTCACCAGTCATGCACACAAAGATTATTTCTCCAGAATTATTAAAAGAATCTAATGTTGATTTATTGATAGTTATGCTTCCAGGCATTTACCCTGATGAAGTTATAAAATCAGTTAAACAAATGAAAATAAATATTGAATTAGCAAAATTAAGAGACAACAAGATTGAATTTATTTGAGTTGTAAAACATTAAGAGTTTGATAAAAGTTTTCTTAATCATGGATAATAAAAAAACACCATCAAATGAAATTAGAGGAATGGCTTCAACCAATGAAATAAAAGCTGTTGTTCAACCAAGAATTCACTCTTCAAAAAAAACAAAATTAGAAGATGCAGTCCCTTTAAGAACGCCTTTTTCTGTTCATATAGATGTATGTAGTTACTGTAATTTTAAATGTAGTTTCTGTTTTCAAGCGGACACAAAAGGGAAAAAAGAAAAAAACTTTCCACATGGAATGATGAAAATGAACTTATTTAAAAAAACAGTAGATGATTTAAAAGAATTTCCAGACAAAATTAGAAAAATAAAGATAGGTAATCATGGTGAACCAACAATGCATCCTGATTTACCTAAACATGTTGAGTATGCTAGAAAATCTGGCGTAGCTGATATTATAGAAATTTTTACAAATGGTTCTAAACTTAATCCCAAAATGAATAGGGCATTAGTTGATGCTGGCTTACAAAGAATAAATATATCATTAGAAGGATTATCTAGTGAAAGATATCTAAAAGTAGCAAAAGCTAAAATTGTTTGGGAGGAATTTGTTGCAAATATAAAAGATCTTTATGAATACAGTAGAACTAAAGGCGATTTAGTAATTTATGTAAAAGTTGTAAATAACGCTAGTGAATTTAATGGAAAAACTGTTTTTTCATTGAATGAAGAAGAAAAAGATTATTTTTATAAAACATTTGGAAATATTGCGGATGAAATATATATAGAAAAAATTGTTCCTCAGTGGGCAGAAACTCAAGAAGACAAACAAAATGCTGTAGACTACACAGGAATGTATGATCAAAAAACAGTACAATATAAAAAAGTATGTCCATTTATATTTATGTACTTACATATAAATCATGACGGCATAGTTAGTCCTTGTACACTAGATTGGCCCAGAGCAGTAAAAATTGGCGATGCATCTAAAAATAGCGCTTCTGAAATTTGGCATGGCAAAACGTTAAAAGATTTGCAGATTGCTCAATTGCAGGGAAAAAGAGATCAAATTCCATTTTGTAAAGATTGCTCAGCACCAATGGTATGTTGTGATGAAAATTTAGATAATCATACTGACAACTTAATTGAAAAAATAAATATTTAAATATTTATTATAAATCATAAATATGAACATTCTCATAACCGGAACAAACGGCTTTATTGGAAGAAATCTCAAAGAACATTTTTTAACAACTAACAATAAGTTAAGCACGCCCAAAAGAGATGAATTAAATCTATTAGATGGTGGATCTGTTGAAAATTATATTCAAAAAAATAATTTTGATGTTGTTATACATTGCTGCGTAACACTAACGTCTATAGAGCAAAATCTTAAAATGTACTTTAATCTTGAAAAACTATCTAACTCATTCGGTAAATTAATATGTATTGGATCTGGAGCCGAATTTGACGGAAAAAATTATATCCCAAAAATGAATGAAGATTACTTCAACAAACATATACCATCAAAAGAAGATATTTATGGGTATTCAAAATATGAAATAGCAAAAGATATTTTAAACAGAAAAAGAAATATTTATAATTTGAGAGCATTTGGAATTTTTGGAAAATATGAAGACTATCGAAGAAGATTAATATCAAATAATATTTGTAGACTATTACAAGGAAAAAACATTGTCTTAAATAAAAATGGATGTTTTGATTATATGTATGTTAATGATTTTTCAAAAATTGTAGAAATGTTTATTAGTAAGAAACCTAAATATTCTACTTATAATACTTGCACAGGAGAAGTTATTGAATTTCTAACAATTGTAAAAATAATAAACGAAGCTGATGGCAGAAATAAACCTATTCAGGTAAAACAAGAAGGTATTAATCCTGAATATTCGGGTGATAATTCGAGATTTGTGGATGAGTTTGGTTCAATGAATTTAACCAGTCCAAAAGTTTCCATTAAAGAACTATATAATTGGTATAAAGACGATAGCAATTTAAAGTTTGATGAAAAATTATTTGAAACTTGGATTAAAAATTGATTAAAAAATAAACTTAAGTAATATCTTATTATGAATTTATTAGAACAAAAAATGTTAAACGTTCTTAAATCTCTTAGAGACGATTATGGTGTTATAGGAATTAAAGCTGAATTTGAAGCTGAAGGTACTAGAATAGATGAGCTAATGAGACTTATAGATATTGTTAGAAAATTAAATATAAAATTAGGAATTAAAATTGGTGGGTGTGAAGCCATGAAGGATTTAATGGAGTGCAAACAATTTGGATCAGAATATATTATTGCCCCAATGGTAGAAACAGACTATGCGCTAAAAAAATTTATTGAGGCTAAAAATAAAATTTTTGATGAGGAGGAGAAAAAAGCTACAGAGTTTTTAATTAATATTGAAACAAAGACAACCACAGATAACATAGAGAAGATTATAGCTATAAACAATGTTTACAAGGATACCGATAAAGTTAATGGTTGGGTATTTGGAAGAGTAGATTATGCATTATCTGCTGGCTTAAAAAGAAATGACATTAATAATAGTGAAGAAATAACTAACGCAGTAATTAATGTAGCTAAAAATGCCAAGAAAAATAACTTAAATTTAGTTGTAGGAGGGGGTGTGTCTATTGATTCTTTAGATATTCTTAAAAGAGTAAAAGAAGTTCATTTAGATAGGTTTGAAACTAGAAAAGTAATATTTTCTTCTGAAGCATTAGACATTAAGAATTTAGACAAAGGAATGCTCAAAGCAATAAATTTTGAGCTTTTGTGGTTAAGAAATAAAAAAAATTATTATGGCTCAATATTTAACGAAGATGATAAAAGAATAAAAATGCTCTCTGATAGATGGAATGTTTAAATCATAAAATCTAATTGATATAAATGACCAAAATAAGTATTGCAACAACACCTACCTTTAACGAATAGGCCAAAATATCTTTAATAATAGTTGTTAAAATATTTTGATAAATGTACAAGATAAAATGCAGTTTAATAGCAGAAAAAAAATTTTTGAATTTGTTTCCAATAAAAAAGTTATAATTTGGGGGGCGAGAATGACAGGAATTGGTGCATTACGCAAACTAAAGGAGCAAAATATCGAAATTCTTAACTTTGTGGATTCCGACCAGGCTTTAGTGGGAAAATTTGTTCATGGCTTCAAAGTTCATTACCCTGACGAATTAAAAGAAATTTTGAACGTACACGAAAACGTTGTAATTTTAATAGCGGTATCATTAAAAGAAGATGAAATATTAAGTCAATTGCAAAAAATGAAAATTGAAAATGTTCCAGTCATTAGTTTTTTGGACGAAATGGCTCCTTATTATACAGTTGATATTTTAGGTTCATGTAATTTAAAATGTGCTTCTTGTCCTCATAGTATTAATGATACAGATGTACCAAAGGGGTCAATGAGTCTTGATGTTTTTAAATCGGTCTTTGATAAGATTATTAAAGAAACACCATCTATTTCTCATATAAGCTTATATAGCTGGGGAGAACCATTACTTCACCCTTACATTGATAAAATAATTGATTATGTTCATGAAAAAAATGTTGCCGTTGCGCTATCTAGTAATTTGTCAATAAAATTTGAAAAAAGAATAGAAAAAATAATTAAATCTTCACCAGATTATCTAAAAGTTTCACTTTCAGGTTTTTACCCTCTAGCTTATGATAATACACACCAAGGAGGAGACATAAATTTGGTCAAGAGTAATTTATACTTGATAAAAGAACTTATAGACAAATATAAGTCACAGACACTAATTGATATTAACTACCATTTATATAAAGACAATAGTGGAGAAAATATTGAACAAATGGAAAAGTTAGCTGACGAATTAGGGTTTGCTTTGTCTAAAACTTATGCTTTGGTTATGCCTTTAGAGAGAGTGTTATCTCACTTAGATGGAAAGCCAGATTTACAAACTAAGCAACTTGAAAATAATTTATTGGTTACAATTGATGAGGGTATAAAAGCTTCTTCAGAAATTCTGCTACCCAAAAACACGTGCCCATTCAGAGAAAATCAAATAAATATTAATTCTGATTTATCAGTTCCAGTTTGTTGTACAGTTTGGCAAAGAGATAAAAATGTGGTCGCTTTAAATTTCCTTGAAAGCAACGTTAATGAAATTAATAAAAATAAAAAAAATGTTGATTTATGTAATAAATGTATGAATTTAAGATTACCAGAATACAACATGGGATTTAATAAAAGAGGCTGGGAAAAATATGCTAAAGAAAAAACTATTACAGATATAGGTTCCAAAAAAAAATTTTTCAAAACAGCAGATAAAGAATTAAATGACAATAGACATTAAAAAAGAAAATGTTTGGATCTGGGGTATTGGAGTTGCTGGAAAATGGGCCTCAGATAATATAAATTCAAATGTTAAAGGTTTTATTGATAGTGGTGCAGCTAAACACAATTTAAGGTACAATAATTTGTCAGTTTACTCTCCAGAAAAAGCACAAAAAATAATAAAAGATGATGATTTAATTTTAGTAACTGTTTTAGATATACAGGATGTAATTCCAGTTATTGAAAGTAGATTTATTAACAATGAATGGTCTGCTTTTGGAGAGTTTATAGCTAATCAAAAAGCTGAATCTAATTTAACTGAAGCTTCTGATGAGTTTGTTGAATATACCTTAAAAGCTGTAGAATTATGTCACAAAAGTTTTTTAAATAAAAATGATAAATTTCTACATAGTGTAGATATAGTTATATCAGAAAAATGTACTTTAAATTGCAAAGATTGCGCAAATTTAATGCAGTATTATCAAGATGCTAAAAACATCAATTATGAAATGGTCGTTAGAGACTTTGAAAACTTAACCAATAAAATAGAACATGTTTTTGAAGTAAGATTAATAGGTGGGGAACCTTTTATGAATAAAGATATTTACAAAATAATTGATTATTTTTTAGAAACACAAAAAATAACTAAACTTGTAATCTATACCAATGCAACAATTCCTCTTAAAAAAGAATTAATAAAGAATTATGTAACACCAAAACTTGTTTTTTCGATAACAGACTATGGAAATCTTTCAAAAAACACCAACAAAGTTACAGACCTTTTGAGAGAAATGAATATTGCGTATAGGGCATTGCCACCTAATAACTGGACTGATAGTGCGATAATAAGAGATAGAAAAAGACCTGAAAGTAATATGATTGATATATTTGAAAGATGTTGTGGAAAAAACTTATTTACTATTATGTATGGAAAACTATATAGATGCCCATTTGTTTCAAATGCAGAAAGACTGCATGCAATACCTTATGATGAAAAGAATGGTGTTAGTTTAGAAGCACCGCTAGAAGATATTATTAATTACACAACTAAAATAAAATATTTACCTGCATGTAATTTTTGTAACGGTAGATCACATGATGCCCCAGAAATCGTACCTGCCATTCAAGCAAAAGGAAAGTTGCCATTTAAAAAATATAGCAATATTGTTGAAAAAAAATCTTGAAACTAGGAATAATCATAACATCTTATAATAATCAAGACACCCTTGAAAAAACTATCAATTCAGTAGCAACACTTAAAAAAAATAATAAAACTTACATTGTTTTAGTTGATGACTGCTCAAAGGACTTAACTATAAAGGTTATAAAAAAAGCAAAAGAAAATAATCAAATTGATTATATTCATTTAAATAAAGCAAACCTCGGTGTGTCTAAATGTAGAAATATTGGAATTAATTTATGTAAAAATACAGATTATGTAACATTTTTAGATGGAGATGATTTTCTTAATCCTAAATTTTCTAGGATTATTAAAAGAAAATTTTTTTATGGAGACTTAATAGCTTTTAATTTTAATTATTATTGTAAAAATAAAATTAGTAAAAATTTGTTTTATAAAAAAGATAAAGATTTATCTATTAAAGATATTAAGACATATTTCCATCGATTTTTAATTAAGCCAAATAAAAATTCATTATTTACAACATGCTGGTCAAAATTATATAAAACTAAGTTATTAAGTTCAGAAAAAAAAGTATTTTTTGATGAAAAATTATTTCTTTGTGAAGATACAGATTTTGTTTTTAGATTTTTATCAAAAGTAAAATTCGTTCAATATATAAATTTTCCAATGTATTTTCATACATTAGCAAAAGGTAAAAGAAATTTGAATAAGGCAACTTTTGGAACAAAGCTACCCCTTAGATGCCAAATATCTTTTTTGTCAGCTATAGAAGCTTGTCAAAATTATTTGATTAAAAATAATGATAAATTATCTTCAATACAGGCCAAGATAAATCATTGTATTAGTGTTTATATTGTTATCTATACAATTAGATCTTGCATAAAGATTAATTCAATTTCGGATTTTATTAAGACTTATCTGTTTTGGAAAAAAATCTATAAAAAAAAAATTGTTTATAATTCTATCAACGATTATTCACCAAAACTTGCCAGTGGAGGAAAATTAATTCCTTATCTAATTAAAAATAAGACTTATCTTTTAGCTGTAATAGCTGCTTTTTTATTTTCTAGAAAAAGATATTTTTAAAATGAAAAAAGATTTTTTTAATGAAAATTTTTAAGTTAAATAAATTAATAGATAATCAAAAAATAAGGTATTTATTATTTGGTTTTTATAACTCATTATTTGGTTATCTCATTTTTGTATTAATATTTTACAATTTCGCTGATGCAATAAGTCATTCCTTATTATTAGGAATAACTCATTTTATAGCAGTAACAAATAATTTTTTTATATATAGGAGGTTGGTTTTTAATGTGAAAGAAAATTTATTAAAAAATTATTTTAAATTTAATCAAGTTTATCTATTAATTTATATAATCAATTTAATATTATTCCTATTTTTTACCAAAATAATGAATGTGAATCTTTATTTGTCACAAGGATCAATTTTAATATTCATTACAATTCTAGGATATTTTATGAATAAGAGTTATTCTTTTGCAATAAAAAAGAGATAAAAAATAAAAATTTTAATTATTAAATTTGTTCAATTATAAATATTAGTATTAATACTTATAAAATTAATTAATCTATAATATATAAGTTATTTTAATTAAAGTTTATCAAGATCTAAATTATATATCTTTTTATTTGAATGTAGTGCACCTTTTTTAATTGCCCTTTGATAGCCAACCATTTGTTTCATCTTTGGTGAAAAAGAGTTTAAGTTTTTTTTTGGAATAACTGTAAGGTGTTCCTCTTCACCTGCAACTTCCAAAAAGTATGATGCTGCATAACTTAACATTAGCCCCATTCTAGAATTTTTGGAATTATTAGCCGTACTATGATGCCATATTGACCCATTAAACATAATTAGTGACCCTGCTTTACAAACTGCCTTCACTCCCTTTGCTGAGATTGCATCACTACGCATTGGTCTTCTTAAAAGTTTATGAGATTTTGGAACAACTTCAGTAGCTCCATTATTTTTAGTGAAATCATCCAAAGCAAGCACTGCAATGAATCTAATCATAGAATTTGGTATTGGATCTGGGACAACGGAGTCAATATGTAGTGGTAAAGCTTTTTCACCTGGGGCTACTATGTGTCCAGTCATACTATTCATCGTAAATTTTTCATGCAAAGTAGGTCTGTGATAAACTCTGTCTAAGAGGTTCATCATATATGGATGACAAATTAAATCTTGAAATACAGGATGCTTACATACAAGATTATAAATTCTTTGATTATTTCCTTTTTCACCATAAAAATACCCAATACGTTTTTTAGCTTCGTAGTCAGCAATCATCGAAGTTATTTTTTTAATTTTTCTTAAATTTTCATCATTGAGGAAATTTTCCAAAACATAAAATCCTTTAGATTTTAATTCATTAAATACTTCTTCTGATGGTTCTGTAAGATTAGTTTTTAAATATTTACCTGATTTTTTTGATACTTTATTAACAAATAAGGTTATTATTTCTTGTAAGCCTAACGATGGTAAAAGTGTACCTGGTGAAATTTCCTTACAGGTGAAATGAGAAATAGAGTCATTTTTAAGGTTTCCCTCTGATCTCAAAACTTTAATTAAATCTTTAGCAAAAATATTAGATTTACAATAGTTAAGCAATATATCTGAAGGTGGTATAGAATTAACTTTTAAACAATCAAGCAAATAATGATTTGCATAAAATGTTTGTATACTATTATGTTCATGAGCAGTGTGATCAAAAAATGGTTTTTCTAAAAGAAAAAAAGAACTGAACGCCGTTAGAAACAATTCTTTATTAGATATTAATTTTAAGTGATTATTCAAATTTGAGACCACATCAGACAAATGAAGATATGTTTTACGGTATATTTTTTGTTTCATAATTACTAAATACTTAAATATATTTACTTATATTAAAAGTTATTTTTTAAATAATAAATCAATTTATAATTTAATAACATAAATAACCTGTTATTAAGAAGATTAGAAATATTTTTTATATACTGCATGCAATTTAAGCAAATTTTTTGGTGGTTTCTTAAAAAATTTAATTTTTTTATTTTTTTTGCAAATAATTAACATTTTTTTTAATTCTTTCCTGCTTAACTTACAGCTATATAGCAAAGATAAAAAATGAGATCTTTCTTTATTCTTATTAATCATTTGATTTATTTCAATTGGCCCCTTAAATTTAGAGATATTTATACCCAGTTCAGTTTTACCAACTTTAAATATTCTTTTTTCAATTTTTTCTTTAAAGCGAATTATGCCACCAGGAACATGCCAACCATTTCCTGTGTGTGGATCTTCCCTCCAAGTGAGCAATGTCCCATAAATTTTTGAATTTATCAAAATATCAACATTTATATAGGGTGTCATTCTCCCTATGAAATAAAACATATTTTTAGGTAAGCCTTTTTTTGGATCATTTACAAATTTTTCTAAAATATTAATACTTTTATTTATTTTGTTCATTATTAGAAAATTAAAGTAATTTAAAAATTTGAATATTATTCATTTAAAAAAATTAAAATGATTAAATTATAAGTTAAATTTTTTTTAATCGAAATTAATTCTTTCTTTTTCAAATACAAGAGGAAGATTTCTTACTTGGGTAAATATAAAGCCAACATACTCTCCTATTATACCAAGCATAAAAACTAAAAAAGAAATACCAAAAAATAAGCCTAGAATTAAAGGAGTTAAACCAAGTTGAAATGAGTTCCAGTATAAAAGCTTGTAACATAAAAAAAATAACCCAACTACTAAAGAGACAATACTTGTAAAGAATCCAAAAAGAGTAACGAATCTCAAAGGTATTTTAGAGTGCTTAACAATGCCCAGTAATGCAACATCAATAAGAGAGTAAAAATTACTATTTGATTTACCTTCAATTCTTTTTGGTCTATTAAATTCTAATACATCAACTTTATCTATAACTTCTAATATTAAACCCCTTTGGTATGGATAAGGGTCGTTAATTTTTTGTAATTCATGAATAATTTTTTTGTCAAATAAACCGCTGCCCGACGTTCTTTCTGTTAAATTTACTTCTGAGGCTAGTTTCATAAATTTGTAATAAGCTATTTTAAATTTTTCAAAAAAATAATTTTCATTTGAAGTTGTTCTTTTCAAAAGAACTACTCTTGAACCATTTTCCCATTTTTTTAACAAATCAGGAATTAGTTCTGGAGGATCTTGGAAATCAGCGCATAAAAGTATAACAGCATCTCCTTTTGCTTGTAATATTCCATAATATGGTGAGCGAGTATAACCAAAATTTCTGTTATTAAATATTGCTTTAACTTTTCTGTTTTTTTTACAAATTTCTCTAATTATTGATTGGGAGTTATCTGTTGAGCAATTATCTATAAAAATTTTTTCGAAATCATAATCAAGATCTTTAGTATAAAGTTCTATTTGATTTGATAATTCTTCAATATTTTTTTCTTCATTGTAAGTTGGAATTACAATACTAATAATTTTTTTCATAAAATAAATTCAATTTTAATTAAGAGGTATACTCTATCCACAACTCTTGTTTTGTCAAACATACATCTATGCCAACTTTTAATAATAACTTTCTATTGTTCTATGCATACCTTGCTCTATATTAAATTTTAATTTCCATCCTAATAATCTTGCTTTTTTATTAGAACAAGTGCTTCTTTTAAAGTTGGTTCTTATGTAGGGGTTTTTTTGCTTTTTATAAATAACTTTTAAGCATTTTTTTTTAAAAATTTTATTGACTAATAAATTTGCAACATGTTTTATTGAATGCTCATCTTCACTTGATATATTGTATGCTTCTCCAGTTTTTCCTTTAAATAAAACATGGAATAATCCAATTATAAAATCAGCTATATAACAAAAATTTCTAATTGATTTACCATCTGAATGTAAAATTATATCTTTATTTTGAACAATTGAACTTATAAAATCAGCATATATTCTACCATCATCTAAATTAACACCAGGACCATAAGTGTGAGCAGGTCTTATAATTTGAATTGGAATTTTTTTTTGTTTAAACCATGAAATACAAATATTTTCTGCCATTCTTTTACTTTCTAGGTAACAATTTTCAACAGCTGTTGGATCTAAAGAACCATATAAATCCTCAGAAATAGGACGTAATTTATCATCAACATGACCACTAACTGCAGTTGTGCTAAAAAAAATAAATTTATTTAATTTATTTAGTTCTGCAAATTTTAGTAATTCAATCGTTCCTAAAATATTTGGAGACAAAATATCAATTGGATTTTTAAAAAGTTTAGGAGACGCAACACTTGCTGCATGAAAAATATAATTATATTTTGGTTTTAGTGTAATTTTTTTTTCAATTGATTGAACTTTGACAGTTAGAAAATCATCAAAATAATTTTTATTATTAAAAATTTTACGTGCTTTTTTCTTATCTCTAACTATACAATCAATCTTAATATTAAGTTTTTTTTTTTTATTAATTAAAAATAGTATTTTAATTAAATAACTTAAGATAAAACCTGTCCCTCCAGTAATAAGAATTTTTTTATTTTTTAATAAATTCCAATTAAGAGGTTCTTTAATGATTACAGAAAAATCATCATTTAAAATTTTAAAAAAATTATTATTCATTATAAATTCATTTACCGATTTTAATTTTGATAAAGCTATTTTCTTAAATAAAATTGTAATTATATACATAAATACAAAAGTTGTATAATTTTAATTTAAAATATTATTAATTAAATACAAATTACCTTTGATTTTAATTGACTAATTTTAAAGCATTAAAATATTTTAATATTCCTGATAATATTTGAAAGTTAGATAAACTTGTTTTATCATCATTATAAAAAAATAAGCTTTGTAGATAAATTTTTTTAAAACAATTTTAATAAAAAATTTCTACTTTTTGATTATAGAATTATGCAAGATAAACTCAATAATAAGGATATAAAATAAGAAATGAGATAGTAAGAATAAAAAAAACGTAAGTAAATTGTGTAAAAATAATTATAGAGGACAAGTTTTTTTTAAATTTAGTTTTTAGAAAAATATATAAAATTACATACTATTTTTTTTTATAACAGCATAATTCCAAATATAATCATGATATCTTGGCATAGACCAAGGAAGAATAGATGGTGTAAATTCTAAATCGTATTTATCATACTCCTCTTTCCTTATTCTTTTACTCATCATAAGTGCATAAATTTCTAATTTGTGTACATCACTTCTAGACCCAAAATTTAAATTTGTTAAAAAATTATTTGTAACACTATATTTATCTTTATCTTTTAAAAATTTTGAGTAAGTCACACTTTCTGGAGAGTTTGCTCTATTAGAAAATGTTTTACTTCCATAATTTATTTTAAAATTAGAAAACAATAAAATTACACATACAATAATTATTGAATTTAATTTAAGATTATTTTTGTTTAAAAAAGATTTTAAAATCACATACGTTAAAAAAATTGGCATTATATAAAGAATATGAGCTACTTGAGAGGTTGTCTTATTTCCAAACATATTTTCATTTCTTAAAAAAACTAAAATAATAAATGATAATATTAGAAAATATGAAAAAACATGATCTTTTTTATAATTTTTAAGAACAAGTATAAACGGTATAAGAAATAAAAATAAAAAAATTACAAAAAATTTAAATAAATCAAAATTAACTTTAATCATATTTAATTTATATGCTTCAAATATATTTTTTAAATTAGTCTCATCTTTTTGAAAATTCATTATGTAAGGTTCTGCGTGATAAAATGTTTCAAAATTTTGAAAAATACTGCCTAATGAAGTCCAACCATTTAATAATAATGTCTGATAATATTCACTTAATTTAAATGGATTAAATATCGCTAAATCTGAATTTGATATTGGTTTTTCTATTATAACCCAAGTCAGCATATTTAAAAAAATAAATAATGACAAAATATAAAACAGAATATCTTTTCGAACTATTTTAAATTTAAAAAAATAATAAACAGGAAATATAGCAAAAATAAACATTATACCTGGTTTTGTAACTAATAAAAAAAGAGACAAATATGAGTTACATTTAATTGATGTCTCATCAGTATTTTCAAAATTCGCCAGTAATAAAATAAAAATTAGTACAGAAAATATTCCAGAAAACATCAAAGAGTATGCAATGTAATTTTCAAAAGAATAAAACAAAATAATGAATAATAAAAAATAATAAATATAATCAATTTTCTTATAATTATTATTAACTTCATAAAATAAATAGCAGGCTAAAGTTAAAAAATTACAAATTAATAAATATCTTATTTCTAAAAGTGAGATTAAAGTTAAATCGGTAACTAAAATTGATGCTACACTAAATACAGAGGTTGGAAATAATGGATGAGCAGTAAGTGTTGCAGGATAATAAGTAAAATTTTTAATGTTTCCAATA
>MDSY01099804.1_pt1 | contig 19269 bp, 19 predicted proteins | sample 811131 | NCBI WGS metagenome assembly MDSY01 (sample SAMN05326643, study PRJNA326480) | marine metagenome | isolation source: seawater | place: Atlantic Ocean: South West | collected 2010
TAATTATGGTAACAAAATTATTATTATTTCAGAAATTTCTATTACTGGAATTACAGTTAAGCCAGTTGGTGCAGGAACACTTAAAATGAATTTAAAAAGTAGTGATGGTTTAACCATCGTTAAAACCTCCTCATTTAGTGTTAGTTCTGGCGAGCAGAACATAGTTTTAGATTGGACGAATATTTCTCCAGGGACTTATTTTATTGACGCAGATGGCTCATCGATGACTTTAACAATTAATGGGAGTCCTGCTGTAAATGATTTTGAGATAGTGGGTGTTTTATCATCAGAAAAGTACTGTTATGAGAATTGGGGGTCTGGATATTCACCAAGTGGAAATTATGGGTTTTTTACAAAATTAAAATTAATGGCAGGTAATGAATGTGCTAGAGTTCCTGTTAATGTAGTGATTGATGCTAATAACAATAAATGTTTAACTGTTGGTGCCAATACAATTATTTCAGGAGAAGTTAAGATTTTCCCAAATCCATCCAATTCAGCGTTTACAGTATCTAATGCTTTCGGAGAACTTAATATTTTTGATGTTAAGGGGGCTAAAATTGCCCGCTATGAATTAACAGGTAATTCAAAAACATTTGGTAATACGCTTGAGAACGGAATTTATTTTATTCAAATCAATTCTAATGGAAATTCAATAACACGTAAAATAATAAAAAAATAAAAAAGTTTTGTTTTTTGTTGAAAAGGGTAATCATTCAAGATTAGAATCCTTTCTTATTGTTTTTATGTTAACAATTATTTAAAAAAAGTATTTTTCTGGAATAACTTCGCTATAAATTTGGGTTTATGTTTAGAAAGGTGCTTTTTTTGCTTTTGATTAGCCCTGTTTTTGTTCTTGCAGATCCAGATTCTCTAAGTTTGACTTCAGGCGTTAAATTAGAAGTGAAGCCTGTTGAGGTTATATGGAACGTAAATGACAGCTTATACCATGTTCCAGCATACGATTTATATTGTGGGTTCAATAGAAAAAATATTTGGGGTGAAAAAGTAGATCAAACCAAAAAAGTAGATACAACAACAATTCACATACTGCACGATTCATGTGATTTTCATAGTCCTTGGGTTGGAAGATTAACTTCAGGTTACGGATGGAGGCACAATAGACCGCACTATGGTGTTGATATTAAACTTCAGACTGGCGACAGTGTAAGATCGGTTTTTGACGGTATGGTTCGAATATCTCGTTACAGTGCAAGTTATGGAAATGTAGTTGTTGTTAGGCATACTAACGGACTAGAAACATTATATGCACACTTGCATAAAAGAGTTGTTAAAGAAGGGGATGAAATATTTGTAGGTAATATATTAGGACTGGGTGGTAATTCAGGGAGGAGTTATGGCAGCCATTTACATTTTGAAACTAGATATTTAGGAGAACCCATAAATCCTCTGGATATATTTAATATTAATGATTCTACCTTTGAAGTAAAAAGAGACTCCTTGTCTTTGTCTTCCAAAAGCTTTAATTTTTTAAAAGAAGTAAGGCGAATTAAACATCACAGGGTAAGGAGTGGCGACAGCTTATGGCGTATATCCAAAAGGTACGGAGTGTCGATTACAAAACTATGTAAGTTGAATGGTATTAGTAGAAAGAAAACTTTAAGAATAGGGCAAAGAATTCGATACAATTAATTAATTTTGAGCGAAAATAATTTGATGAGGATTAAATTTTTAGATTGTTTCAATATTAGTAACTCTTCTTTAAAGTCTTCGTTTGGAATTCCGCTGAAAACACCATTCAAATATTTTTTCAGTTGTATTATGTTTTATATTAGCTCTTTTAAAGTCGATAATAATAAAAATGTCTTAAATTGCTTAAGATTGGAAAATAAGTAAAATGTATTTGAAACTAAAAAATATTAATCTCGTTAGAGTAACTGTGAATAAAAATTTGATTATTATTTTATTGTCGCTTTCTGGACTGTTTGTGCAGGCTCAGAAAACATACGTTCCAGTTCCGAAACCCTACCAAGACAAAACAAAGGGTGTTGATATAGATTCAACAAAATCAGATACCACTGCTCAGGAAATTAACACAACAGTTGATTATGATGTTTCCGATCTTTTTAATTTAGATTTGTCCGAATCCGAAAGGGCTCAAGCAAAGGCTATAATCGAAGTGTTTACTCAGCAGATAAGTGATGATACCAATGCTATCGGTGCTTTTATTAATAGAGGGTCTTATTGGGCTACATTAGGTCTTCATGTTCAGGCAATTAAAGATTATGACAAAGCTTTGGAGATTGATAACCAACAGCCAATAATTTATTACAATAGAGCCCTAAGTAAAGCTAGATTCTTTTATACTTATGATGCTTGTTTAGATTTGAAATACGCCAGAGACTTAGGACTCCAACAAGCAAACACCTTAATGATTCAACAATGTGGAAGGCATATGGTGAAATTAAATGCTCTTTCAGATACGAGTGTTTCCAAATAATTTATTTGAAAGTCTAGATTCAAACAGTAATCACTAAATCTGGATATTGATTAACTTTTTCTTCTTTTTCATTTGTTTAAGTCTAAACAAAAAGTGTGATTTAATTTCCATTGTACTGGATGAATTTCATCATAATTATTTATCGGATTCACTTAGAATACGTTTTCATAAAAATAGATCACATTAACAAATACATTGCCCAAGATAGCACAAATGCTAAAGCTTCGCTGATGGGTGTTTTGTGTATTTCTATGAAGTATTCTATGACCTTAAGAATGCTTTTGGAATAAGTGTAATGAATGCTTTTTAGGTTTTTGTTCAAAAGTGTTAAAAGTACCACCAAAAACTTGATTTTAACGATTAGTTTTTTGCTTTACTGTTGAAAAATGTGTCTTTGAATTTGTAACGATTTAATTATTGCTGCGTATTTTTACGACAAATATTTTTCTATTTATGAAAAGCTTAACAATAATTATTCTCCTTGTGAGTTTGGGCAAATTGTCTGCCCAAAAAACAGTTGTTGATTCTGCAAAAATAAAAATCGAAAAATTTTACAATAGATTGCTTTCTGATTCTTTAAGAAATCGTTTAAAAGCCCAAATAGTGCATATGAATAAATACATTGCCCAAGATAGTATTAATTCAAAAGCTTTTTTACAAAGAGGAATATATTATTCTCAATTAGGTTTGCAAGTAGAGGCGATATCTGATTATGATAGATCTTTGGCTTTAGACTCGAATGAATCTGTTGCTTATTTTAATAGAGGATTAGCAAAGGCAAGATTTATTTACTCGTATGAGGCTTGCTACGATTTAAAAAAGGCCCATCAATTAGGAATTGAACAAGCCGAAAACATTTATAAAACTTATTGTAAATTATATTTAAAAAGATTGGATCAAGAAATAGTAATTAAATAAAGAGAAATAATATTTCAAATAAATTAAAACTCCAGGCATTGATCTGGAGTTTTTTGTTGGAAAATAATTAAAACTAAGTTCGATTCATATAGAATGAAACCCAATAGTGAAAATTCAGGTTTACTATAGTATATCCGTTTTTATTAAAATAGCCTATGAGAGTTTTAGACAACGTTTTAGATGGATTAATGAGGCGATATAGGGAAAGGGTACCTGATGTAAGTAAGGTAACGAGTGCTTTAATTGATCATAATATTATCCAAAAGCAAGAAGATATAAGTAATGATCATATTGCCTTCCGAACTATTGGAGTACCTCACCTTGGGATAGCATCCCTAGAAAAGATTTTTTTAAAACATGGTTATTTGCCTAAAGATGAATATTTTTTTGAAAGAAAGAAATTAAATGCTCGTTGGTATGCTCCGCCAAATTCGAAATATCCACGAATATTTTTAAGTGAGTTAAAGGTTAGTGATCTTCCTAAAGATTACCAAAAAATTATTACCTCATATACTGATGAAGTGAAATCTGATCCAGTAGATAACATAGATTTGGACTCAGGAGAAGATATAGATTTATTTCTACATAAATCATTATGGAGGCTTCCTTCTTGGAGTGATTATAAAAAATTACAAGAAGTTAGTGAATACGCAGCTTGGGTTATTTATAATCGTTACTATTTAAATCATTACACTATATCAGTTCATAACCTACAGGATGGATATAGTACAATTAAACAGTTTAATAAATTTATTTCTTCAATTGGAATAATTTTGAATGATTCAGGTGGTGAAATTAAAATTAGTAAAGATGGCCTGCTTCAGCAAAGTTCAACAGTATCAGAAATGGTTGAAGCGAGCTTTAATGGTGGTGAAAAAAAAAATGATTCCAGGCTCTTACATAGAATTTTGCGAAAGAAAAGTTTTACCGCAATTCAAACATCTAGAAATTAGTCGAATAAAAAGAGAACACCGCAGAGATGGTTTTGAAACTGGTAATGCCGACAAGATTTTTGAAAGCACCTATTTAAATCAAACCGAAAAAAGAGATAGTAATTAATATTCGTCTGCTTTGAAGCAACGGACTCTAAATTAAGAACCCATGAAAAATATTGTGACATTAGGATTAGGAAAAGTTGGAACACTCGTTGGTGTTTTACTAAGTGAAAGATATACAGTAACAGGAATAGATAAACAGGCGCCGCATTATGATTTTGAATTACCCTTTAATGTTTTGGAAGGAGATGTTACAAATGCAGCTTTTGTGCGAGAAATATTAGAGGGCAAAGATGCTGTGGTTTCGGCTTTACCTTATTTTTTAAATAAGTCAATTGCTACCATCGCCCATGATTTAGGTATTCATTATTTTGATTTAACAGAAGATGTAGAAACTACAAATTATATTAGAAATCTAAGTAAGACTTCAAAGGGAGTAATGGCACCACAATGTGGGCTTGCTCCTGGTTTTATAGGTATTGTTGGCGCCCACTTAGCCAATGATTTTACAAAGGTTCGAGATATAGAATTAAGAGTTGGCGCTTTGCCACGTTATCCTAATGGACAAATGGCTTATTCATTTACTTGGTCACCTGCTGGGGTTATTAATGAATATATTAATGATGCCGAAGCAATTCATCATGGTGAACGAAAAATGGTTACTTCATTAAATGGTTTTGAATATATTAATATCGGTGGTCGCGAGTTTGAGGCGTTCACAACATCAGGAGGACTCGGAACAATGTGTGAAACTTATGAAGGAAAAGTAGATACCCTCAATTATAAATCAATTAGGTACCCAGGTCACGGGAAACTAATGAAGTTTATGATTAGTGAATTAATTATGAAGGATGATAAAGAAACGCTTACTAAAATTCTTGAAAACGCTAAACCACCTGTAAAGGAAGATGTTGTTTATATATATGCAGTAGTAGAAGGTTGGCAAGGGGAGAAGTTATTTAGGAACGAATATTATAAAGCCTTTTATCCTCAAACAATACAGGGTCAAGAATGGAGAGCGATATCATGGACAACAGCCGCTTCAATTGCTGCAGTAATTGAAATGGTTGATAAAGGAGATTTGCCTTCAAAAGGTTTTATTAAACAGGAAGAAATTCCTTATGATAAATTGATTGAGACTGAAAATGGCAAATACTATATTTATGGAGATACAGGTGTGTAAGAAAATATTCATGTCTAACATAATTAGAATCTTCAATTATTCCCCCCTCTTTTTGTTAAGTTTTAAGCTCAAAAGCTAATTGAATGTTTACAAACTGGGAATGAATTTTATAGAATTAGATTGTAATTTGAACTTTTAATTTTTAAACCCTTCTTCAAAAAACTAAAAGCATGAAAAATATTTTAAATAAAAATAAACTTAATGCTCCATTTTTGGGCGTAAGTACAGGAAATAAAAGCTGGAAAGGTAATGGTGATACATTTACCATAAATTCTCCTGTGGATGGTAAAAAAATTGGTATCGTTCAAGGAGGAACAAAAGCCGATTTTAATAAGGTTTTAAAAAAATCCGAAAAGGCATTTAAGGAATGGCGACAAATGCCAGCGCCTCAAAGAGGTGAAATTGTTCGTCAGTTTGGAGATGAGCTTAGAAAACAAAAACAATCTCTTGGAGAGTTAGTTTCATACGAAATGGGTAAAAGCTTACAGGAAGGTTTAGGAGAGGTTCAGGAAATGATTGATATTTGCGACTTTGCTGTTGGGTTATCACGTCAATTATATGGGCTTCAAATGCACTCTGAAAGGCCAGAACATCGTATGATGGAGCAATGGCATCCGCTGGGGATTGTAGGTGTTATTTCGGCATTTAACTTTCCTGTAGCTGTTTGGGCTTGGAATACCACTCTAGCTTGGGTATGTGGGAATGTATGTGTTTGGAAACCTTCGGAAAAAACACCTTTTACGGCATTAGCTTGTCAAGAAATAATTAAAAAAGTACTCAAAAAGAATAAATTACCTGAAGGTATTTGTTCAATTATTATTGGAGGAAGAGATATTGGAGCGCAAATGGCTACCAATCCAAAAGTAGCATTAGTTTCAGCAACAGGTTCAACTAGAATGGGTAAAAGTGTTGCCCAAGTTGTTGCAGGAAGATTAGGCAAGTCTATTCTTGAATTAGGTGGTAATAATGCTGTTATAATTACTGAAAATGCCGATTTGTCTCATGCCGTTCCAGCAGTTGTTTTTGGGGCTGTAGGAACTTGTGGACAAAGGTGTACATCTACCCGAAGAATAATTATACATGAATCTCAATATGTTTTATTAGTTGATAAATTAGTGAAAGCTTACAAGCAATTAAGAATAGGTAGCCCTTTAGATGAAAACAATCACGTAGGCCCTTTAATTGATAAAGCAGCTGTTAAATCTTATAATACAACCATTGTTAAAGCCGTTCGAGAAGGAGGGAAGGTTTTAGTAGGGAACGAAGTGTTGTCGGGTAAAGATTTTAAATCAGGATGTTACGTTAAGCCAACCATTATTGAGGCAAAAAATAAAATGACAGTTGTGCAGCATGAAACCTTTGCCCCTATTCTGTATGTAATGAAATATTCAAACCTTGAAGATGCTATTGAAATTCAAAATTCAGTCCCTCAAGGATTGTCATCAAGCATATTTAGTTTAAATATAAGGGAGAGTGAGCAGTTTCTTTCCTATTCAGGTTCTGATTGTGGAATTGCAAATGTAAATATAGGAACATCTGGAGCAGAAATAGGTGGTGCTTTTGGTGGTGAAAAAGAAACAGGAGGAGGTCGAGAATCTGGCTCTGATGCTTGGAAGGCCTACATGAGAAGACAGACTTGTACAATTAATTACGGTGAGAGTTTACCGCTTGCTCAAGGTATAAAGTTTGAATTGTAACGAGAAATTATAATATACCAAATAAGGAATTCATTTGAAAAAAAAAAGCCCATCAAAAGACGGGCTTTTTAAATTTATTATCAAACAAAATTTATACGTTGGAATGCAACTCCTCATTTAACTCAATTGTTTTTGGGTTTGGCTTACAAACAATCTTTCCAGATTGTGAATCTTGGATAAATAATAATTTATCTTTTCCGTTTAAATCCATTCCTTTTACAATGTTTTCGCCAGCAGCTACAACATCATTATTCAAGTTTACAGGTTCGTTGTTAGAATTGTAAAGAGAAATTTTACTTCCAGCAGTTATATAAACTCCAGCTGCAATCGTACAGCCAAAACCTAAAGAAATTCCTGTTCCGGCGTTGGCACCTAATAAACATTCCTGACCAATCGAAATTATGTTTTTGTTACCACCTGAAAGGGTTCCCATAATAGAAGCACCTCCTCCAATATCCGTGTTTTTATCTACTACAACACCTCCAGAAACACGTCCTTCAACCATTGCATTTCCTTTCGTTCCTGCGTTAAAGTTCACATATCCAGCTGGCATAACAGTAGTTCCTTCTCCTAAATATGCTCCTAATCTTACTTGCGATCCTGAAACAACTCTAGTTCCTGTTGGTGCGTGATAGTTTACCATGTATGGAAACTTATCGATGTGTGATACTTGTAATGGCTCAGTGAAGATGTATTTAGAAATTTCAGCTGATAAATCATCAGGTAAAACAGGACCTTTATTCGTCCATGCAACATTTGTTAATTTTCCAAATGCTCCGTTTAAGTTTGTGCCATGTGGCTCAACGCATCTTTGTGATAAAGCTTGCAATTTGAAATAACCTTCAGTTGCAGATGCAACTTCTTGATCTTTATTAAATAAGAAATAAACAACAACTTCAGAATTGTAGTAAGCATGACTGTTAGAATAATTGTCAAGGAAGTTTTTAATTGCAACAATATTCCCGTGACCTGAAATATCACTGTGGAATGGAGAAAATTTATTGTAGCAATCATTTAATTGCTCAATATTTAAAACATATTCAGCATTTTCCCCGAATTTAACGCCAACAATATCCGCAAAAACTGCTGCAGTTCCATATGACGCTTGCCAATTAATTAATGGGAAAAAAGCATCTAAAGTTTTATCGCCCTTACTTCTCTTAACCCCTAAGGCAAAAGCTAAAGGTTTTTGGTACCCTTTTCTTGCTTCAACTGAAGCAACATAGGTTTTAAAATCTTCAACAGTATTCATATTGTAAAATGTTAGTGATTGAGTTGTATAAATATATTTGTAAAATTAATTCTTTTTTGATTGCAACCAGTCACCATAGGTCCCTTTTAAATAACCCTCTTCAGTAAAGTAGTCTATTACAGGATTGATTTTGGTTTTTGAGAAATATTGAGGAACATTCATTACGATACGACCATTAGAATCAAGAAATGCAAAATGAGGGAAAGTAAGTTTATTATTACTCAATGCTAAAGCTAGTTGGTGTATTCCATTTTGGTTAACTAACTCTTGCCCTTGGTAATTGATTTTACCTTTTTCATTGATTACTAATTTCACACAATGGAAATTATTATTCAATTTTTTGGCTGTACTTGGCTCTCTAAAACTTTCTTTATCCATTAAGTTTGAAGTAACACTTTGAGGATGGATGATGTGAACCATTATTTTCTTCTTATCTCTTTTTGCTGCTTTTATCGCATCTTCAAAATTTTCCCATTTCACTAAATCTTTGGGAGCCTCGTAACCAGGTGTGTAAACTTCCTTAAATTCTTTCACAAAACCAGGAACGTCCCTTGAGGAAACAAATACTCCTTCTGCGACAAAGGCAAGGTAACCATATAAGTCAGGAACTTTTTGAAATCCTTTTAGAGGCATATTGGCCTTGAGGCTATCACCAAATAAAAGAATAAATGTAGGGTAGGACATTTGTCCTTGACTGAGTTCTATAGCAACATCATGAGTGCTTTTTCTTCCTCTGCGTGCAAACTGAGAATATTGATTCTTTTTTTGTAAAAATTCAGTTTTAATAGGATTGTATACCTTCTTCATATTTAGAGCAGTTATACTATCCATGTTAGTCTTAATACCTTTTTTAAATGGTTTTAGATATTCACTTAAACTATTTAATGATTTGGCTTTTTTAAGTTGCTTTAAAGACTTCGTTAAATAATTATATTCTTCTTTAGAAAAAGTAGATTTTACGTACTCTGATTTAAGAGATTTTTTAAAACTTTTAAAATTAGTTTTGCTTCTTTTTTTTATTTTATTAGAGTCAGATTCCAACTCAAGGGAAGTCTTTTTTATCAGTTCAAAAAAAGCAAGTTTATGATTTATAGCATTAGCTTTAGAAAGAATTAAGGAGTCGTTTGATTTAATTTTTTCTTCAAGACTGGTTAAATCATCTTTCAAACTATCAAGAATATGCCTAACTGTTATTGATTGAGAATTGGTGAATAATTTACCTTGAAAAATTATTGAATCTTTTGTTTCAGCATCTAATTTAACTGGATAAAAATTTGCGTTTAAATAATTGGCTATGTTTTGATCTTGAAATGTTGTTGCATCCATTCTTTTACACCAGCCACACCAATCAGTATAAACATCAATAAACATAGGTTTAGGATTGATTTTTGATAACGAATCAGCTTCTTGTAATGAAAGCCAGTTTATTGGTCCTTTATTTTTTTGAGCAAATGTTAAACTTGCTGCAGTAACTAGAAAGGCTGTAAAAAGTAGTTTAAACATGAATAAGAAACTTAATTTTAATACGGTTTGCAAAGATACCTACAAAATAATAAATGATTAGTTTTGCAGTTATCTAAAGTAGCACTTTATGTGCCAAGACAAAAAAATTGCGGTTAACAAAAGTTAAAATAATATCCATTTTACTCATGACTTTCTTTTTGAGTCAAGTAAAAGCTCAAGGACCAACAGGAGTTTGGAGTATTGGCATAACTGGATCTGTAGAATATTTCCTTAGGACTTTAAAAGATGCTGAAAGATTTAATTTAGACACGAATTTTGTCTTTGGTTTAACCGATAAAGAATATATTGAGCAACGTAATAATGCTGATAAACCATATTTCCCAGGAAAAACATTTGGCTTTTTGTTAGATTACAGAATTGGACCTCGTTTAAATATTGAAACGGGGTTAAGATTTGTTGAGGGCGGCTCAAAAGTAGTGGTTAGTGATTTCACAAATCTTCCTTTAATTCAAGAATTTGGAGCTGTTAATTTAGGTGAAACTGTAAAAAGTAAATTTCATTTATTAGAAGTGCCTTTAATTATTCGACAAAGGCTAGGAAGAGCCAATAAGTTTGACTTGGGTAAACGTAAAACAGGTTCTTCCTTGACGAATATGTATCGTCATTTTTTTGTGAGTTATGGTTTAGGGCTTGGGGTGCCAATTAATAACAGTAATTTTTATAATGGAATTGAATACTACAATTTATCCGGTAATATGGGTATTGCAGCTCTTGGTGGAGTTGGTTTTCATATGAATACAAGATCACCCTTTTTTTTCAACGTAAGAGCGCATGGTAGATTAACTCTTTTAAGTTATTACGAATATGCACCTGTTAAATCATTTCAAAATAGTTTAGGGGCTGAAATTAAAATCGGTTATAGATTTCCTTATGAATCTAAAGAAGAAACGAATAGAAAACCTACCGATTGTGCTTCCTTCACAGACGCACCGGATGTATCAAGTCGGCCAAAATTAGTATTTGGCATGAAGTATGGAGCTCAATCTAATTTTGTAATGGGAGCAAGCGCCTCTGACCCTCTGATTGGTTTTAAGGGGGTCATTCCAGCAAATGAATTGCAAATTGAAACTGCAGTTGGTGAAATGCAAACAATCTTCACTCCCCATTTGGGTTTACATTTTGAATATTTATTTCATTCTAATTTCTCATTAGGTATAAGTCCTGCATGGAATGAACGTGGTTTCAAATCGTATCACACATATTTTTTAGATGATGATCGAACACTTAAAACAAGACAAAGAGCATATGTTGATTACATCGACTTACCTATTAAGATTCTGTATTATCCAAGTCCTAAATTCTTTGTGCATAGTGGATTCATAATTTCCATGAAAATATCAGACCGACTTTATGATTATTATCAAGTATATGATGGCTTGAACAATTATCCTGATGATAATATTAACTTTGCAAAAAAAATAAAAGTGAAAGAATATTTTGGAGACGCGATTGATGGCTTTTCGATGGGTTGGGAAATAGGGGGTGGAGCGCATATTGATGATGCTTTTTCTGTTTCTGCTCAATTATCAATGCATGAGGGAATCTTTCCAAAAGGGAATGGAAGGCCTCATATTTGGAATACTACTTTATCGGTTTCTGCATATTACTTTTTTCTGAAAAAATAGTGAGGGTTTTAATATTTATATCATTTTTCATAATAGCCTTATCTCAAAGTGTTAAAGCTCAAGATGCAGTTGCAAACGAGGTGCAAAAAAGATTTAAAGAACAATCTTATTTAAGTGCTCACTTAGATTACGCTTTTACTTTTTTAAATGGTACCGGAGGAAATGAAAGGGCCCAGTATTATGAGGATTATATTCAAGATTTAAATAACAATGGTATTTTCGCAGAGGGAGGACTTTACGGAAGGAATGGAATATCTTTTGGAATATCTTGGGATCAATTTATAAGTAAACGATACGCTATGCATTATCAAGCAAGCTATTGGCAAACGGGTTACCGTGAAAAATTAAATGTTTCAGGTGGAAATGAGTTCGGTCAAGTTATTCAAACTAAATTATTGAAGGCTAATTTAAATTATTTACACTTATTAGGAGGATTTAAGTATTACAGTGATTATGGTATAACACTTACACTAGGTGCTTTTGTAAATTATAATGTTTTTGATAAAGTGAAGAATGAGGAAATGTCAAATGTTACGGGTAGGTTTGGTGAGTCAGATACTACGATTAGCCAAGATTTATATTTTCATGAGTATTTTGGTGAAAATCGAACTGTGTTTTTAACAGGAGGAGTTTTTAGTATTGGTTTTAAATGGTATGATTTGGAGTTTGATGCTTCTATCAAGGCCACTGGGCCTATTTTAGATGTTATCGATGATAAAATATTTAATGTTTATCAATTTGGGATAAGATATACAATTCCTATTAGACAAGAAGATTAATAATTTTAGCCCAAAAATTTCATCTTGTTTATAACATGCTATTTTGGTTGACAATTAATTATTTTGCGTTAACTAATTTGCTTTTAAATCAGTACTTTTGCCCATTCATTAACACGAGCGAAGCATTATGCCAAACAGAAAGTTTGTTTTTGATTTTGATAGTACATTAACTTCGGTTGAAGGTCTAGATGTATTAGCTGAGATTTCTTTAAAGGATAATCCTGAAAAAGAGCGCATTGTGAATGAAATTCAGGAAATAACAGATTTAGGAATTGATGGAGATATATCATTTACTGATTCCCTCAGTAGAAGAATAGCACTTTTAAAAGCCAATAAAACTCAATTAGTTGAATTGATTGCGTTTTTAAAAACAAAGCTTTCCTTTTCCATTGAAGCAAATAGACCATTTTTTGATCAATACAAGGATCAAATTTATGTTATTTCATGTGGGTTTAAAGAATTTATAGATCCGGTTGTTGAGGAGTTAGGAATTATTCCTGAAAGAGTTTTCGCCAATACATTTGAGTTTGATGAATTTGGAAACATTATTGGCTTTGATCAATTAAATCCACTTTCGCAGCATAATGGTAAAATTAATTGCTTGAAAGGTTCTGGTATAAAAGGTGAAATACAAATTATTGGTGACGGTTATTCCGATTTCGTAATGAAAAAAGACGGGGTTGCAGATAAGTTTTTTGCCTATACTGAAAATGTATCAAGAAAGAAAGCTACGGATAATGCCGACTATGTAGTTGCAAGTTTAGATGAGTTTTTGAAAATAAATCAAATATAGAGGATATGGTAGTTTCGTTTCCGAAAAATAAAATTAACGTACTCCTTTTAGAAGGAGTACATGCTGATGCTGTTGAAGCTTTTAAAAAAGAGGGATACAATGTAGAGTATTCACCTGATAGTTTAACAGAGAACGAACTAGTTGAAAAAATTAAAGGTGTTCATGTTGTTGGAATTCGTTCTAAAACAAAAATTACGCGCAGAGTTGTTGAAGCGTCTGATAAGCTTTTAGCTGTTGGCGCATTTTGTATTGGAACTAAGCAAATTGATCTTGACGCTTGTAAGCTAAAGGGTGTTGCTGTTTTTAATGCTCCATATTCAAATACTCGTTCGGTTGTTGAATTAGCAATAGGTGAAATTATTATGTTAATGAGATCAACTTTTGTGCGTAGTCAAGAACTTCATCAAAGTATTTGGAAGAAAACAGCTGCAGGATCAAGAGAGGTTAGAGGTAAAGTTTTAGGTATTATAGGTTACGGTAACATTGGAAAACAATTATCTGTTCTGGCTGAAGCGATGGGCATGAAAGTTATTTTTTATGACCAACTAGAAAAGCTAGCACTTGGAAATGCTGAAAAACGAAACTCTATGAAGGAAGTCTTTGCAGAGTCAGATGTTATCTCGCTTCATGTTGATGATAATCCAGAAAATAAAAATTTGATTGGTGCAGAGGAATTTGCTCAAATGAAGGACTCTGTCGTTTTTATAAACCTAGCAAGAGGATTTGTCGTTGATATTGCAGCATTAGTTGCAGCTCAAAATTCAGGTAAAGTTGCAGGTGCGGCTGTGGATGTTTATCCTGTTGAACCTAAATCTAACGATGAGCCTTTTGAATCCGAATTATCTGGCCAACCAAATACGATTTTAACTCCGCACATTGGAGGGAGTACTATGGAGGCTCAAAAGCATATTGGGAATTTCGTTCCTACTAACATTATTTCATATGTTAATACTGGGTCATGTTTTGATGCTGTAAACTTACCAAAAGTGAAAGTCGCTCCCCAAAGAGATGCACACCGCTTTTTATTAATTCATGATAATGTTAGTGGTGTAATGGCTGAGGTTAACAATATTTTAGCTAAGTATGAAATGAATATAACGGGCCAGTCCTTAAAGACCGATGAGCAAGTTGGTTATCTAGTTACTGATGTAAATAGAAGCTACAACGAGGATATAATAGAAGAATTAAAAGGGATAAAAGGTAAAATAAAATTCCGCCTTTTATTCTAAAAAGAAAAAAACGTATTTTTGACTAATTATTTTTGAATTATGGCAGAAGATAAAAAAGGTTTAAAGCAGGATCAAGCACCAGAAGCTCTAGAAGATTCATTAAATAAAACAGAAGTTTTATTAGAAGAGAATAAAGACTTAATTTCAAAAGTATTAATTGGAATCGCTGTATTAGTTAGTGGATACTTCGTATACAACAATTGGGTTGCTGAACCAGCTGAGAAAGCGGCATTTGATGATGTTTGGCAAGCACAAAAATATTTTGAGCGAGATTCTGTTGAAAAAGCTATTGAGGAATTTGATTTTGTTGCAAGTGAACATAGTGGTACGAAAGCTGGAAATATGGCTAATTTATACCTAGGGTTATCGCAATTAAAAAGTGGTGAATTTGATGCCGCATTAAATTCATTTGAAAACTTTGAGGCAACTGGGAAACTATTCCCTGGTTTAAAAGTTGGTTTAATTGGTGATTGTCATAGTGAGTTAGAGGCAACCGAAGAAGCTGTTGCAAATTATAAAAAAGCTGCTAAGCTTTTAGATTCGAAATCAGTTTCACCATATTTTTTAAAGAAAGCAGGTATTTTACTTGAACAAAACGGTGATTTTGACGGAGCAATTGAGGTATACGAATTAGCAGTAAATAAATATTTGAAAGATGCTGCACCAACAGTTCAGTCAGTTAAGAATGAAATGGGGCAATTGTTGGCTAGAGCAAAAGCTTCTAAAAAATAATAATTGTAAATAAAATCTATTATTAAAAGTGCAACCATTGGTTGCACTTTTTTATTTTTACGATATGGCAACAAAAAATAAAAACCTTTCGGTTTATGATGCAAGTAAAGTTCCTTCAGGAAGAGGGAAGAAAATTGGTATTATAGTTAGTGAGTGGAATGAAGAAATTACGGAGGGACTTAAAAATGGTGCAATTGATGCATTACTAGCTTGCTGCACCTACGAAAGGGATATTTTTGTGGAATATGTACCAGGGACTTTTGAATTACCATTAGGAGCTCAGTTTTTACTCGAATCTAAAAATGTTGATGCTGTTATTGCTATTGGTTGTGTTGTAAGAGGTGAGACCGCTCACTTCGATTATGTTTGTCAGGGAGCAACCCAAGGAATTCAAAATGTCAATTTAGAGTACAATAAACCTGTCATGTTTTGTGTTTTAACCGATGATAATATTAAGCAGAGTAAAGCAAGAAGTGGTGGTAAGTTAGGCAATAAAGGAACTGAAGCAGCAATTGGAGTTTTGAAAATGCTTGGTTTACAAGATAAGCTAAAGAAATAACGAGAAAAGAAGTTGATAATTAAGAAAGTATAGGAAAAGTGATATTAAAAGAATTATCGGTAGTGAATTTTAAGAATTTCAAAGGTGTTGAGGTTTCTTTAAACTCTAAAATCAATTGTTTTGTTGGTAATAATGGACAAGGGAAAACTACGCTTTTGGATGCGATTTACTACTTGTCCTTTTGTAAATCATTTCTAAATCCAATTGATTCTCAAAATATTAATAGATTCGAAAATTTCTTTATACTTCAAGGAGAGTATGACAGAGACGGTAAAACGGAGCGGGTTCATTGTGGGTTAAAAAAAGGGCAGAAGAAAAGCTTTAAAAGAAATAAAAAGGAATACGAAAAGTTATCTGATCATATTGGTTTATTTCCTTTGGTTATAATTTCTCCCTCTGATTCTGACTTAATCTCACTCGGAAGCGATTTACGTAGAAAGTTTTTAGATGGGATTATATCTCAATTTGACCATGCTTATTTAGAAACGCTTATTACTTATAATAAAGCAGTTACTCAACGTAATGCCTTACTTAAGTACTTTCAAAAAAATAGAACGTTTAATCAAGACCAATTAGATATTTGGGATATTCAATTAGTTAAGCATGGTGAAGTTTTATTTCAAAAACGGAAAAAGCTAATAGAAGATTTAACTCCAGTGTTTCAAAAGTATTACCAGCAGATTTCAGGAGGTAAGGAAGAAGTTGAATTGGTTTATCAAACTCAGTTATCTAAAGGTGGTTTTTTAAAACAGCTACAGGAAGCAATTCAGCCTGATCGACGAAAGCTTTATTCTACAGTTGGAGTGCATAAAGATGACTTGCTGTTTGAAATAGCTGGTGGACCAATTAAAAAGTTCGGTTCGCAAGGTCAGCAAAAATCTTTCCTAATAGCTTTAAAATTAGCTCAGTTAGAATTCTTGAAGAACACTGTAGGGATAAATCCAATTCTTCTCTTAGATGATGTTTTTGATAAACTAGATGAAGAAAGAGTTTCCCATATTTTAGAGATGGTTAATGGTAATCAGTTTGGACAAATATTTTTATCAGATACACATCCTAAAAGAATCGAAGATATCCTTTCAAAACTTCAATTAGAAAGTTCGGTATTTGAGGTAAGTAATCTAGAAATTCAAGAAAGAGCTTACTAATAAGCTCTTTTCGCTGGTTTTGGATTTTTCATATCTATCCAAAAAATATGCGTAGGTTCACTTGTTTCTCTTGCTCCATTACCATTCATATCTTTCTTAGCCTTTATGTACATAAAATCGTTTAAATAATCGTATTGAGAACTAAGAACAGAATACTCTTTAGGAATTAAACTAGTTTTCTTTTTAGCGTTTAAATCAAAGTGGTAAAATCTTCTTAAATCTTTAGCGTTAATTATACTATCATTATTGGTGTCTTCGTCATAAGCGGAGACTAAATAGTAATTTCGTTCTATCGGTTTTCCATTTAAAGTATCTCCAATTGTTGCAGGATAATAAATAGTGTTAATAAGAACATTTTTATCAAAAAAATCTGTCCGTTTGCTATTTGTGGTGTTGAAATCAGCAACGTTAGTCATATTGTAACCTGAAATTGCAGCAATACCAGGCATGAAGTGATTATGCCATGCATTTAATGAATCGTAAGGATATCAACTAGTGTGAAAATAAGAGGTTGCAGAGTATTCTTCGTTGTCTTTTTCATCAACATCTATTTTAAATACTGGAATTATTCTATGGGTTTTATAAAATGTTTTAAGAACACGACCTGGTTTGGTAATTACATATTTATCAGATTCGTGCTCTTTTTTATTAGAGGTTGTTTTTAAATTGACACCATTGTATTTTTCTAATGTACTTTTTGAGCAGGATAAAATGATTAATAATGTAGTAGTAAAAGCGATCGATTTTAGCATAAGTTTGAATTAATTTTGTGATTCAACTGCTTTTCTAACACTTCCGTATTTTAAAAGCAGCTTGTTTGCTGTTTCGTAATTTAAACCTGTTGTCTCCATAACCATTTTAGTGCCTCTATCAACAAGCTTGTCATTACTTAACTTCATATCTACCATTTTATTTCCTTTAACATGCCCTAATTGAATCATTATAGAAGTTGAAACCATATTTAAAATTAACTTTTGGGCTGTTCCTGCCTTCATTCTTGTACTTCCTGTTATGAATTCAGGTCCAACAACTGCAACAATTGGATATTGAGCAACTTTCGCAAGTGAACTAGCATCGTTGCAGGTGATGCAACCAGTTGTAATATTGTTTTCGTTACATTTTTTAAGTGCAGAGATCACGTAAGGAGTAGTTCCACTTGCTGCAATTCCAATTACACTATCATTTTCATTTATACAGAAAGCTTTCAAATCTTCCCAACCTTGAGTTGTGCTATCCTCGGCGTTTTCGACAGCCTTTCTGATAGCAGCATCACCACCAGCAATGATACCAATAACCTTATTATGATCTACACCAAATGTAGGAGGGCACTCACTTGCGTCAACAATACCTAGTCTGCCACTGGTTCCTGCACCCATATAAAATAATCTACCTCCTTTTTTCATTTTAAGAACTATTTGCTTGATTAATACTTCTATCGATGGAAGAATTTCTTTGATAGTTTCGGAAACTGATTTATCCTCATGATTTATGTTTTTAATTAATTCCAAAACACTCATGTCTTCAAGATTATTGTAATTAGAACTCTGCTCTGTTGATTTTTTCATAAGTTCTAAAATAATGTTGATGTTATATATTTTTAATTGTAAATTGATTTTAAATTCAACAAAAAAAATTGAATAATTGAAAAGTTTTATAATTATATTAAGTTATGCACCATTTAGAACCACATTATAATTGGCGTCATATTTACTCTGCTGAAGAAGATTCTATTTCCCCTTTTTATGGAAGAGAATATAGTGAGTTTTCATTTTCCGAACGTGTTTATGACCATTTTATACATCCTCAATGGGATAATATTGGTTCTCCAACTCTCTTTATAAAATTATTGTATTGTAATTATGAACAAGAGTTTGCTATTGTTGAAATGATAGGCGAGTGGAATGATTGTTTGCATAATGATGTGATGACTTTAAAAAGAGAAGTTATTGACATACTTATCTCAGAAGGAATTCAAAAATTTATATTAATTGGTGAAAATGTATTAAACTTTCATTATTCTGATGAATGTTACTACGAGGAATGGGCTGATGAAACAGATGATGGTTGGATTGCAGTAGTTAATTTTCAAGAACATGTTCTAAGGGAAATGTCTCAAATTGGTATTGATCAATACCTTCTTTGGGGGGGGGATTTAAATGATTTACCCTGGAGAACCTTTAAACCTCAAGATCTAATGCTTAAGGTTGAAACCATTTTTAATAAAAGATTAAGTGTTTAAGTATCTTCAACTGATTAAAACTCTTTGAAATCCATCACTTTTTCATACTTTTACCTTTGCTCAATAATTTTATTGTAATATGAGGCTTAATCAGTTAGCTAAAAAAGTTGGAAAACCTTACACTAGGGTTGAAAA